>Ga0123353_10018610_pt1 | contig 10277 bp, 5 predicted proteins | sample TergutLab28metaG_3_FD_92763 | JGI IMG/M metagenome (GOLD analysis project Ga0123353, IMG submission 92763) | Labiotermes labralis P3 segment gut microbial communities from Petit-Saut dam, French Guiana - Lab288 P3 | ecosystem: Host-associated > Arthropoda: Insects > Digestive system > Gut ...
CCGGCTCCAAAGGCAGGCATGATTGACCACTACACCACGGGACTGTGACTCCCTCTACAGCTTGACCGATTATAATAATCTTTACAAAACCGTGCTGCGGATCTTTTATGCAGACACGGGTCAATTTAACTGTAATTTGCCCGTTTCATATAGCAACTCTGATTTTTTGAAACACGGTAATAAAATGAGGATCCCGAAAATATATCTGGAAACATCCGTGCTGAATTTCGTCTTTGCCGACGATTCTCCGGATAAGAAGGCTGACACGATAAAATTGTTCAAAGAGATTAAAAACGGAAAATACGTTCCGTACACATCGGACTATGTGAAGAAAGAGATAGACGACACTCCTGACCTTAACAAGAGATGTGAGTTGAATAAAATAGCAAAGGAATACAGCACAAAAATCTTACCGAGCACAGAAGAAATGGAACAATTAGCTGACGAATATCTGAAGGAAGGCATAATTCCAGAAAAACACAGAACGGATGCTCTTCATATTGCTGCTGCGACCGTTAACGGTCTTGACATGATAATAAGTTGGAATTTTCAGCATATTGTGAAGATGAAAACCATCCTTATGACGGAGATAGTCAATCTGCGGAACGATTATAAGAAAGTTGAAATATATTCTCCGTCAGAGGTGATAGAAGATGTCTGAACCAAGAGCAATGCGCGAAAGAACATACAAGGAGATGCAGGACATGTCACCTGTTGAATATCATGAATACATGAGCCGCAGACGCAGAGATGCGGAAGAAGCATTGGCAGAGATCGGATACAAATACGTTCCGCGCGAAGACGATCCGGAGCGTATGCACTTCGTCCGCATATCCGACGGAAAGGAGTATAATGCGGAAGATGAGGAGGAAGAGCCCGAACCGGCCGCAATGCGCGAGATACATGAGATACGTTTGAAGATATACGAAGAGACAAAGGACATGTCACCGGAAGAATACAGAGAGTACTGGGCACGTGCGGGCAGAGAGGCGGAAGAGTCCTGGAGAGAGATGGGATATAAACTGGTGCCGACGGATACGCCGGGGGCCAAACGTCTGGTCCCTATTGACGAATAAGGTGATAGAATATGTCTGAACCGAGAGCAATGCGCGAGATACATGAGATACGTGAAAGAATTTATGAGGAAACTAAAAATCTATCACCGGAAGAGGAAGAGGAATACTGGGAACGTAAAAATAAGGAGGCGGACGAGTCTTTGCTTAAGAGCGGATTCGAATGGGTCCCTTCCGACAGAACGCCCGGAGCCATGCGCATGGTCCGTGTGAATAAACAATGATACGTTCATCGCCATCAATTACCTCGAATCCTAGGTAATTAAGATCGGGGTCGCAGACATTCCGATCATATCATCGCAGTTAACGTTCAACAAAAACTTTCAGGAAACCTTTATAAAACAAATGCACATCGTGTGCACCTGATAACATGACTGACGATGATTACCTATCGCTTTTGGACAGGGCCAAGAACTGTCTTCCGGAGACAATAGAGAACCATGAGCGTTTCTCTCTGCCCGAGATAGACATACTTCAGGAAGGTAAGATCACCGTAGTCAGGAATTTTATCGATATAACGAATAAACTGAGAAGGGATCCCAAGCACGTCCTTCAATACCTTTTACGTGAACTCGGTACACCCGGCGACATCGAAGAGAGAAGAGCTGTGCTCAAAGCGAAACTGAGCACCGCACAGATATCCGAGAGGATACAGGAATATACTGATACATTCGTAATATGCTCGGAATGCGGCCTTCCCGATACGCACATGAACAAAGAAGGCAGAACGTTGGTATTGGAGTGCGAAGCGTGCGGAGCGCGCAGGCCGGTCAACGCCAAGAAGGGTTCCAAATCAGATGCGGTAACGGGATTGAAAGCCGGTGATATAGTCGAGTTATTCATTCACGACGTAGGAAAGAAGGGCGACGGCATCGGTAAGTTCGAAAGTTATATAGTGGTCGTTCCAGGAACCGTGAAAGGTGCCCGGGTTAAAGCAAAGATAACGAACATCTCCGGTCAGACGGCGTTCGGCGCCGTGACGCAGGAAGCGGCCACACGCTGAATTATCAGTGATGAGCGATGAGATATTTCGTCGAGTCCTACGGCTGTACCATGAATTACGGCGAAGGCGGCGCCATATCCGATATTATGAAAGATATGGGATATTCTCCCGCGGATTCCGTTGACGATGCGGATATCGTGATACTGAACACCTGCACCGTTGTTGATACGACGGAGAAGAGAATGATCGACCGTATATCAGAACTTAAGCAGATGAAGAAGGAGATCATAGTCACCGGATGCATGGCGAAAGTTCAGAGATCCAGGATATCGATAAGATTGCCAGATTCGATAATACTGCCGCCCGGTTCGTATGATGCCCTTCCGGAAATGGTCATGAGCAAATACGGACGCACAGTATGTGATGACCGTATTCCGCAAGGAGGCAAAGGAACCAATAATGACACGGGCCCGGCAATAATACCCATCGCCCAAGGCTGTCTGGGAAAATGTACCTATTGCATAACAAGATACGCCAGAGGGACGCTTGCCAGTTACCCGAAGGAAGACATATTCGAACAATTCAAAAAAGCGATATCCGACGGATGCAAAGAGATATTCATAACTGCGCAGGACACTGCATGTTACGGCTTTGACATCAACTATTCATTACCGGAATTGATCCGCGAGCTGCTGACGATACCCGGTGAATACCGGATACGCATAGGGATGATGAATCCCGACAGTTTGGAGAAGATGATCGATCCTCTTATGGATGTGATGTCTGATGAACGCGTTTACAGATTCATACACGTCCCGGTGCAAAGCGGCAGCGACCGCATACTCAACGCAATGGGAAGAAGATACACATCATCACAGTTCTGCGACATGGTTGAACGAATGAGGGCTGTGCATAAGGATGTCAGCATCTCTACGGACATCATAACCGGATTTCCCGGAGAGACGGACGATGACCATAAGATGAGCGTTGATCTCATACGTAAGATATCGCCGGACACAGTGAACGTTACAAGGTTCTCACCGAGACCCGGAACGGAAGCGTCGTTGATGGATGACCGTATTCACGGCCGTACCGGCAAGGAACGTTCGCGTGAGATAACGTCAACGAAATCCAATGAGGCGATGGAACGCAATAAGGGCCTCATAGGGAAGGTTTCCCGCGTCCTGGTCACCGAATACGGAAAGGATGGTACTATGATAGCCAGAACGGGGAATTACCGGCCTGTGATCATATCCTCCGAACACAAGATAGGCGAGTTCCTTGACGTCGTCATAACAGATTGCGAACCGACCCACCTTTTCGGCCGTGTATGATCTCGTCCGCATTCAGAGCGTCCGCTCATCTTTGAAAAATGAAAATGATTTAAGGTGTTTACGGAACGTTCATCACTTCAGTTCCAGGGTCATATGGTCCGTGACCTCTTCCTTGGGTATGGTGTACACTCCTTTCTTGCCGGGTTCGAGGAATTTCCATTCTCCGTCCTCACCGACCTGGTACATCACGAAGTTCGGGTTCCCGCCTTCAATGGTGAAGTTATAATTCTTACCTTTGCGCGCCCTCTCCTTGCCCTTTATCTTCACATCAGGCAGGTGTATCTGGAACACATCCAGTCTGCTTCTGTAAAGCGCCGCAATGAACCAGTACAAGTAACCGGCCAGTACGATGAACATCAGAGCGATCATCGGCAGCATGAAGATATACGGAGGTATATCGTTCGATCTGATGACGATGAAGTCTATGCCTTCCAGGTCGTATGTGACCACGCCGAGTTCGAGCGGTACTTGATCTTCCGGATCAAGGGCATACCTTTCTCCCGAGACCTCTGTTATCGTGACGTTCGTTCCTATCGGTACCGTGAACGAGTACACTCCTTCTTCATCCGTCACCGCAAGTAACGTTTCACCGTCGTATATGCTGATGTCGGCGATACCGTTGCCGTCGATGTCGGTGATCTTACCCGATATCGTGATCAGCGTACCCGCCTGCAGGAATATCGCTTCCAGCGTCTCGTTACCGTTCATCTGCAGATCCTGCGGCGTTACGTTACCGGTGAGCGCACCCATCCATTCCGAGAACAGATAGTTCACGCCCGATACTGCACCGATGGACACCGTCCTGCCGGTCTTGAAGTGTAACGTAACATCTGAGCTGTAGGACACACCGTCGACCGTCACGGAGCCGTTTCCGACTATCGTCAGAACAAGCGTCCTGTTACCGTTCGGATCGAATATCGCCATAACGTTCTTGCTGCCATTCATCAGCATCGATATTTCCAGCGCCTGTGATTCGATGTCTCCGGTCCATCCTATGAAGTTCGTCGGAGCGGCTTTCAGCAGGACCGTTTCACCGATCGGGAAGTACAGAGGCACCGACCCTGTGTATCTGTTGGTCACACCTCCGAACGTCACGTCAACGGAACCGGCCCCTGATATTGTCAGAAGCAGCCTGTTGTTACCGGCCGCGTCGAACGTTACCGTCAATGTGATATCATCCTTCAGCGGCACCGTAAGCGGTAACGTGTTCGCAACGATGTCGCCGGACCATCCGACGAATTGTGTTGCGTCTGCGGTAAGCGTAACGGTCGTTCCGGTACGGAAGTAAAGCACAACCGACGCGTTATAAACGATACCATTCACGTTCACCGATCCGGTGCCTGTGCCGGCGAACTTCAGGTCGATCTTTTTGCTACCGAGATCGTTGTCGAACGATGCCGTGATCGTCTTATTGACATCCATCAATACATTAACTATCAGCGCATTCGATGTCACCGCGCCCGACCATCCTACGAAGTCGGTCGGATCTGCAGTAAGCATAACGGTGCTTCCTTTCGGGAAATACAACGTTACTGTTGACGTGTACGGATAGGTCGCACCCGCTATGTACACAGATCCTCCTGATACTCTCAGTATCAGTTCACTGTTACCGGCCACGTTGAACGTTACCGTCAATTCGATATCATCCGTCATCGGCACTGTCAGCGATAACGTGTTCGCAACGATGTCGCCGGACCATCCGACGAATTGTGCTACATCCGCTGTAAGCGTAACGGTCGTTCCGGTACGGAAGTAAAGCATATCGGGCGCTGTGTAAACGATACCGTTCACATTCACCCATCCGGTGCCCGTGCCGTCGAACTTCAGGTTGATGCTCTTGTTACCGTCAACGTAGTCGAACGATGCCATGACCGTCTTGTCGGCATTCATCAGCACATTCACGGTCGGCGCATTCGATGTCACTGCATCGGACCATCCTACGAAGTTTGCCGTATCTGCGGTAAGCGTAACGGTGCTTCCTTTCGGGAAATACAGGGTCGTCGTTGACGTGTACGGATAGGTCGCACCCGCTATGGTCACGGAGCCCGTTCCGGAACCCGTTACCGAGATCCTCAGGATCAGTTCATAATTACCGGTCTCGTCGAACCACACTATTAATGCAAGGTCATCTGTCAGCACCTCTGTCAGTGATAACGTGTTCGCAACGATGTCACCGGACCATCCGGTGAAGTCTGTTGCATCTGCTGTCAGCGTAACGGGCGTTCCGGTACGGAAGTAAAGCACAACCGACGTGTAGTAAACGATACCGTTCACCCTCACCGATCCGGTACTCGTGCCGTCGAACGTCAGGTCGATGCTCTTGTTACCGAGATCGCCGTCGAATGATGCCGTCATTGCCTTATCGCTGTTCATCACCAGATCAACGGTCAGCGCCTGCGACATCACATCGCCGGCCCATCCAACGAAGTCGGTCGGATCGGCGATCAACGTAACAGGTGTGTTGACCGCGAAGTACAAGGTCGCCGATTCTGTGTACGGGTCGGTCGAACCTAACACGGTCACGGATCCCGACCCGGATATCGTCAGCGACAGTTTGGCGTTACCGGCTGCGTTGAAGGTTGCGGTGATCGCTTTATTCGTGGTCATGGCCACTATTATCTGTTCTGCGTTGGAGATCACGTCGCCTGACCATCCCGTGAATCTTGTGAGATCGGTGATCGTCATCGTGACCACCGTTCCCGACCGGTAGTTAAGCGTGTGTGTACCCGTCGAGTTGTACGTAACGCCGTTCAAGGTCACCGATCCGGACCCGGCGATCGTCAATTCCAGTACGACACCGGGGCTGAGATCGTCGAATGTTGCCATCCTGCCCGCATCGGCGTTCATGGTGACGGTTATCGTCCGCTCGGTCGATATTATCACCGGGTTGAGCGGATCGGTCGTATCGGTCCACTCGAAGAAGTAGAGCAGAGAAGCGGTCAGCGTGACCGGAGTCCCTTTCGCGTAGTACAGTTCCGTGTATGTGTTGTACGTGTTGGTCACACTTCCGACGGTCACATCAACGGTTCCCGGTCCGTCCACATCCAGCGACAGAACGCTGTTACCGGCTGCGTCGAACGTTGCCGTGATGGCTTTGTCGCCATTCATCACAAAACTTACCGATGATGTGTTCGCATCGACCTCACCGGACCACCCGATGAAGTTCGTCAGCGGCGGCAGCACGGTAAGGCTTACCGTTGTATCGGCCGCGAAGTAGAGTAACGTCGACGATCCGTACGGAATGACACCAACACTTACGGGTCCGACACCTGTACCGGCGATCGTCAGGTCGAGTACTGCATTCGTCTCGCTGAAGTGAGCTTTCTGCACCCTATCATCACTCATGATCAGTAATATCTCCTCAGCGTTCGAATTGACCGCACCGGACCATCCCACAAGTCTGGTCACATCTCCTCTGAGTGTGACCTCTGTGTCGATCGCGAAGTACATTTCAGTGTATTCGGTGTATCTGTTGGTCACGGTCCCTACCGTCACATCAACGAATCCCTCTCCGTCGAAGTCCAGCAACAGTTCGGTGTTACCGTATGCGCTGAAATTTGCCGTGATCGCTTTGTCGGCGTTCATTACTATTTCGATCTCAAGTGTGTTCGCATCGACCTCGCCGGACCATCCGATGAAGTGCATCACCGGTGCGCTCAGACCTATCGGCGCGATACTTACCGGGAAGTACAAGATCGTCGAGGATGTGTATGTAACACCATCAACTGTGACAGGCATCATACCCGTACCGGCTATCGTCAGCGTAAGCGCAGCATTCGCATCGCCGAAGTGGACGTTCTGCGTCCTGTCGACGCTCATTGTCAATGATATCTCCTCAGCGTTCGAAGTGACCGCCCCGTCCCATCCTATCAGTCGGGTCGCATCTGCGGCAAGCGTGACCGGAGTCCCTTTCGCGTAATACAGTTCGGTGGTCGCCGTGTATCTGTTGGTCACGGCCTCTACCGTCACATCAACGAATCCGATTCCGTCGAATATCAGCGACAGATTGCTGTTGCCGGCTGCGTCGAACGTTGCCGTGATCGCTTTGTCGGCGTTCATTACTATCTCTATGTCAAGTGTGTTCGCATTGACCTCACCGGACCATCCGGTGAAGTTCGTCACCGGCGGCAGTATGATCAGCTCTATTGCCGTGGTACTTACTGCAAAGTACAAGGTCTCCGATGACGTGTACGTCACACCATCCACCATGACCGGTCCGATACCCGTACCGGCGATCGTCAGCGTAAGCACAGCGTTCGCAGCACCGAAGTTGGCAGTCTGCATCCTGTTGATGTTCAGTGTCAGTTCCACCTCTGCGGCGTTCGAAGTGACCTCTCCGCCCCATCCCGTGAAGTTGGTCGTATCGGCGGTAAGCGTAACGACCGTGCCGATCTTGAAGTACAGAGTAGCTGTTGCCGCGTACTGCGCGGTCGGGCCCCCTGCCTCCACGTCCACGGATCCTATTCCGCTTATGGTCAGGAGCAACGTCCTGTTACCATCTTCGTCGAAGTTCGCCGTAAGTTTCGTGTCCCTGATTATACTATCGATCACCAGTATCTCCGAATTCCATGTTATATCTCCGGACCATCCGGTGAAGTCAGCCGTATCGGCGGTAAGTGTGACCTTTGTGCCGGTCGCGAAGAACAGGTCTGTCGATACTATGTACGTTACACCGTTCACATCTACGGACCCTGTACCGTCTATCACCAATTCCAGCACCTTGTTGCCGGAATCGTCGAAGTTCGCGGTAACGCTGATACTGACGTCCTTTATCTCCACATGTATCGTCAATGCGGATGACGGCACGTCTCCGGACCATCCGGTGAAGTTCAGCAGGTCCGCGGTCAGTGTGAACATGACGCCCGTGGCCACAGGTATCTCCCTGTTACTTGACACGGTGTAAACATCAGTTCCGTCGATCGTGACGGTGACCGCTCCCGTTCCTTCGATCAAGATCTCCAGTATCAGATCGCCGTACACGAATTCCGCCGTCAGGTGAACTTCATCCGATAATGTCAGCGGTGTCGCGGGTATGACCTTATCGAACGAGTTCAGATCATCCGAACCCATCTCGCCGAACCATCTGAAGAATGCGTAGTCTGTCAATGCCTTCGCTTCGAACTCCACGGTCGCATTCTTCTCCGCAAGGATCTCATACGTTCCCTCACCATAGACGAATTCCTCACTGTCTATCGTTACCGTCACCTCTCCGCCTTCGGTCACTTCCAGATATATCGTGTGTGATTCACCCGGTACGGTGGATGTGAACGTTGCCTGAAGGGTTATGTCCCCTGTAGCAGGGGGCAAGGTTGACACGACGAACGGATCGTTCAGCGATATGCCCGGTGCCATCTCTCCTATCCATCTTGAGAATGCCCATACGGCTCCGTCCTTCCCTGTCACCTCAAGCTCTACCCCTGCGGGTATTGCGAACGGTCCGAATGTCGTTCCCGTTACCGTGACGCCGGTCGAGGTGATGTATCTCCACGAGATCGTACCATCCGCAGCCGCGGGGCTCTTGCTTATGTCCACGTTGTATGAAGCGCTGCCTGAGGTGTTGTCCGCGAAGAACGCCGTTACCGTGATGCCGTCCGTGACTGTATGAATGAGTGTCGAACCCGGGATACCTACCGACGGTGCGGTGCTCTTCGTCCAGAACAGGAATTCATAAACTCCCGCATCCGCCACCGTCATGGTTAGTACGGCGTTATGAGGTATGTTGAACGTTCCGAATTCCGCTCCCGTTACCGTAACGAAGGTTCCGGGGGTGATCTCGTGAACATACGACCATGAGATCGTTCCGGCCGTGTCCGGGTCCGCATTTATTGCGACCTCATACGCCAGTTCTGTGGTGTTGTCCGCGAAGAACGCCGTTATCGTGATGCCATCCGTAACGGTATGCTCAAGCGTCGGTCCGGGGATACCTACAAACGGTTCGGGGCTCTTCGTCCAGAATAAGAAGTCATATGCTCCCGCATCCGCCACCGTCATGGTTAGTACGGCGTTATGAGGTATGTTGAACGTTCCGAATTCCGTTCCCGTTACCGTAACTAATTTTCCGGGGGTGATCTCGTAATCATACGACCATGAGATCGTTCCGTCGGTCGTGTCCGGGTCCGCATTTATTGCGACCTCATACGCCAGTTCTGTAGTGTTGTCCGCGAAGAACGCCGTTATCGTGATGCCGTTCGTAACGGTATGCTCAAGCGTCGGTCCGGGGATACCTACAAACGGTGCGGTGCTCTTCGTCCAGAACAGGAAGTCGTATACTCCCGCATCCGCCACTGTCATGGTTAGTACGGCGTTATGAGGTATGTTGAACGTTCCGAATTCCGTTCCCGTTACCGTTTTACCGCCGTGGGTGTAAAACCATGAGATCGTTCCGTCGGCCGTGTCCGGGTCCGCCTCTATTACGACCTCATACGCCAGTTCTGTGGTGTTGTCCGCGAAGACCGCTGATATCGTGATCGGACCCAAGACATCGTGTTCCAGTGTGTCGCCTGCGATACCGTCCGTGGATCCCGCACCTACCAGCCAATACAGGAAGTCGTATACTCCAGCATCCGCCACCGTCATGGTTAGTACGGCGTTATGAGGTATGTTGAACGTTCCGAATTCCGTTCCCGTTACCGTAACTAATTTTCCGGGGATGATCTCGTAATAATACGACCATGAGATCGTTCCGTCGGCCGTGTCCGGGTCCGCCTTTATTATTACCTCATAGGATGCCGTTCCTGAGGTGTTGTCCACGAAGAACGCCGTTATCGTGATCGGGCCCAGGACATCGTATTCCAGTATATCGCCTGCGATACCGTCCTCACCAACACCTATCAGCCAGTAGAGGAAGTCGTATACACCTCCGTCAGTTGCCGTCAGTGTAAGCGTTACACCGTGAGGTATGTTGAATGTTCCGTCAACGCCTGATAC
>Ga0123353_10018612_pt1 | contig 10277 bp, 4 predicted proteins | sample TergutLab28metaG_3_FD_92763 | JGI IMG/M metagenome (GOLD analysis project Ga0123353, IMG submission 92763) | Labiotermes labralis P3 segment gut microbial communities from Petit-Saut dam, French Guiana - Lab288 P3 | ecosystem: Host-associated > Arthropoda: Insects > Digestive system > Gut ...
CAGACTTGTTCCTCCGGTGATGGACAAGCCCTTCGCCATGACGGCGACGCTGATTTTGATCGAGGCCTTCTTGCCGCTCCCGTCGGTGGAGGATGCGGTGATGGTGGCGGTGCCCTTGCCGACGCCGGTGACCAGGCCCTGCGCGTTCACCGTCGCGACTTTGTTGTTGGACGACTTCCACGTAAAGACTTGCCTCGCGCCCTCGGGGGACGCGGCGGCGGAGAGCTGGATGGTGCGAACATCGCTTCCGGTATCGATGCCCAGCGTCGCCGGCGCGGGGTTTCCGCCCTCCAGGATCCGAACCGACGCGGTGATGGGAACCGCCAGGACGAGGTGGGTGCCGCGCACCCCGCCTCCGTCGGCGGCGGTGGCGGAGATGACGACCAGCGTCGGCGCCGCCAGCTTCTTGTTGGCGGTCACTTTCCCCGATTTGGACACGGCGGCTGCGGCGGGGTTCGAACTTGACCAGACGACTTTCTTGTTGCCCGCATAGGAGGGGGCGACCGCCGCCTTGAGGGTGATGCTCTTGCCGCCCGCGACGGTGTCCGCGCCGCTTAAAGTAATCCGCTCGACCAGCTGGACGACGTTGATGACGACTGTAGCCTTCTGCTTGCTCCCGTCGCTGGTTGTGGCGGTGATGGTGGCCTTGCCCACCTTGACGCCCTCCACCAACCCGCTCGCGTTGACGGTGGCGACCTTGGCGTTGCTGCTCTTCCAGGTGATCCTCTGGTTTGCGCGGGTCTTTGGGAGGATGAATGTGCTCAGTTGCACGCGCTGGTATACGTCGATCTTGAGCGGGCCTGCGGGCGACAGGCTGATCTTTGTCGCGCCCGCCCAGTCGAACACCGCCTCCAGCGTGGTATTTTCATGGATAATAAATGAATACTCGCTCCCGCCTACCACATTGCCGTTCACGATCCAGTGCAGGAATTGATAGCCCTTGAGCGCCAGCGCTTTGAGCGTCACCTGCGCGCCCCAATCGTATGTGCCCGCGCCGGTCACCAGGCCGTATTCGTCGTAGACGACGCGCACGGTCACCCGCCCGTTGATGTCGGCGGACGGGAAGCCATTCTCTTTGGCGAAGGCTTCGGCGTAACTGCCCTCCACCGCCTTGATCAGCGGGCGCAGGATCCCGGTGCCGGTGAAGGCGGTCGAGTCGATGAAGGTCACTGTTTGGGGGAAGGTGACCTCCAGCAAGTTGCCACAGCTGGAGAATGCCCACGCGCCGATGGTGGCCGTACCGTCGGGAAAATAGAGGTTTTGAAGCGCCACGCAGCCCGCGAACGCCTCGTCGCCCACCGTTTTTAAGGATGTTGAGAGTGTGACGGACGCGCCGAGCGTCGTGCAGTCCCTGAAGGCGCGCTCCCCGATGGTGGTCACGCGGTTGCCCATGATGACGGTGCGCAGCTTGCTGCAGGACATAAACGCGTCGCGCGGGATGGCCGTCAGGTTGGCCGAGAGCGTCACGCTGGTCAGCCCGGAACTTGCAAACACCCCTACCCCCATGGCCGTAACGCTGTTTGGCATGACAAACGACGAGAGCGCGGCACAGCCCCGGAACGCGTAGTCCCCGATGGAGGTGACAGAATCCATGGAAGTGACCGAGCTCAGTTTCGCGCAGCCGTCAAATGCGGACGGGCCTATCGATGTCGCGTTGCCCAGTGAGGCGGTGGTCAACTGTGTTGCGTACATAAAGGCGCAATATCCGATTGAAGTGATGTGCTTGCTGAGCGTGATGTCGACGAGGCTGGCGCTGTTTTGAAACGCGCCGTCGCCGATTGCGCCGACGAGCGCGCCGCCCAGCGTATTCGGCAGCGTGACATATGCTTCGCTGCCGAGGTAGCGGATGATCGTCGCACGGCCCCCGGCGACAGAGTACTCGTACAGGCTCGAGCTGTCACTCGGATCGCCCATGAAGGGGAGTTTGCGGGACGCCGCGAAGACATCGATCGCGCTGCCGAGCACCCCGTAGAGTATGAGGGCGGGGCAGTTGTCAAACGCGGTCGCGCCGATGGTCGTGACGCTCGCCGGTACAAAGAGCGTCGCCAAGCGCGCGGAGCCGGAGAACGCCCCGTCCCCGATGGCGGTGATTTGATTGCCCAGCGAGAAGTTCATAAGACCGCTCCGCGCAAACGCGTTGGCGGGGATGGACGTGATCCCAGTTCCGAGGTTTATCGTGCTCAAATTGGTACAGCCCGCGAACGCGGCGTTGCCCAGCGTCTTCACCGAATCGGGAATGGTGATTGCCCCCAGCGCCGTACAGTTTTCAAATGCGCCCGCGCCGATTGAGGTCACACTGCCCGGTATCGAAACAGTCGAAAGAGAGGCGCTTCCTCGGAACGCGTAGACGTCGATCATGGTCACACTCGAGGGAATGGTGATCGAAGTGAGCTTAGAGGCGGCGAATGCGGCGTTTCCGATCGCGACCACCGAATATGTAACGCCATTCGCGGGATTCACGACCGACGCGGGGATGTTCAAGACGGTATCGCTACCGGTGTAGCCGGTGACGGTGGCGAGCCCTTCGGCGTAGGAATAGGTCAAATCACTGACCGAGAGGGGCGCAATGGGGAGATCCACGCTCGCCGCACTGATGAATAACGGCTCTTCTTCGCCCGGCTCCCCTATTTCATCGAACCCCGCCGTTTCGTCCGGCTCAATTTCATCATCCGCATCGGGCTCGGATAATTCCTCGCCGTCGCCCTCATCTGCAGGGACGTCTGCCGCCTCACCTTCGGGCTCGTCCTGCGGGTCAATGGTCACGACTGGGTCGGGGAAATCCCAATCCTCCCCCTCCGCGATGATCGGCGGCATAGCCGGAAGCATTCCCATCACCAGCGCGAGGCAGGCGAGGATGGAAATGGTTTTACGAAATAGAATTTTCATGGGTTTCTCCTTCCTGACATGGGCAGGTTTATATCGGCACCACATGCGAACGCCGACTTATCATAGATGAAATATTCTACTATATATATCTACAATCTGTCAATTCAAATAGAGGCGACTCAATGCCTATCCTGATAGTTTTACCGGCATAACACACATTTGCCATTCGTCGAAGGAAGGGAAACCCATAGGTAAACGCTGGATACGGAAGTGATATAGTTCCACACTTTGCAATGTCAGCGATTTCGCGCCGGAGCCGCGTCAAATTGTGAACAACACCTCTCAAATTGTGGCAAAACTGTGGTAATAACATGGATTTTTCATTCAAATAAAGATTGATTTTGTGAACCGCTGTATACTGGTCGCATAATTCCTAGAGGAGGGCACATGAGCGCACACCGAATTTCAACGCGTCGCGGCGCGCACTACTGGCGGCAGGCGGGAATGGGCCTCTTTTTTTTGCTGCCCAGTCTGGCCGGGTGCGTGATCTTCATCGTCGCGCCGTTTTTTGACGCGCTGTGGCGTTCGGTGAGCGACGGGTTTTCCGGCGAATTCGTGGGGCTTCAATACTATCGCGAGATTTTCACCAACCCCTCATTTCTGCGGGCGATTGCCAATACCGGGCGGTTCATCGCCTACTGTGTGCCGGCGCTGATCGTCATCTCCCTCTCGCTGGCGCTGCTCTTGAGCGGCCCGGCGGCCGGGCGAGGCGCGCTTCGGGCGTCGTTCCTCCTGCCGATGGCGATCCCAGTCGCGTCGATCGCGCTTTTGTGGCAGATCCTCTTTCACCGAAGCGGGGTGATCAACGGGGTTTTAGAGCAGATCGGCATCTCCGGCGTCGATTGGATGAAGACCGACTGGGCGCTGTTCTGCCTGATCCTCAGCTACGTGTGGAAAAACGTGGGCTACACGATGGTGCTGTTCATCGCGGGGCTGGCGGGCATCAACCCCTCGCTCTACGAGGCGGCGGCAGTGGACGGGGCGAGTAAGCCGCGCCAATTCCTCTCGATCACCATTCCGTGCCTCAGGCCCACCCTCTTCACCGTCACGGTGCTCTCCTTGCTCAATTCGTTCAAGGCATACCGCGAGGCGTATTTGGTGGCGGGCAATTATCCGCAGGGCAGTATCTACTTATTGCAGCATACCCTCAACAACTGGTTTACGCAATTGGAAATCGAGAAACTGTCCGCCGCCGCCATCTCGACGGCGTTGGTAATTCTGGTATTGGTGGCGTTCCTCAACTGGGCGTGGTCGATCGACACGTCGTGGGAGGACGCATGAGGCAGCTGAAATTCGCACTGAAATCAGGATTTCTGTGGCTGGGCGCGCTGGTGGTGCTGGTGCCGCTTTTGATGACGCTGGGCGCGTCGTTCATGGGGAAGTCGGAACTGATGGAGCACATCCGCCCGGTGGTGGAAAACACATCCGGCCAGGCGACTGCGACGCTGATACCGGGCCTCCCCACCATGTCTCAATACGTCATGCTGCTCTTTGACGCGCCGAAGTTTTTGACGATGTTTTGGAACTCCATGCGGCTGGTGCTGCCCATCGTGCTGGGGCAGGTGGCGGTGGGGACGCTGGCGGCGTGGGGATTCGCGCACTTTCGGTTTCCGCTTCGCAACGGCATCTTCATGGGCTATATCGCGCTGATGATGATGCCCTTTCAGGTAACGCTGGTGCCCTCATATTTAGTACTCGACCGGTTCGGCTTGATCGACACCATCTGGGCGGTGATCCTGCCCGGCGTGTTCGGCACCTTCTCGGTGTTCCTGCTCCGCCAGTTCTTCGTCACTGTCCCCGACTCGCTGCTGGAGGCCGCGCGGATCGACGGCGCGGGCGAGATGCGGGTCTTTTCCTCCATCGCGATCCCGCTGGGGCGCACCGGCATCGCGTCGCTGTTTATACTCAGTTTCCTGGACAACTGGAACCTGATCGAACAGCCGATGACCTTCCTGCGCACGCAGGACCGCTGGCCGCTGTCACTCTACCTCACCCGCATCGGCGAGAGCAATGTGGATGTGGCGATGGCGGCGTCGGTGATCGCGCTTTTGCCCACGCTCCTTTTGTTCTTCTACTGTGAATCCTACCTGGTGCGCGGCATACAGATGTCGGGCTTGAAGGAATAATTCCGTTATTTGGGAGGCTATGCGTATGAATACCGACGCGCCCGCAACCCGCGCCACGGCAGGCAAAGCGCTGCTCATTTTCATCGCCGTCATGCTGGCGCTGACGTTGTTTGGCAATACCCTTCAAAACATGGTGGTGCCCATCGTCACCCCCACCTACCCGCAGCGCGGGTCGCTGGAGATGCGAATCAACGCGAGCGGCGCGCTGGAGGCGGCCTCCACTGTCCCGGTGCTGATGCCCACGTCCGCAAGGATCGTTGAGGTATTCGTCAAATCGGGCGCGAAAGTCGCCGCCGGGGACGCATTGCTGCTGGTGGACTACACCGACGCGCTGTCCGATAAACACAAATCGCTCATGGACGCGCTCGGCACGGCGAGCCAGAAGCAGCAGGCCTACGACTGGGAGGTCGCCGATATCCCGAGGGACGCGCTTCGAACGCTGGAGACCCGCCGCGAGGCGTTGATCGAGGCGGAGGATGCGCTCTTCGCCGCGCAGTTGGCGCTGGACAATGCGATCGAGTCCGGATCGAGCGAATCGGCCATCGACCGCGCGCGCGAAACCCTCGCCTCGGCGCAAGAGCTGGCGGACGCGAGGAAGCGGTCGCTGGAGCAACTCTCAAACGTTCGCAGTTATATCAACGCCGTCCGGGATGTGGAATCGGCGAGGAGCAGTCTGGATTCCGCGGCGCGCGCGTATTTCGACCTGCTGGAACGCATCGACGGCGCCGAATCTCTCGACCGGGACGCGCTGATCGAATCGGCGCTCCGGTCCCTTCAATTCACCGGGAGCGCGGGCGGCATCATCCCCTTCGATTCAAATGAACCGCATCTCTCTACCGTGCGCGCGTCCGCCTCGGGCGAGGTGACTTCCATCAGCGCGACGCTCGGCGAAGTATCCACCGCCGACCGGCCGGTATTGAACATCGGCGCGATAAAAGGCGGACTCACCCTGACGGTGACCGTCTCCAGCGACGAAGCGTCGCTGATGGAAATCGGCGACTATGCCGATCTCGACTTGGGAGACGACCGCGTCAATGCCCCGATCATCTCCAAGCAGATATCCGCGAGCGATTCCAGCCGCTACGACATCGGCTTTGAGATTCCCGAAGGGTACGGCTCGATCGGCCTGCAGGCCAGCATGCGGTTCCGTAAGCGCACGCAGAGCTACGACGTGCTCATACCACTGAGCGCGCTTCGCAGCGATAGCGACGGCGATTTCGTGTACGTCATCACGCAACAGGAGGGATCGCTCGGCGCGAGCATGAGCGTCCAGCGGGTGGACGTGTACGTGATCGATCAGGACAGCACGCGCGCGGCGCTGCAAGGAGGCGTAAGCCAGCGCGACGTGCTGGTGATGCGCAGCAACCGCAACATATCTAACGGCGACCGCGTGCGGCTGGATGGTGATTAGCGTGAAGTGGCTCAAGCGGCAACTGGGCTTCGGGGCACTGCTGCTGACGGTTGGCGTGGTGTGCTTTACGCTGGCAAACAGCCTGTGGGCGATGCTGGGCGCGCAATGGAATCTCGAGCGGGTGAGTTACCGCGCGGCGGACGCGATCGAGCTGAGCCGCATGCGCGACATCAGGCGGCAGTTCGAACTGAGCGGCGGCGAGGGTACGGCCACCGCCTGGGGGCAATCGCTGAACCGGCGGATCGAGAATAAGGCGGTGGGGGAAAACCTATCGATCGACGTGATCTGGGTGGACGGCGACGCCCGGGAGATCATGAATCCCCGCATGCTGCGCGGAGAGTTGCCGATGCTTCACGAACGCATCAGCTGCGCGCTGGACGAGGAGACGGCGCTCAAGCTGTTCGGCTCGCTGGATATACTCGGCAGGGTCGTCGTTATCGGCGGCGCGGAAATGGAGGTCTGCGGCGTGTACGCATTCCCGCCCGCCGCCGCACTCGGGCAGCCGGGGCGCGGGCTGGCTTTTGCTCCGGCTGCGCTGATGGGAGCGGGCGATGCGCTCACCGCACTGGAGATGACCATTTGGTTTGACGCGGGCGGCAAGGCGCCGGAGGAGATCGCGCGCGAACTGATGGGCGCGGCGGGGATCGGAACGGGCGGCGATTTCACCACCTATTCCGATCTGCGCTCCGGGATGGCGCTGCTCACCGGCCTTGCGGAGAATTTGCTCGCACTGCTGATCATCCTGGAATTGCTGAATATTCTCGTTAAAATGACGCGCGCCTCGCTACGCCGAGGAGTCGTGCTCAAGAACGACCGGTTGCGCGAGAATACCGGAGCCTGGACTATCGCGGGCGCGTGGCTGTTGAGATTTCTCTTAATTATCGGGGCCGCCGCGTTTACGCTCACTCAGACGCGGATTCAGGGCGCAATCCCGCCGTCCTATTTGCCCACGCGCTGGTCGGATTTCGCGTTCTGGCCCGATCTCCTAAATTCTATCTTCACCGGCTATGCGAACGCCCGGCTCGCCGCGTCGCTGCGGCCCGACATGCTCTTTGAAGCAATCCTCGCGCTCTGCGGTGCGCTGTGCGTCGCCTCGCTCTTTTTGATCCTATGGGGGCGGCGCGCGCTGGGGCGGGGTTTGGAACAGGCGAGCCTCGCGAGGGCGGCGCTTTGGTCGATTCCGGTACTGATATCGCTCCCCGTCGGGTTATGGCTGGCGGACCGGTTCGCCCTTCCCTTGACGCTTCCCGGTGGAGTGATTCTACCTATCGCCTTCTACGGATTATTTGCGTTGGCTCGCCGCGCGGTTTACCCACTATTCGAGCGCGAAGGCGAAGGGATCCAAAGTACTACCTCAAAAAGGCGTTTCCAGCTTCCCAAGCTTGTCGATAAAAAGAAAGATTTGAAAGGAAGGTTCGATTCATGAAAAAACTCATTGCTCTGGTTCTGGCCCTACTCCTGTTCACTTCGCTACTCCCCGCGATCTCGCTCGCGGACGAGGCCGGGGGCGGCGTCTTCATCGAGGATTTGCTGTCCATCCCCTCCGGGTATGAAAGCCCCACCTTCATCTCGCAGATTCCCTCCGGCGGTTTCGCCGTCGCGGCAATGCACAAGGACAGCGGCAAATGGGCGATGCTGGTTTGGCAGAGCGCGACTTCCGCGCCCGAAGTGATCGATCTGAATTATGAGGGCGAGGACGATATATCGAGCGTCTCGATCGCCCCGGACGGCACGATGGCGGCGCTCTTAAACCCGCTTAGCGGCATGATGATGAGCGGTCCGGGCGGCCGCGGGCCGGGCGGCGGGCCGTCAACCAGCGGTTCAGGCGACGGCGTGAGCCGGACGGAAATCGTTGACGTTAACGAGGGCGATGACGACGAAGATGAAGACGCATTCTTCTCGGGAAAACCGGTCGAAGGGGCCGAGGAAGAAGCCGCTCCCGCCGACGAACCGATGAACGCCGGCGACGGCCCGATGACCTTCCGGGGCCCCGGCGACTTGAAGACCACGGTCGTTTGGCTTGGCGCGGACGGCGCGGAAATTTCGCGCGTCGAGGTCAGAGGCATGCTGGGGCAGATCGTCGCGCTTGATGGCCAGCGGTTCGCCGCGTACAACTATGAATCGGGCGTGATCATCTACGACGCGGAGGGCAATGCCTCCGAGCCATTCGGCCTCTCAGGGGGCGGCATGATGATGATGGGCGGCACGCAGATCGCCGCGTCGGGCGAGACCATCTACGTGCTCGCGGGCGGCAAGCTGACTTCCTACGACGCCAAGAGCGGGCAAAGGCAGTTGAGCCTGGACATCCCGTTGGAGGGCACGCACCTCATGCAAGTCGCACCGGACGGGACGATTTACCTGATGGGCACCGAGGGCATCTTCGCCGTCGATGAGGGGCTCACCGAAGCGCGCAAACTCATGGACGCGATCGGCACTTACTTCGGCGATCCGTCGAGCAGTATCCTCGGCTTAGCCGCCCTCCCGGACGGCTCGCTCGCCGCCCTGATCAGCGAGACCGGCGGCGGCATGAGCGGGGGCGGGGGGACGTACCGGATCGGCATCGCCATCGGCGGGGGCGGGGATTCGGGCAACTTGCTGGCCATCTATCGCCATGTCGAGTTATACAGCCTTGAGAACAAGCAGGACTTTACGATCACCGCGCTTCGAAACTCCGACAAGCTCCGCAAGGCCGCCAACGACTTCCAGCGCCTGCACCCGGAGCTCAACGTCATCCTTCAAACGCAAATGGCGCAGGACGACGATTCGCCGGTGGAGGATCACATCCGCACGCTCAATACCGACCTATTGGCCGGCAAGGGCGGCGACGTGCTGGTGCTCGACGGGCTGCCGATGGACAAGTACGCCCGGCGCGGGTTGCTCTTGGACATCAAGGACATCTTCGCCGACGTGGGCCTGCTGCCCGGGATCCGCGCGGCCTGCGAGGAGGACGGCAAAATGTACTTCATCCCGGCACAGTTTACCTTCAAGCTGTTCTGGGGACGCAAGCAGTTCATCGATCAATTGAATAATTTGCACTCATTTCTCGATTTGCAGCTGGAGGATGGCCAGACGCCCATGTCCGCGCGCGAGTATTCTGATTGGTTGGAATTGTTCTACTACGAAAACGAGCCCTTCTTCAGCAATCATGAAGGAAAGCCGGATTTCTCATCCCCCGAGTTCGCCGAGTTTTTAGAAACGCTCTATGGGCTCTATGATGGACAGGGCGAGATCCCCACAGACAGCTTCATGGGACCGGGCGGGCGGGGCAGCCGCGCCGGAATGGCCGAATCGCTGTCACTCGCAAACGGCGCCACGGTGATCGCGCCCGCAACAGTGAGCGGGCTGATGGGCCTGGCGATCACCTACTCGCTGGCGGGCGCCGAGGACAGCGCGTTCATTCTGCCGCCGACGCTTAAGGGCACCAGCCCCTCCTTCACCCCCTCCTTGACGATGGGCATTAACAGCCAGTCGAAGAGCCCCGCGCTCGCCGAGGAGTTCATCCGCATGATGCTCTCCGCCGAAGTGCAGGAAATGGGCATGATGGACGGCCTGCCCACCATCGCCGCCTCGCTCGACAAGTTGATTGAGGACGCCATTGAGCGCAATCAGGACACCACTTTCTTCCAAGCGGTATCGATATCCGGCGGCACGCAGATCGACATCTCGCAGCCGGACGAGGATACCCTTCGCGCGATTCGCGCGCTGTGCGATACGCTCGATCTGGCCATCTACCCCGATGACACGCTGTTCAGCTTCATCGCAGAGGAGACCGAGAGCTTCTTCGCCGGGCGCATGAACGCGGATGCTGCGGGCCGTGCGATCGAGCAGCGGGCGTGGCAGTATCTGAACGAGTA
>Ga0123353_10018613_pt1 | contig 10276 bp, 7 predicted proteins | sample TergutLab28metaG_3_FD_92763 | JGI IMG/M metagenome (GOLD analysis project Ga0123353, IMG submission 92763) | Labiotermes labralis P3 segment gut microbial communities from Petit-Saut dam, French Guiana - Lab288 P3 | ecosystem: Host-associated > Arthropoda: Insects > Digestive system > Gut ...
ACTCGCTAGCTCCTGAAGATGGACGTATTAATGTCTGAAACATGTTGAGCAATATATAATAAAGCAAGTGTCATCTAGTTGGTCAACCTTTATTCAAATATCAAGATGATGCACAGTCCAATACGCATAAGATTCCCTAATGAAGATTCCTTATGAATCAAAACATGTAGCAAGGTGGAGTGCCATTTGTGAAACTGAATTGTTTTTGACTGGTGTGTTTTTTATTGCTATTTTACGTGTACTTACTAGTGTTTGATGCTGGGTAATTTCTTTTGGAGATCAACAAATCATAAGCAAAGTGTAAATAAGGCACAGAAGCTTCCCATCATGTGTAAATAACAAACAAAAGGTTTAAAGAGACAGTACTGCTTCAAGAGGAAGCCAGGGAAGTACAAGGAATATGTTACCTTTCCTTGGCCTCCATTTGAGGCACCAATATCGACTTTTTAACCTTAGCATTATCTGTTTAAAACAATGTTTGAAAAGGAATTAATGAAAAAAAAGGGCATTGCCATCAATGTCACATCATAAGCTTTCTAAGAATGTCTATCTTGAAAAGATCCTTTCAGACCGGTTCCATAGTTTGGTAGATCATGGTGTCACAAACAAACTGTACCATGTTACTGTATATGACTGCAACCACCGGTAAAAGATAGTGATAGACGAATGCTTTTCTGTTACAGATGCCGGCATAAAGTATGTGCCCAGCTTCTGCTCCATGCTTCGCGAACTGAGTGTATCCGATTGTACACAAGTGACAGATTTTGGCTTGTACGAATTGGCCAAGCTGGGAGCGACACTTCGGTACCTATCTGTGGCGAAGTGCGACCAGGTATCGGACGCTGGACTCAAAGTGATAGCCCGAAGATGCTACAAACTGAGGTACCTCAATGCTAGGGGCTGTGAGGCAGTTAGTGATGATGCAATTACTGTCTTGGCCAGGTCTTGCACACGACTCCGAGCTCTGGACATCGGTAAGTGCGATGTGAGTGACGCTGGACTGAGGGCACTCGCTGAGAGTTGCCCAAATCTGAAGAAACTGAGCCTACGGAGTTGTGATCTCGTGACAGACCGAGGAGTGCAGTGCATTGCTTACTACTGCAGAGGACTACAGCAGCTCAACATTCAAGATTGCCAGATATCCCTTGAAGGTTACAGAGCTGTTAAAAAATACTGTAAACGGTGCATCATTGAACATACAAATCCAGGTTTTTTCTAAACTACTTCTCAATCTGTGCTCCATACTTTGAGGTCAGCTTCCAAACTATAATGAAGCTCAAATAGAAGTTCCATAAGTTTTTGCCGCAAAGCAGAAACCATTTTTCTTCATATCTGTCACACAGTTCAATCAAGCCAAGTGGTCATTCCTGCCTTTGACACAATATCAGTACAGACAATGTAAAGGCAGTGATAGTTCTTACACCTCCTGCTACAACTGACAATAGGGAACTAACTGTTGTGGGGGGTTAGTTCCAGATTACAGTGCTGTCATTTCTGGGAAGGAGGAAATAAACCCTCACCTGATAATGCGTGTGTTTAATTGATCTGCTCAAAGTAGTGGATGATGGATGAAATTTCATGGCACAGTACTTGGCTAGTGATGACACAAACCCAAACACTCCTTTACTAGTCTAAGTATTGTAAACAAGTTCATCAGTCTTCTTCACAACACGTGCTGCCCCTTGCAGATTATGGTGCTGTCATCTCTGGGAAGGAGGAAATAAATGCTCACCTGATAAGCATGTGTTTAATTGATCTGCTCAGATTAGTGGCTAATGGATGAAATGTCACAGCACAGTACTTAGCTAGTGATGACACAAACCCAAACACTCCTTTACTAGTCTAAGTATCGTAAACAAGTTCATCAGTCTACTTCACAACACATGCTGCCCCTTGCAGACCATGGCTGAAGTGTTTTGAAATGTTATATTGAATACTGTCCTCCATGGATCTTACAAAAGAAATAATGGACAAACATAAAAGCTGTTACTCCATTTTACTCTCTACTGTCCTCAACTCAGAGTAATGATTATAGTACAGGCTGGGAGATTCGTGGTTCAGTTCCTGGCAGAATCAAGATATTTTTGTACTCTCCAAAATATCCAGACTGGCTCTGGGGCCCATCCAACCTATTCAATGGGCACTGTCCCCCCCCCCAGGTGGTAGAGCAGCTGAGACTGAATTTGAGCACTCACTTTCATCCACTGATGAGGTTAGAAATGAGGAACTATACCTCCTCTACTCCAGTATGTCTTCATTCCATGGACAGGGACAAATTTACTACACTTTAACTTACCTGTCCCACAAGAGCTGCAATAATTCCATGACATATTTCAGTAGCTATCTGCTGATAAGGAAATATTCAGAATAATTTCTCATTTTGTATATGCATTTGATCAAGTGTCATTCCAGAATCTGTCTTGTGACAGACCCACTGCCTCTTCCAAAATGAGTTCTCCATACCGTGCAATCTAGTGTTTCCTCTTTCAACTTCCAGTATCCTCTCATTTCCTTAAGGTCATCCACTGGCTGCTTCCATCTTCTTCCTTGTCTTCCTGTCACATCTCTCCTTTTCTCTACCTTTCTTTCAGTAACATGTTTTAACAGATATTTCCTGCACAACATGTGACCAATCCAGTTAGCCTTCATTCTTCTTATTTTTTGTAGGATATTCCTCTCCTCTTTGATGCTTTGTAATACTTTTTCATTTATCACACAATCTGTCCCACTGATATTCTCCAGCACCACATTTAAAAACTTCCCAGGTATTTTTTACCTACTTTCTGAAGGGTCCAAGTTTGAGCGCCATATATAAGATATGCAATCAAGTGTACTTACAATAAATTATGGTAGGCCAAGTCCACAATAAAAATTGCAAATATGATGGCAGTACTACCACTACTTACAAAAAACCCCCAACATATTCATTCTGGAGTTATAAGTAACTTTGATGCAAACACATTCACATAAATCTGTTACTTGTAAATGATGTTATATTTTGCATACAAACTAAATATCCAGTGAATCAAGCATACACCTGTGCAAAGTTTCAAGAAAAGTATAAATTACAGTCACTTCAATAGCTGGACTGACAGGCAGTCAGTGAATGTTCAGGATGACCACTGTTCTCTTCCTTAATTTTGTTGTCATGAAATTAACAAGAATTGGTTTTAAGAACAGGTGATGCACACTTGTGTATATGCAATCCAGGAACATTATGAGACATGTCAGCCCAGGAGTTGTGCTGATACTGCCCGCCTCCAGTGTGGTGGTTTCAGAATAGTCTGAGCTCTGAGAAATGCGTGAATGTGATTCAGTTGAGAAAACAAGATAGGGTGAAGGAAGGAAATACTGGCTGAGCTTCAAACTTCCAGAACTTAGATTGTCCTGAAACTACTGCACACGTATGTAAAGACCACCTGTAATATTTGTGAATATTGTTACTGCATGAATTGCAATCTTGGTATTTTAATATTATGTATTGTACATATGTGTCATTTTATATATAAAAATACCATATGCTTGCCATTTGTTACAATAAAAGTGTAATAAAATACTTTCACATATTGGTATATTCATTCTAACAAACCTCCAGGTTCTTAAAATGGCTTTTCACTAACCAATACTACCACACTCTGCATCTTTGTTGAGTGGTTTGCCCACCTTTTTCTATTCGTGAACAATGAATTATTGTATCATTTGCTGTTAAACAACCTATGCAGGGCAACAAGCATTGCTAAATAAACCAGGAATCAATCGAACAGTGAGTACTTCCATAGAAAGAACCATCTATTTGTAAATTACATGTTAGTACTTGTTTACTGTTTTGTTTCAGTCAACTGCAGTACAGATTTGATGGTCATTGGCATTAATAAATTTGCATGCAAGTAGACACATTTAATTGTACACATCTGAAGAGATTAAGTCTTAGCATTACAGCCATATCAGATGAGAGACAAAATGTTGTCATTTCTCTCTAAACATTTGAACAAGGAGAAAACGACACACAGGAATATCCACAGTACTTACGGTATTATAAGCAGACCAAACCCTTCCTATTATTCCCTCAGTCTTCTCCTCTCTTCTCAATGGATATGAATGGAGTACAATGGAATCAGTACAACAAGCATCTTTACTATGCATTGCAAGTCATGCTGCAGCAGCAGCTCATCATCTATGAAGTTAAGAACTCTACCTTGAAAAATCAGAAAAAAGGAACAAGGGTACAGTGGCATTTCTGTAAATGAACAATTAACCACTGCTTTGAACATGAAATCAAAATGCATCACAGGCAAACATACACACAAATGCCAAATGATTATTATTTACAGAGGAATTACTGGACTACTGCCACAAATCTATACATTTTTCCCCAACCAGTGGATGAACTTCAGTGTTTTAAGGCCATATTTTACCAAGATATTTAAAACACACTTCCACATCTCATTATGTTTGTAAGAACAATTTCTAAAACATTTGCACACTTCTCCCAAGCCTCTGATTGTACAAAACAAAGCTACGTATGTTCGTTAGTTGTAGTTCAAAACCACTGGTGTGTGGACACATTAACACAAAGATTTGTAATATACTGCAGAAATGTCTTTTTTCAAAAATGCCTTCAACACATTTAGCTCTTTTATACCTCCACTGTAAATAAACTTATATTCTTAGATTTGAACACTTGTATTTTACCAAATCTCAATAACAGAGTTCTTTTCTGTACAGCCACAGATATAGGGACAATGGGATGCATTTTGCACTTCTGTAATTGGAGGGATGAATTTCAATACATGCTGTGATTTTTGTTTTATAGAGTTAAATTAAATCAAGCTGCCAATTCACCAAGTGCCCAGGAAATCTAGTGGTTCATCATCAATACTGTATTAAATATCTGTACAAAAATGAACTGTTTAATCCTTGTGGTAGTGTGAATATTCAATCCTGTAAAGAATACAAGTCTTTGTAGGGCTGTTAATATCCATTATCAGCTCCAAATTTTATGTGTGTATAAAGGATACCAAAGCAAGAATATCATAAACGTCATTACATTTGAATATCAGGCCTGAAAAGCAACTAAATAACAAAAATGAAACACATAAAAAATAAAAAACTATCCAACATGAAGTTTGAGCATCAAAAGCTGATTATTGTGTAGTCTAATATAAGTGTCCTGACATACCAGCGCACAGCCTGGGCACTATATTGTCTCCACTGTAGTCTTATTTTATCTCCCGTATTTTCAAAACAAGATGTCAGTAGGATGTGATTTGATGGAACGGCTTGGAGACAATCACATTGGTCTGTGGGTGTGTGGCAGCTTGGAAAGTATGATGCAAAATAATGATTTAATGATATGAGCTGCAGCTGTCACATTAGTTAGCGACTATTCTTGGTTCAGTTATATTTAGAACAAAACCTTAAAAAATACTACACCTCAATTCAGATTATAACATTAGAAAGTTATATTTTGTTTCAGTCATGAGCTGTCCATTTGCCAATCAATATGACATTGCCACCATTAACATATCACCCCATAAATTTATATACAAGAAATATGTTGTAGAATGATCCTCACCACAGCTTTCCTAGTCGCAATGATTACTCTCAACGCCAAATTTAAGGACTGTACTGTATTGCTGGTTGAGTTCTGGCTTGTCCAGTTCTACAGGAAAATCCATTGCTGTCACGCACTGTGGAACTTTTTATAAGAACTGATCAACTAGACGCCCCATACAGACATTCTGAAGACAGAAAGACTTCTTGTACCTGTGCTCGGAGCTAGAGTCACTTCAATTTCGTTCTCATGCTATGCAATTCACCCAAAGCGCGCGTTCATCCATTTTCATTACGCAAACACAACCAGACAATTTAGCAAAAACGGACACGACATGCCAGTCTGAAGCATCTGACAATCATCATTAAGGTTTCTCTGTTGTAACCTACTCATTCAAAAGAACCCACAAATTAGTTTTAACAGGACCAATGTGGTTAACCTTTCTGCTGTATTCAAACACGAAACCATACCTGCAGTTACTTGAATGATGCAAACATCCCTCACACGATGGCAGCACATGTACAAGCGAATATTTCCTAAGACAACAACCACGACCAATATGCTAGTCAATTTATGACGTACCCATGGTATACGAGCGTTCTGTGTTATAAAGAAGATAATGGGACGAACGCTCGACAGTGTTTCTTGGGATTTCAAACACCATGATAATATAGGTTTTCAGGTTACATTAATTTCGCATATAAAATTTAACACGTGGGGAAACACAGTTCTTTCATCTATGCACAGTTGCCAGACCTGATCGATATCATTCAGTGCCTGAGTGCGCAAATGATTATGAGTGAAGAAGGCTAGAAATTTGGAGGTTAAGGAATGTTAAACTGAATTTTTTTAAATTTTTTGTGTGATGGCAAAATATATAGCACAGATAGTTATACTTGGAACCCAAGTTATTGGGCGAGCTTTCGCAAGGGCATTGCGGCAAGAATTTGCTGCAAGTCAGGAAGCGGCCAGACGTGGGGGTGGTGGACAAAAAGGAGCCAGTCGTGCTGCAGCCAATGCAAGAACTGGCATAACTCTAGAAGAAGCTCAGCAAATACTTAATGTTGACAAGCTAGATCCTGAACTAGTAGCAAAAAATTATGAACATCTCTTCAATGCTAATGAAAAATCTAAAGGTGGGTCGTTTTATCTTCAGTCAAAGGTTGTTCGTGCCAAGGAAAGATTGGATCAGGAGCTGGAATCAAGAAAACCAGAGACGGAACCCTGACCTTTGGACAAACTAGAACTCTAGTATTTTGTTTTTCCTGACAGTAGTTCATCGTGTGGTGCAAAAACTGTGTGGCACAGAAACTCATGTTCGGGTTATGTAAATCATGTACATTTGTAGTCCCAACCAACATGTTATTTAGAATTATAATCCGAATTAAAACTTATGTAACTGATTTTATTTGCAGCATAATAGTGATTAATAATTTCACAATATAATCTTTTTATGATGGGATGTTGTTTGATATGTAAGCCATATGACTTTTTCTTCTTTCGTAAGGGAACAGAGTTCGTTTTGGCTTTCATATTATAATTTCGTACATGGTTGTTACTGTTCCAGACTACTTGATAAATACTGTCCAACAATGTTGCAGCTCTAATTCCATTTTGACAATGCTATGCGAATTGGTTCCCTTATTTTTTGTAATAAATGAAATTATAGAAAATTTGCCACATTTTTTGAGAGGGTCTACCCAACTTGTCTCTGAATTGATATTTAATTACAATAACTATACAAATGTTTTAACCTAACTTCACTCATTTTAGTAATGAGCAATATGGTACTGCATTTTGTAATAATACAGTTGCATATATAGAGATATTTTCATATTACTGCACTACTTTTTTAATAGCATCCTTGAATTCATCTGATAATGGCCCATGTAGTCCTTAAAACTAGCAAGAAATCCTGTACCGGTCCACAACAGATGCCACTACAGCTCTAATTCTCCTGGACCAGTGCACATACATTATAAGATTACCAGCTGTAGTGCTGGTTTTCCCCAAAAGAAGATGGCAACACCATCTAAATGATATATTTCTGACTTGTAATGTTCAGTTGCGGATTCACACAGGATAATCCATGTGTATATTAAAACAGATACTGCTGACCATGGTACTGCTACTCACTCTCAAAAAATGAATGGAGAATGTTGTATTTTTATATGACTGATTGTTAACACAGAACAGCCTGTGAGGTCTGGATGCTTTAATGAATATTTCTGATTTAAAATGAAAGCATATTATGAATTCTGTTGTAAAATATCCAGTCTTTATTCTGCCAACACACTGTTGTTTTGGCTACATACACTGACAGTTGCTCTGCATAAATAAACTGTAAGCAATCAAAATTATTGTGCACTGTGTCAGTCCAGATTTTATGCATGTTGCAGGTGCACAGTTGTGAACTAGAGGAACCAGTATATTTGTGGGGTACTTGTTTTGTGTCTGTCCCGTGGTAACTACACATTTTTTAGAAATGTTAAATATGTCTGAACAGTCTGCTTTACAATAACAATAGTGAGAAACATACAGGGGAAGATCTAAACGTTTCCTCCATTCAGTCATTTTGAGATAATTTAATTTCCAGTGAAAGTGATGAGGTTGAGGTTTGCAAGGGTAGACTGCACTGTCTGTGAAGCAACTTGAAAGAGACTGTGACATGTTAGTGTGCTGCTGTCAGACATGGAGGAGAAGTGTGTTACCACTGCTTGTCATACTGTTGTAGTTGCCAAGGTGGTTTTTTTTTGCAGACAGGTTAAATCAGCAGTGGAAAATTGTGTTTGTCACAACATGGTGTACAAAGAAACTCTTCAAAATCAGTTATGTATGATTGGTACAGTTGATGGAAATGTGGCCCAAGTTTACACAGTAGTGACATCAGATGATGTGTGATGACTGAATGGACAGCAAGTGAAACTGACAGCTCATGTGGAATGGTTCAGAACATACTGAAAGATATACCAGTGTAGTGTCTGCATGGAAATCCATGGCATGCATCCTGACAGATGGCCATCAAAAAAGTAATTGCTGCTAAACTCTTTGGACATACAGTGCAAAAGCTGGTCTCTCCTACTGAAGATTATTACTGGAGATGAGTCATGGGTCTTTGCCTATGATCCTAAGATGCAACTGACACCCCAACATATCACCTAAAGGAAGAAGTTGCAGTCACAAAATCTTTGTAAGCAGTCACATCTATCACTTTTTGTGATAAGTTGGATGTGGTGCACCACAGGTTTGTCCGTATGGGACAGACAGTGAATTCAGTTTTTTAAGTAGAAGCTCTTAGGTGTTTGAAGTGCTATTCAGCAGAAAAGGATGGACAATACAGAAACTATTTGATCCTGCACCATGACAATGTGCATTGTCACACCACTTTGCAGTGCAGCAGTTTTTGGTGAAGATACAAATCCCAACCATCATCCAGCCACCATATACTCCAGATCCTACTGGATGTGACTTCTGGGTCTTTCTGAGACTCAAGATGTGCTCAAAGGTCATTGTTTTATGTCTGTACAAGAAGTTAAGCAGAATATAAGAGTATTCTCACAGTCATACAAAAAGAGGACTTCCAGAGGTGCTTCCAGCAATGGCAAGAGTGCTGGAGCAAGTGTGTTTGTGTATGAGGGCAGTATTTCGTTGGTTACTAGGGAAGGTTTCATACACATCAGTTTTTACTACAAATTGTGTTTGAGTTCCAGAAACTTTGTGATCCTCCCACATACATGTAATACATCAGCTCATCTGCCTGTGATCGTGATGATTATCACTCTAATGGGAAGACAGTGGTACAGTGATGGAAAATGTAATGTAATCATAATATACAACAAATGAATGCAATCACCTCTGATTTAAATGGTCCTCAATAACACAACCAAATCTCAGTACCTGTAACATGCAATAATATGGTTGCATATGTATGAGTCAGATTACAGAAACAAACCAGGAAGATTTTCAAAGACCAGGGTTTATACTGTACATATATGCATAGGCTGGAGTAGTGTGTGAATACATCAATGAAATACGAGCATGTGTATGGCCAGTTAACACAGTGACCAGAGTTTGTCAAAGGAGTTACATGGATTAATGCTCAAAGTATATATTTACTATGGCTGTAATCACAACAAAGGCCATAAACCACATCACACTAATTCCATTATAAAATACGCTGGGTACATCACAGGTTCCTGAAATATTACACATAGTAGTGTGGGTGACATAATTGCATTTGTTCATAAATTTGAAACCAGAGATATACCATTTAGCCATTTAGATAAAAGCCAGAAATTTTACTTGCTCATAATTCTAACACTACGTAACTGTTCTGAATCACCTTTGTGTTTCATAATGTTACACCATGAAGGCATATGTACAGGTCCACACATTCTTAATCTCAACATTCATTGAAGATGATTAATCAGATTCAGTCACCAACCATTTATCTGTGACTCAAATTGAATATTAGGCTGGGTGGCAAAAGTGTTTAATTCTTCCAATGTCAAGTTATTGGATACCAGCAGTAGTAACACATCATTATGACTTAGGCATTGGACACTGAAATTTTTTAATAATTGAATAAAGGTTGACCAGCTAGATGACACTTGCTTTATTATCTACTGCTCAACATGTTTCAGATGTTAATACGTCCATCTTCAGGAGCTTGCGACTACTTGTTGCGTTGTGTAGGCTGACTTGAGGCGTGCTGGTGTTATG
>Ga0123353_10018621_pt1 | contig 10275 bp, 6 predicted proteins | sample TergutLab28metaG_3_FD_92763 | JGI IMG/M metagenome (GOLD analysis project Ga0123353, IMG submission 92763) | Labiotermes labralis P3 segment gut microbial communities from Petit-Saut dam, French Guiana - Lab288 P3 | ecosystem: Host-associated > Arthropoda: Insects > Digestive system > Gut ...
AGCAGATAAAATAATTCCTTTTTGAATTTCGCATGTGTTCATTTTGTGTTTCTAAAATCCAATCACAGCTGCAATGTAAAGGTAGTCGGGCCACATTTTGCTCATCACTGCATTAGAATGGAAGATTCTTTACCTTCTACATCCTCTCTTGAATATCTCTCATTTCCATATGCAAAAAAATACATCTTCATTCCCAAAGAAGCCTTCTAGTTGTGTCACCAGCAACAGAAGCCACTCATGAATTCCATGTAGCAGAGCAGCTGGGAAGCTGGCTCAAATGTTATGCTTCTGACTTCTATCTGAGAGGTGGCCCAGTTCAGCAGTAGCTGCTTGCATCCTCTTCCTCATATTTCAGTAACATGTTTAGAAGGCAGTTTCCTGCAAAATTCCTTTAGTCCACTTAACCTTCCTTTAATATTAGTATATGTATTGCCGTCCAACCAGTTGGTTAAGGCACTGTGTTACAAGCCAGAAGGTTGCGGGTTTGATTCGCGATGGTTTCATTGGAATTTTTCACTGAATACTTCTGGCCACACTGTGAGCCTGGGGTTGACTCAGCCCCTAACAGATATGAGCACCAGGAATATTTCCTGTGGGTTAAATGTGGCAATTGCACAGGGCTGACAACCTTCCACATTTATGTTCTGATTGCCCTGAAATCTGGAGGCCTCATTGTCATAGAAACCTCAGGCCTGTACAGGGATTACTTTACCATTGCCATAAAAAATGACAGACTTTTATTAAATTCATCAGTGAATGCTACATGTATCAGTCTTATGACCATCATGCAATGAAATATGTAATTTAAATCATAAGTGTATGTGCATAGAAATCTTTAGAAATTTACGAGATTTACATTTTTACACTTTTTTTTTTCAAATTGGCGTAGCATTAATTGTATGTATCTGGTACTTCTCATATATATATATATATATATATATATATATATATATACCTCTTATATGTTTAAAACTTTTTCGCATGATTATTGGAATTGTTAAAATTTTGTCGAGTCTTTCTTATTTGGTTGGGTTGAATATTCCGTTGCCTGTTGTATTGTGTAATTTCTTTTGAACCCATTAGGTGCTTGTTATATGATTTTTCTATTTATTTGCTGACATTCAATGTTTGTTAGGTTGCAACTGTGTTTGGTGTCATTGCATGTTATGTTTGTTTGCATTTTATTAATTATTTAATACTTTTCTGAAGCATATCGGTTTATGTTTGCTCCAGTTGCTTGTGCCATGGTGTTCTGTGTGTGCTAGGTAAGTAAGAGTTGTTATCCTTCTCCAGCAACACATTTCAGAACTTTCAAGGTACTTCAGATCGACTTTATGAAGTGTCCAATTTTCATCACACACTGTTTTTCTCCAAACATAGCATTTCACTAGTGTCTTCCTTAAATTCAAGTCCTGTTTGCTGGTGAAAAGAGTGTTCTTGTTAAATGCTGCTCTCACCATGGCAATCCTGGATTTAATTTCACATGTACATCTTGCGTAATTTGTACCAGATATCCAAATGGTTGAAATATTCCACATTCTCCAGTTGTTTTCATTCAATTAACAATCTCTGCTTGGGTTAGTTGCGTGAGATCAGTTTTTTCAGCATTCATTTCCATACTGTGGTATCTTCCGTCAATTAGTCTATCAGTTGTGCCCTGTAGTAGCACCATTTCTTCCTTTTCAGTAGCAGGTCATCTGTTTCATGCTGTGTAGTGCTTGTCCTAATTTGAAATCTAAACCCTACAAGAGCTTCCTTGGTAAGGTACTTGCTGTATAAGTTGTAGAAATGGTGGCAAACAGCATCCTTGTCTAACTCCTCTTCCAGTCTTCACACCTGTTATGTCTCATTGGTTCAATTGATACCAGTATTTTTTAGGGTCTGCATTCATTTGGTCAAGTTTACACAGTCAGATGCCATCCATAAGTATGTTAAGCAACCACACAATTCTTGATATCTGTTAATATATACAATCAAATACTTTCTACCAGTCTACGAAGCAAGCTTATAATTCTCACTGTCTGTTAGTATAATCTTTTATTCCCCTTGTAACATCACTATTGTTTCTCAAGGTTTACAAAATTTTTAATCCTTGTGTAATATATTTCTTTTGGTTTCTGTCACAACAAGTGATCCTAATGGAAATCTTACATCAAAATAGTAAATGATTGCATCCATACAGACATAAAATTTGATGTTAACTTTAGTGTTAAACAGCTCCTCCTGCCATGATTCTGGAAGAAATAAGTACTTAAATTCCCTTATACATTCTCACTGAACTGTCTTCTCCTGATGTTTACTGGTCCACTTTTTGGATTTTCAACATTTATTCACAGTATTTATGCTTGGTGATTTGAGCAACCTAAGTTAGTTTGTTATGATTGCATCTGGTAGTGATTCTTTGTAATTCTAGTTGGAGGTACTATTGTATTTACCAAATTGTACATCAGTAGTCAGTTTTTTTTCTATGTTCACTACCAATTCTGCTAAAAACATTTAATAATTTAAATAGTTCAGTACTTGGCAGTTTTATTTGCTCTTCTTTTTGGCAGTGTTCTCTATAGCATGCTGCATCTGATTCTGTTAATTTATTATTTAGACTGTGAACATTAGGGGGAAGGACATATATTACATGAGATGTTAGATCCTTACTGTTACCTGCTTCTGTTTCTGTCATAGTTTTTTAACATTGCCTTTTGTCCTAAAAAAATCATTTCTTCTAGTTACTGGTCATTTTTTAAGTCTTCTTGATGTTTTAGGTTCATCCTCCATTTCTTATAATCCCCAATTTCTCTTCGCCATGTCATTTGCATTCCTTGTGACTTCCATGGGATCTTGTTTTTGATCTTCCATTTTCTTTTTCCTTGGTCCCTGGATTCTATAATGTGTTATCAAAATCCATCATCTGTTTCTGTAGTTTTCTGTTAAACACTTTCACCTCGTTATGTACACATGGATATACTGTATATCTAAATCGTGTGTGTGTGTGTGTGGAACACTCATTGCTATAAAACTTAGATGATTTATTTTCTTAGCAATGCTGGAATTATTTCTGCCCACATCCTTTATGGCTCCCCATAACACAATCACATGCCTTTTTGTCAGTTTTTAAGTCCTCCTTTTGCTCTGTTATAATCTATGCTTTTGTTTCTGGTTTTACAACCATTTAATCTCATTAAGTCTTATCAAGGTTAATGTATATCTGCAGCACAGCCTTGTGCATGACTGTCACTGATAATTATAACTTCATGTTTCTTCTTGTCTGATTTGTATTCTTTTTACTTGCCTCATTTTTCCTTTCATCATCATGTTTTGTGGCTGCTTTTACACATCCATCACTGCTATTTTGTAATTCATACTGATCTATTATAATTCATACTGGTTTTGTTATCCTTATGCTTGCTTTTGTGTCTTCCTGTCACTACTTCTGACCATTCTGATTCACTGTCTGCTTTTTTGGTGTGTTTGCAAAATTGCAAAAAGTGACTATTAGCTTCATCATGTCTGTCTCTCCATCCATTTGTTAACATGGCACAACTCTGCTCCCACTGAATGGAGTTTCATGAAACTTGATTTTTTAGGGTTTTTAAAAAATCTCAAGAAAATTAAGTTTCATTAAATTCTGAGAAGATTAACAGGTACTTTAAGACCTATGAAAATTTATGGTAGTATCTCTATGAATTTTTTTCGAATGAGAGATGTTTCAGACAAATTTGTATAGAAAATGAAAATGTACATGTTGTGGTCAGTAACTTCTTTCCAAAATCGTGCCATTATGAGATAATGTGGAAAGATATATTCGAGCCATACAAGCTACAGATGACAGTATAATACGGCACAAAAAAGATGATTTGCATGCTGGATGATTAAGACAAGAATTTAGATACACACTCATAATACTTAGTACTTATAACTTTTCCATGGTGCCAGTGGTTACACATGTGTGCCGTGTTACATTATATATGTAATTTTTTAAAGTTAGATATTCCGTTGTGTTCTTGTATAATTAGTTATTAAGTAAGAACTCTTAACTCAACATTATTTTTGATAGTTTTTATAGCAACATGTTTTGACCTTAGTGGGTCATCATCAGGCTAATACTTGATAAAACACTTAAAAAGACATATAATTGCATTTGTTAAAATGAGAGCTTACTTTTTACAATTATGATATTTTCATAATTTGCATGTTCATTTTTTATGATTTAAAATTAGGTGAAAATAAATACAGTGAAATTGGTGGGAGGTTGTGTGTCAGCATAGTTAGACAGAGAAACTTAGATTGTTCTGTTGTTTATATTTGAATATACAGATGTATGTAAGGTTCGTTCAATTTTTCAGGTGATGGTACGTAATTGTAAGCTCAGGCCAATCCCAGCTGTCTTGCACGTCACTTGTAACATAGCTCGAGTGTTAATGGTTTTTACTTTTTCACTTATTATATATGTACATTCCCTGTCTTGCCCTCACATAATTCTTTCAGACTTCTGATCTAGGACAAAAGATTGTTGATGTCTGCTGATATAAGCTGTGTAACTTTGTGCCTCAGCTGTGTGTAGGATCTGATTTAATTCTGCTTCATCACTTGTAAGTTCTACAAGTTTTATGTTTAGTACATATGTTGACAATAGAAGGGTCCTTTTATGTGTGTGCGTGAGTGCGTGGCCACGTGTGTATGTGCAGATGTTGGCAGTACAGAGTGGTCCCCTATTTCTGGAATAGAAGAGAGATTGTCATTTGTGATGTGACATGTATTAAGCTGAATTTGGCATGAAAATGTTCAAAAATGTGTAACATATTTTGGGTGTGAAGTTTGTTTCAAATAATTCCAGGGAATGACAGCCGGGTGAGTGCTTGAATTATCACGCAGTTGCCAAAGGAATAAATTTAAAATTGAAAGTGATACTGTGTAACAGGTTACCTTCATTTTGTAGTGTTAGAATCTCGTTTGTTCCTCCAAGTGAATACCCTATGTGAAGCACTAACGTAATGTTGCCTAATGGAAATTAACCCACCTAACCTAACTTACACCAAATATCTTCAGATTTTGCGATGTATAACCATACCCCCTCTGTCTGGTGTTTTCTCATTTTGTGCCATCTGAAGTTGGCAACCTTAAGAGCAGCAACTTACATACAACTTCCACCATACTCATATTTTGAAATGTAGCCATTTATCCTGTCTTCTTGATTTATTATTTGTGTTCATCAGGGTATTATTTAATGATAAATAGCCTCTATATTTGGTACTAGTCAGCACACTGGTTTAAGGGTACAGTGTCATTCTTAAGCAGTTGAAAAAGAAATGCCTTCTTGTTACAAATATTCAAGATTTGACTCCATTTCACACACTTCTGTCATAGGCTTTATACTCAACCAGTTCAAAACAGATCCATTCTTTACATTGTGGCTCTGTAAGATGCATTTTAATATTATCGTCCTATGTGCACATGTTTCTCATGTGTTCCCATTGAGACAGGAGGGTAACAATAGTCATTACACTGTTCTTATATAGGTGTTATATAAAATGATAAAAAGGTACATTCGTTTAATTTCAGATTGGAAGGATGTTATAGCTGTTGCAGCTGTGGATTGTGCAAATGATGACAATAACCCACTGTGTCGTGAGTATGAAATAATGCATTATCCAATGCTGAAGTTCATCCCAGCCAATTCAAAGCCTGATCATATGGGAGTTACAGTGAATAAAGGCAAAAATGTTGAAGAGATACGATCTACAATCATTGAAATATTGAAAAAAGAACATGTGGAAGGTAGGGGAGCCAGCTGGCCAAATATTACACCGTACAGGAACAGTGACATTAAGAATCTGTGGAAGTCTGTTCCCAAATCAGTCAAGTTTATAATTCTAATATTCGAGGATATTGATTCATTTGTTGGGACGGAAGTTATATTGGATCTTCATCAGATAGACAGTGTTTATGTCAGATCTGTGCTGAATCAGAATGAAGCTGTTTCGAAACTTATGGGTGTGTCTACATTTCCAAGCTTGGTAGTTGTTGAGAATGACATGACAAAATTTCCTCTGACTGTCGGTGATAAAACAAGAGAATCTTACCGCAAATCAATAAAAACATTTCTGGAATCAAGACACATAATTGTGCCACAGGAGGAACCGCCAAAATCTCCTGAGGATCGCAAGACTATGGAAATCTCTGATTTATTATTGTTAATGGCGGCTGAAGAAGAAAACAAAAAAAGACAGGAAATTAAACAAATGGGAGATGTTGTTTTCTATGTGGACTTGGAGAGGACAATTGCTTACAGTCTTAAGCATGAGGTTCCGTCATACAAACTGATTTCAGGCCAGGCTCTCACTGCATTGAAAGATTACCTGAATGTTCTTGTGAAGTACCTTCCATTCAGCAACAGAGCTCTGAAAATTTTGGACAGTTTTAAGAATGCCATATATAAACATACAAATGAAGTAAGAGGCGAAAAGGTACTGGAATATTTGAATATGTTTGATAATGGGCCAGATTCTGTGTTCTCATTGCATGACTGGATTGGTTGTAAAGGCAGCAAGCCACATTTCCGTGGGTATCCATGTGGCTTGTGGAGTCTGTTTCACACCCTTACTGTCAATTCAGTGATTCAGAATAAGCAACTGGACAGCTTAGAAGTCCTTCGTGCAGTGTTGGGTTATGTAACTTATTTTTTTGGGTGTGAAGATTGCTCCAGACACTTTCAGGAGATGGCAGCCAAATCAATGCATGAAGTTTCCAGCCCACAGCACAGTGTCTTGTGGCTGTGGAGAGCCCATAATCAGGCAAACAAGCGTCTGTCTGGTGACCCAACAGAGGATCCATACCATGTCAAAATCCAGTTTCCATCTCGTGAAACATGTCCAACATGTAGGAACAAAGATGACAGTTGGAATGTTGATGAGGTCATGAATCACTTAAAGCAAATGTATGGCAAGCAAAACATTAGCTACATGGGTATCAAAAAGGAAAACATTCCTTCTGCTGTAGAGTCAGTTTTGGTAGAACAGTTTGTTGTAAATGATCCAGAAAAGAAACAACTTGGTTGGAATTTTAACATTTTTGACATTAGTTTATGTTTCATATTGTATGCTTTTTCGGCTATTATTATATTTTTTATATGTATAAAATTTGCGATGAAAAAAGGATACCGAAAAAAAATGTATATTCATGACAAGTTGGGAAAGGTGTAGGCTTGGTTTATAATAGACTATTTTATGTGTCCTGTGTATATTATGCAACGACTTGGATAAATTTAATGCTCGGTTTTTTACAGTGGATTATTTTAAGTGGGCCCAAGGTTTTGCTGTCTTTAAGGCTGATAATTTTAATTATGTAGACAATGAATTCACTGTGCATATTCTGTGATAGTCGTCCACAGTGCCTTCTTGTACATGTTTCATGTAGAAACTTCTACAAGAGTGAAGATGCCAAAGACTGAAGTAATTTTATGCAGTCCAGACTGTATAAAACGTCTTCAAGGGTAGATCATACCTTTGTAAACAACCATACAGAAGCAAAGTCTTTTATGTTCTGTGCGATGTCCTGTGTGGTGATCCAGGTTTAACAATTCTCTTAGACTTTCACAGTTTAATACCAACCTCTGCAAAATTAGTAACACATTTATACTTGTAAATCATGATGGTAGACATTGCCTTATAATGAAGAAACATAAGAACAGGTGTTGTAAGTAATCATGAATGAAGTAACAAAGTATGTCTTAACTTTGTTAATTTGTCGTTAATGTAGATTTCTTCCATCATTTTTCCATTTTGTAACTGTGGAGGTATCATGGCTAACTGAAGCTAGTATTGCAGGTGCCAAATCTGAATTCAGGAAGCAAACTAGTTCTACAGTGGATAGTCATTTCTACTGAACTTTTAACACAACGTGTTTAAGTTTCCTACCAGTGCATGATTACCGTAAATATATTGAATATGTGATCTAGTAACTTTCTGATGACATGGTATGCTGTTACTGATGTTGATGCACCCTCAGAGAAATTTTACAATATCTAAATTACTGTAATGGTAGATTGTATTGTCACTTTGAATTCTTGATAGGGGTGAGTACCCTAAAATTGGGTCATAGTAATTGAAAGAAATAATCTGCATGTACAGGTAGTCCTTTGTTTACACCTTAGTTGTGTTTCTGAGAAAGTGTGTATTAATGAGATTTGTGTAAGTCAGATATATTTCCATAAGAAATAATTGAATAGGTAAGGGTTAGGGACAGTTGTACCAATTACAGCCACTTCATGCATGGTGTATATACTTATAAGCAAAGTAAAGCAATCCCTGTACAGACCTGTTCAGGCTCAGAGGGTTCCAGGAGGCTGAGGCTGTCAGATTTTAAGACACTTGGCACATGAATGTGGTAAGGTTGTCAGCCAAAGCACTGGCCACCTCTACCCACCAGGGAATATTCTCTGTGCTTACTCATTTCTGTTAAGAGGCTGGTTCAACCCCAGGGTCATATTGCATCAGTTTGTCAATTGTGCCAATGAAAAGTTGCAATGACAGCATCGGGAATTGAACCCGCTACCTTCTGGCTTTTAGTGCAGTGTATATACATATACGTGTTATTGTTGTGTGTGAGATCAGTATAGAGATAAACAATATTTATTTTCAGCCTATGTAAATTAGAAAGTAAATGTAAACAACCTGCACACCCTTAATGTTTAGTGCTGCATGAAATGGCTTGAGGAGGCTAGTGCATCAGAGATGAAGGAGGGGGAGGGGGTCAGATGATGATGATGATGAGGTAGGCCATGGTGACTGTAGCTGTAGAGTTACAGGAGAGGGAGGTTCTGACTTATCATGTTCTTTCATTTTCAGCATTATCATGGATTTTGTGTACAGTGCTCTTGGCCAAGACAAGAACACAGCAGCTGTTATAAGTGTGTTTACCTTTTTCAAGCCAATTTATTATGTCTCATTTCCCTTTGGTATAGATTGTCTTATGCTGTGTTTTTTGAGGGGGAGGTGGTTGCGCCGTGGATTGTGGACTTATATTCCTCAGTGATTTAATAAGGGAAAAAGACTTGAATAAAGGCAAATAAACACACCACAGGAAGTACACCATTATGTACGCAGTTTACATGGAGCATTGTTCCTGTCAGCTTTGTTCTACACAATGAGTTTCATACGCTGTTGGCAGCATCCTTGTGCACAGCCAGCCAAAGGGCATTAAACCAAATATTAATGGGGGTGTACTTTAAGAAAGGGTGGTAAAGCAAAAAGGCGTGAAACAAGGGCTGCCTGTACTGTTATGTATTTTGGACATACTATTTCAAGCAGATTTTGTGATAAATCTCTCTATACAAATGGAAGAACAGAAACTCAGGTTCTACAAATTGTATTTCATGGAATGTGTGAAATGAAAGGTTTGCGTGATCAATATTTATGTAAAAAAAAAAAGTGTGCTGCTGAAATATTTGAATATGTTCCAGAGTACTGTCAGTTGCGTGTATAATGCAGAATTTCATCCAGTGTTGCTGGGTTATACTTAGATCTATGTATCCCAATTAGGGTATTTTTCTGTGAATAAAACAATGTGATATACAGTTAGCACCTGATATAGTGCCCCCCCCCCCCTCATTTCAGCACGTCTTGATATAGCCCTACCCTCAATCAGTTGCCATTAAAATGTGTGAACAGGAATTTCCCATCATACAATACTTTGATTTGCTATTGCCCTTGATATACAGCCACAAATTGTGGTGTACAAGTGGTGGCACTATATTGGGGTTTAACTGTAATATTCATTAGGGCTTTTGTTCAGTATCAGCAGGGAGTTACTGAACCCAGCATGGGTGGAAGGTGAATCCTTGTCTTTATGGCTAGTTTTGAACATATGTTATGCACTACATATATTAATGTTAATTTGTAAATACAGATTTGGCTTTCCTCTGTGCTTTGTCTTGAGTCGGTGTCCTATTTTTGTAAATTTGTCGGCCTGTCTGCCATATGTCGTTTACAGCTATCAGTATTATAGCTTTCATTTCCAAGTGATCTCTTAAGTAGACTTAAGATACACTGCTGTATGAGTACCAATAACCATTTAGTTGGTGAAATGGAATGAAGAGAAGCATGAAAATAATAAAATGCACAGAGTGAGAAGTGGTCCATTTTCAGCTCAAACACACAGTACATCACAACAATGTGTCATTACATTACTCTTCTGTACCTACTGTAACTGGCTGCATATAGCAGGAACATATCATCGAATGTCAAAGATCTCAAAGCAGAAAGGTGGAAAACATGGAAAAAA
>Ga0123353_10018623_pt1 | contig 10274 bp, 11 predicted proteins | sample TergutLab28metaG_3_FD_92763 | JGI IMG/M metagenome (GOLD analysis project Ga0123353, IMG submission 92763) | Labiotermes labralis P3 segment gut microbial communities from Petit-Saut dam, French Guiana - Lab288 P3 | ecosystem: Host-associated > Arthropoda: Insects > Digestive system > Gut ...
CAAAATTTTCAAAAAGTTTTGCTTTGTTGTCCCAAAAGCGATACGAAACAGCATTGATTATTCCGTTGTCGGCTGCGTACAATTTGTGACTGTTGCGAACATTTTCTTTTAACGAAAAAGCAAAGTTGAACACATCGCTGATTATATGACTGTCATTAAGTATGTTGATATATTTTTTTGCAGTATTTTCATTTGTTCCGGATGCTGTCCCTAAACTTTTATAAGAAAAAACCGAACCTATATTTGAAATGCCATAAAGGAGCAGTTTTTTGAAGGTAGCAATGTCTGATATTTGATAGCGAGAAATACAATCTTTCATGATGATTGAGTCGAAATAACTGTTTAATAAACTTGTTTTTATCTCTTCATTTTTAGTAGAAACAATTTCAGGAAAACAGCCCCATTCCAAACATTTGTCGAGTAATTGTAAAACTTTTGGCGTATTACTCGCCAAATCAAAATAGGTGTTAATGTTGTTATGTTGCAGAATTTCAGTAAACGAGTAGGGGAAAACGACATTATCTAAATATCTACCTGACAGAAAAGTAGAGTATTCGTTTTGCAAAAAAGACGAATTTGAGCCGGTTACAAATATTTTTTGGAAAGTTTCGGTATCATAAACGCTTTTTACAAATGTTTCCCATTTATCAACAACTTGAATTTCGTCTAAAAAAAGATATTCGATTTTTTCACCTGTAATTTTCTCTGCCGACTGAATAAGAGAATAAATTGAAGCGGGATTGTCCCAAATTTCAAAAAACAGCGGATGATCCAAATTCAGTTTTAAAATGGATTTTGGCTTATTTTCTTTCATCAATTCGTTTATAAGCATCGCAAACAACGAAGATTTTCCGCTTCGCCTGATGCCTGTAAGTATTTGAATATGCTTTGTTTGTAGATTTGTTTTTAATGATTCAAATACTTTTCTTTGTTGCAAATTTGAATATTTTTTACCAGTCCAATGTGGATTTTGATTGATGATTGTCTGTTCCATTGTCAAAAAAGTTTCTGCAAAGATACAACTCTTTTACGAAATACAATTCGACAAAATAGTGCATTTGACGAATTTGTTTTCGAAAAAAATACTGTTTTTGACTAAATCACTGACTAATACTCATCCTCATTAAAGAAGAAATCCTCTTTACTTGGATAGTCGGGCCAAATATCTTCGATGCTGTCGTAGACCTCGCCGTCGTCGTCAAGGTCCTCTAAATTTTCAATAACTTCAAGCGGCGCTCCGGAACGGGTGGCATAATCAATCAGTTCGTCTTTTGTTGCCGGCCAAGGGGCATCCTCTAATTTGGATGCGAGTTCTAACGTCCAGTACATAATGTTGATAATTTTTGGGAGTGCGAAGGTATACAAAAAAATGATACCAAAGAATCAATCGGCAAAAAAAATGAGAAAATTTTCGATTTCTACAGGTTAACCCATCGACTTAGCACAAAAAGAAAGTCGGAGAGGCGGTTTAAATAGATAATAACTTGTTGGGATACAGCGTCTGCGCCCAAAGCAACCACAGCGCGTTCGGCACGGCGACAAACGGTGCGGGCAACCTGACCAAACGCCGCGGCGGCTGGAGGGCCCGGAATGACAAAGGACGACAATGGGGACAACTGCTCCTGCATGGCGTCCATGGAGGTCTCCAACAAAGCAATCGACTCTTCTGAGATGGGGGGAAGTTTTTTGAAAGAGCCGTCGTTGGCCAAATGGGCCGACACCGTCATCAACGTCTCCTGAATCTGTTGCAGCAGCGCTGACGTGGCTGCATTTGTAAGATAAACCTTTACTACACCAATGTGGGCAATCAACTCGTCCACACTCCCATACGCCTCAACACGGGGGTGGTTTTTGGGCACCCGGGTGCCGCCTATTAAAGAGGTGGCGCCAGCATCTCCGCTTTTGGTATAGATTTTCACGAGGAGGTACGAACTCTAATTGGATTGGGGTTGATCTGGTCGCTCTCAATCAGTCCGTCCCTGAGCCTGACCACGCGGTGGGCGTGGAGGGCGATCTCTTCTTCGTGGGTCACCACAATCACGGTATTCCCTTTGGCGTGAATGTCTTCAAACAGATTCATAATGTCGATCGAAGTTTTGGAGTCGAGGTTACCGGTCGGCTCATCGGCTAAGATGATGGAGGGGTTGTTGACAAGGGCGCGCGCCAAAGCCACCCGCTGCTTTTGACCTCCGGATAGCTCGTTGGGTTTATGCTCCATACGATTGAGCAGGTCGACAAGGGTAAGGGCGACGACGGCTTTCTCCTCTCTTTTTACGCGAGGTTGTCCGGCATAGATCAGGGGGAGCGCCACATTGTCAAGGGCGCTGTAGCGCGGTAGCAGGTTAAAAGATTGAAAAACAAATCCAATCTCTTTATTTCTGATCTCTGCAAGTTGGTCGTCCTCCATTTGGCTCACATCAGTCCCATTCAGAATATAGATGCCGTGGGTAGGTGAGTCAAGACATCCCAAAAGGTTCATCAGTGTAGATTTCCCCGAACCGGATGGCCCCATAATGGCTACATATTCATTTTGATAAATGTCTAACGATACACCATTAAGGGCGCGTACTTCCTGCGAGCCTACCTGATATATTTTGCTGATATCGGTAATTTCGATGATTTTCTTTTCTGTGGCCATAAGATATTGAAACAATAGATGATGCTACAAAGATGCGATTTTTTTTTGATTTGATCAAATCAGTGGCACGAAGATATCGGCCCAATCTGTATCGGGAGCGCTTTGCTGCGAGGCTATTTGCTTACACAGAGCGATTACGGCCGTTTGCCCCCTCTCTCCCAAATTTAGTGTATGGTCGTTGACAAATAGCTCAATGTGATTGCGGATGACCGATGGCTCCAATTCGCGTGCATGACTATACACATATTCCTGACTCTCCGATGGATGTGCTAAGGCATGGGCAATGCTGCGGTGCAAAATACGCGCCATTTTCTGTTGCTCACTGTCGGGCAGTTTTCGGGAAACGGCAATCCCACCCAAGGGGATAGGCAAATCGGTACGCGATTCCCAGCATGCACCCAGATCGGCAATCAGATGCAATCCCTGTTGTGCATAGACAAAACGGCCCTCGTGAATCAACACGCCTGCGTCAAACCTGTTTTGTAAAATTGCATCGGCGATTTGGGAAAAGAGGAGCGGTTGGATATGGACGGCTTGCGGATAAGCAAACTTCAGCAGAAAGTTAGCGGTGGTGTCGACGCCCGGAATGGCGATTCGGGTTTGAGGGGTAATGGTCCCGAGCGGTTCGCGTGAGACCAAAAGCGGACCGTTGCCAAAGCCTAAGGCGCTGCCGCACGGCAGTATCCGATAACGATGGGCGATTTGGGGCAAGAGTTGATACGACACTTTACAAAGGGGCGGATCGCTGTGTTTGGCCCTGTGGTTGAGCTGCTCAATATCTTCCATATACGCCTCAAACCGCATCCCTTCGGTATCAACGACGTGGTGAACCATTGCATGAAAACAAAAGGTGTCGTTGGGGCAGGGGGAGAAAAAAAGGGGCAGGGGCGTCATTGGGCGCTGAGAAAACTGAAGATCGCTTTCCTGAGTGCGGTCAGGGCCAACGGAATATCCCATTTTTTCTTATCCCGCTCTCCTGCCATGTTGGATACGGCGCGAAGCGCGATACAGGGAATCCCTTCGTTCATGCAGACATAAAAGAAAGCAGCGCCCTCCATCGTCTCCACCTGAGCGTGGGCGTGCAGCGCGGCAAATCCCATTTCAACAAGATGCTGCACCGTGACCCCCTCGACTGCGGGCAGAAAAGCGATTGCCGATTCTTGCTTGGGCGGGAGCGGGGTTGGGGTGAGCTTGCCCGACGAAAACGGAAAGGTGTCGGCATCAATCAATCGGGTGTCAAACAAACTTTGAAAACCCGACGCGGTTTGAATCCCGCAATCTCCAAAGTAGTCCGACGCCACCCTTACCACCGAGCCTATGGGCAAAAAGTCGTGAAAACTGCCTGCAATCCCCACGTTGATGGCCAAATCGTAGGGCGCTTCGGTGGGATCCGACAACGCTTTAAGGGTGTGGTATGCGGTAGCAGTGGTGCCGATTCCTGTTACTATATTTTTGACCCAAAGGTTATTGCCAGCCTGATGACGAATCGCCTCCCACACTTCGCGGGCGGGCAATAGTTCAGGGGCGGTTGCAGCTGTGATAAGGATGCGCATTATTTTATATATTTGCCGCTAAAATAAGACAATAAATGGGTTTTACAAAAAATGATCGTTACGACGAAGAGGCTTTGCAAAAGTTAGCTTTTCACTACAAAGAGATACTCAATATTTTAGGAGAGGATGTGGAACGCGAAGGATTGATCAAAACACCCATCAGGGTGGCACGCTCCATGCAGTTTTTGACACAGGGGTACAACGACGATCCCGCCGCCATCCTCAATTCGGCGCGTTTTAAAGAGGAGTACAGGCAGATTGTGCTGGTCAAAGACATCGAGCTCTATTCGATGTGCGAACACCACATGCTTCCCTTTTACGGGAAGGTGCATGTAGCCTATATTCCAAATGGATACATTACAGGCCTGAGCAAAGTGGCGCGGGTGGTGGACGCCTTTGCCCGCCGTTTGCAGGTTCAGGAACGCCTCACGGTGCAGATTCGGGACTGCATTCAAGATACGCTCAATCCGCTTGGCGTGGCCGTGGTGATCGAAGCAGAACACATGTGTATGCAAATCAGAGGCGTCCAAAAACAGCACTCCATTACGGTCACCTCAGCCTTTACCGGCGCCTTTTTAAAAGACCCAAAAACCCGCGAGGAGTTTATGCATTTGATTAAGTAGTCAGGGCGCTGCTATACAATCCCCATCTCTTTCACAATCTGTTCCATGAGCGAATATGCCTCGTCGAAGTCGTTACGGATTTGACCGTCAAGGATGGCGTTTTTGATGCGCTCCTTGATTTGTCCCACCTCCTGACAGGGGCTTATCCCATATTTTTGCATGATCAGGTCGCCCGAAATGGGGGGCTGAAAGTTGCGAATGGCGTCTTTCTCTTCCACTTCGATGAGTTTTTTGCGCACTTTTACAAAGTTTTCCAAGTGGCGTTTGGCCGTCTGCTCATTTTTGGAGGTGATGTCGGCTTCGCAGAGGAGCATCAGGGCGTCAATATCGTCTCCGGCGTCAAAGAGGAGGCGACGGACGGCGCTGTCGCTCACTTCGTCCTGCACCAGTGAAATGGGGCGCAGGTGAAGAAGCACCATTTTTTGGACAAACTTCATCTTCTCGTTCAGGGGCAACTTGAGGTGTTTAAAGAGGGCGGGAACCATTTTGCTCCCCACAAAGTCGTGTCCGTGAAAGCTCCATCCGACTTTGGGGTCGTACTGCTTGGTGGCCGGCTTGCCCATGTCGTGCAGCAGGGCGGCCCATCTAAGCCAAAGATCATCCGATTTTTGGGAGATGTTCTCCACCACCTGCAGGGTGTGGCTAAAGATCTCTTTATGACCACGACCCTCCATGGTCGCTACTCCTTTTAAGGCAGAGATCTGAGGCAGAATCAACGGAAGCAATTCACATTGGTCCAACAGTCGGAATCCAAAAGAGGGGCGTGGGCTCATCAATATCTTATGCAACTCGTCCGTAATGCGCTCCATAGAGACAATCTCAAGGCGGGAGGCGTTTCGTTCAATCGACGCAAGCGATTCGGGCACAATGGTAAATCCCAATTGAGCCGAAAAGCGGACGGCGCGCACCATACGCAACGGATCGTCGCTATAGGTGGCATCGGGATCAAGCGGCGTGCGCAACAGACCGTTTTGCAAATCTTTTACGCCGCCAAAGGGGTCGATTAAGCATCCATAATCGTCTTCTTGCAAGCTAAATGCAAGCGCGTTCACCGTAAAGTCGCGACGCAACTGGTCGTCGACCAACGTGCCGTCTTCTACAATGGGCTTGCGGGAGTTGGCGCGGTAAGACTCCTTACGGGCGCCCACAAACTCCACCTCGGTGTCGTGGTGGCGGAGCATGGCGGTGCCAAATTGTTTGTAGGTATGAACGGGCGTCTGAAGTTGTGCCGCCACCTTTTCGGCCAAATCGATACCACTCCCTTCCACCACAATGTCAATGTCTTTACAGGGACGTTCCAGAAAAAAGTCGCGGACATAACCGCCAATCACAAAGGCGCGCACCCCCGACTCGCGGGCGGCTTGGGCAATGATGGGGAATATGGGGTTAGAGAGGGGCATGGGTTTCTGTTGTGTTTTGAACCATTTGATTGTAGGAAGGTATCTGTGTGAGCGCTTCAAATCGATTTTGTGGATGGTGGTAGCGGCAAAAAAAGGTGTCGGTTCCGTTGGTGAGGAGCAGGTAGGGGACTTTAAGGATTTTGTTATACTGCATGATTTGTTCAAAGACGGAGCGATCAACCGGCACGGAGGGCGCTTTGCATTCGGCAAGGAGCAAAGGTTGCCCTTTTTTGTCAAAAATCACGATGTCGGCACGATACGTTTTTCTGCCCGCTTTGAGCACATATTCGCAACACATTAAATGATAATGAGTTTTGCAAACGTCGTGCAAATAAGCGATGATCGCCTGGCGCACCTCCTCTTCAGGGGTGCCGGGAACCTCTTTTTTTCTTACCGGATCAAACATTGTGCAAAAATAGAAAAAAATGGTGTATCTTTGCTTCACCTGAAATGATTTTATGGCTAAAATAGGCGCAAAAGAGAGTTATAGTCAATTTAATAGTATACTTTTGGACTTGGAGGCCAAAAGGTATAAGCCTTTTTATCTGCTGATGGGGGAGGAGCCGTACTACATCGACAAGTTGTGTCGTTTTATGTCGGAACATATTTTAACTCCTGAGGAACAGGGATTTAATCAGATAACGCTCTATGGCTCGGATGTGACGGCGTTGCAAATCATTGAGACGGCGCGGCGCTATCCCATGATGGCTGCACGACAGGTGGTGATTGTGCGGGAGGGGCAGCAGGTAAAAGATATTGATAAGTTGGAGGTCTACCTGCGACAAGCGACCGATCCCACGATCCTCGTGGTTTGCTATCCGGGAAAAACGGTGGACAAACGGACCGCTTTTTACAAGGCGGCGCTCTCCAAAGGGGTGGTGTTGGAGTCGGCCGTTTTGCGTGACGACGAAACGGTCGGTTGGATTACCCGCTATGCGTCTGAAGTAGAGGTAAAAATAACCCCCGACGCCGCCGTCATGTTGGCCGACTACTTGGGCACCGACCTCAATAGAGTGAGCATGGAGATGGATAAGTTGTTGGTGCTGCTTCCCGTTGACCAGAGGCAAATCACGGCGGATGTGGTGGAGCAAAACGTGGGAATCAGCAGGGAGTACACCCCCTTTGCACTTAACAAAGCGATATCTTGCAGAGATTTACCCAAAGCCATGCGCATCGCTCACCACTTTGGGAACAACCCCAAAAGTTATCCCTGGGTGATGATCTTGCCCACCCTTTTTTCACAATTTGTACGCATCCTCAAGTATCATGCTGTTAGTAAAGAGTCCTCATCCAGACAGGAGATTGCCGCTAAATTGGGGATGCAGCCCTACTTCTTAAGCGAGGTGGAGACGGCGGCGCGCCACTTCTCTTTAAAGCAGACCACGCAGGCAATCTGGACGATTCGTGCCTATGACGCCCGCTACAAGAGCAACGAAAGGGGCGAAGCGGACGACGGCGCACTTTTACAAGAAATTATCTTTAAACTACTTAAATAACCTATAAATGAAAAAAACAACTATTTTAATATCGGCATTGATGCTTTTTGGAACGATTGCTCATGCACAGTGGAGTTCAAATATGGAGCAGGATCAGCGTATTGTATCTTCCTTTTTTGCACAGGTTACGGCCGATCATGATGCAAAGATGGGTGAACTGATGGTGAAGTCCGCCCTCTTTTTCTTAGAAACGCCATACGTGGGGCACACTTTGGAGGTGGGAGGCGATGAAGAGCGATTGGTTATCAACGTACGGGAGCTCGATTGTACCACTTTTATGGAGACATGCGTCGCCCTAAGCCGTACCTTACAGATGCAAACACCCTTCTTTGATGCATATTGCAAGCAATTACAACGAATCAGATACAGAAACGGCATGGTAAACGGTTACGTTTCCCGACTCCACTATACCTCCGACTGGATTGCAGACAATTCGATCAAAGGGGTGGTTGAGGATATTACAGGAAAGATAGGGGGAGAACCCCTCAAAGTGCAGGTCTCCATTATGTCTACACGTCCCGACTCCTACGTGCGCCTAAAGGGCCAGCCCGAAAGGAGGGCGCGCATCAAACAAATTGAGGAGCTCATCAACAAAAGAGGGACCTACCACTACATCCCCAAAGAGAAGATCCCCTCCCTGCAAAGCGAAGTCCAAAGCGGCGACATCATCGGCTTTACCACCTCGATCGAAGGATTAGACATTTCGCACATAGGCATCGCCTACTGGCGCGGAGACGAACTCACCTTTATCCATGCCTCATCCACAGCCAAAAAAGTCGTAATAGAAACGCTATCGCTCTACGAATATTGCAAACGCATCCCATCCAACACGGGGATTATGGTGCTTAGGTGCCGGAATGTGCCTTCTGCTTAGTCTACAGATAAACCCTCTCCACTCTTTGCGCAATAGAAGTGTAGATTTCATAAGAGATGGTTCCCAACGTTTTGGCCCACTCAATGGCTGTGAGGGCGGGGGCGCCTCCAAAGAGCGTGACGGTGTCGCCCACGCGGGCGTTTATGTCGCCAAGGTCAATCATACACATGTCCATACAGATGTTTCCAATGGTGGGAACCAGAACGCCGTTTACCATAAAGCGTCCCACGCCTTTGCTCAGCCGGCGGTCAATTCCGTCTGCGTAACCAATGGGGAGGGTGGCGGTGCGTTTGGCGCCATTAGGAGTTATGCCGTGCCGGCCATAACCGACCGTGTCGCCAAAAGGAACATCTTTGATTTGGATGATGGGGCATTGGAGGGAGGAGGGGTGGCGGAGCAAGGAGGAGTCGACCGCGCTGGTGCCATACATGCCGATCCCGATGCGCACCATGTCGTATTGGGCGTGGGCAAAACGTTCCGTTCCCGCCGAGTTTAATATGTGGCGTTTGATTGGGTAGGGCAGGGCGTTGCAAAGCTGCTCGCTCATTTGGTCAAAAAGGTCGATCTGGCCCTGGGTAAAGGCATCGTGCTGTGCCTCGTCGGCTGCGGCAAGGTGGGAAAAGATCGATAGGGGGGCTATGTATGGATTGCCTTTGAGGTGCTTGATAAGCTCGGGGATGTGCGCGGGTTCAAAGCCTACCCGATGCATCCCGCTGTCGATGGCTAAGTGGAACGGTTGGCGTGAACATCCTTTCTCTTTGGCGGCTTGGGTGTAAGCGAGCAGGGCGTCAAAAGTGTGTATCTCCGGATGTAAATCGTGGTCGATGAGGAGGGGAAAGGCGCCCAAACCGGGGGTGAGTATGGTGATGGGCAGGTGAATCCCCGCCCTTCTCAATTCGACTCCTTCGCACGGGAAGGCGACGCCTAACGAATCGGCCAACCGTAAACGTTCCAACTGTTGGGAGAGTCCCACCGCGCCATGCCCGTATCCGTTGGCCTTCACCAGCGCCATGAGTTGGGTGGTTGGCTTGATAAAAGAGCGAAAATAGTTAAGGTTGTGCGCAATGTGGTCTACATGAATCAGCAGTCGTGCGTGTGAAGGAGGAGGGGGGATCAGAGACATCTCGCTCAATTTATTGGAGGATTATGTTAAAACAGTGACGGCACAAAGGTTCGTAGGTGTCGTGCTCTCCCAGCACCACCAATTTGTCGTTGGCGGTCAGGCGGTGGGAGTGGTGGGCTAAGTTTCCGCAGCGGACGCAGATAGCGTGAACCTTGGTCACATACTCTGCAATGGCCATCAACTGCGGCATGGGGCCAAAAGGGTTACCCAGATAGTCCATGTCAAGTCCGGCCACAACCACGCGAATGCCTCTGTCGGCAAGCTCCTTGCAAACCGACACAATGTTGGCGTCAAAAAATTGTGCCTCGTCAATACCCACCACGTCTACGTCTCCGGTGAGCAACAGGATGTTGTTTGAAGTATCCACAGGTGTGGATCGAATGGAGTTGGCGTCGTGGGAGACCACCTGCTCTGCGGAGTAACGCACGTCGAGTTTGGGTTTAAAAATCTCGACGCGCTGGTGTGCAAAGTTGGCGCGCTTGAGGCGTCGAATCAACTCCTCAGTCTTGCCCGAAAACATCGAGCCGCAAATCACTTCTATCCATCCTGGCAGGCAGGCGCTCTCTA
>Ga0123353_10018624_pt1 | contig 10274 bp, 6 predicted proteins | sample TergutLab28metaG_3_FD_92763 | JGI IMG/M metagenome (GOLD analysis project Ga0123353, IMG submission 92763) | Labiotermes labralis P3 segment gut microbial communities from Petit-Saut dam, French Guiana - Lab288 P3 | ecosystem: Host-associated > Arthropoda: Insects > Digestive system > Gut ...
AAATGATTTTTTTTTTGGGGGGGGGGGGGGGGGGGGGGGGGCTCAGTTTAACCGGCCGGAAAGATTTAGGTACACCGAGCCAGTTAGATGCTAGTGCAATCCCTTGGGTGTACATGTGGAATTAAAGGCTTGGTGAAACAGTCCTTGTTGCTAAGGTTTATCCTTTATTTTTGTCCTTTCCAATATACATTGAAGTGACATGAGCTAAGTATCTCAGTATTTAAATATACTGAGATGCACGGTCAACAAAACGTCAAAAAATGAGCTAAGTATGTCTACATTCGGAAAATAAAACAACGAAAAACTTTTTTTTGTACCGCGGCAGTCTTTTGTAAAGGGACATAACTCACTGTTGCATATACCTCGTATTAATCTCCTAATGAGACGTGTAAGGTGGGTTTTCTGACAGGTACAGACTTTAGAAGTGAGTTTAGCGCGATGATCAACTGGCGAGGATAAACACACCTGTTCTTTGTACATTTTCTACACGTATTAAATTATGACAAACATGTGCTTAGTCAACGAAGAGATTGTGATTATTTAAAGTTGCAGCGTCGCCTAAGTAAAAATCTCTCATGTCGCCCTGTCGCCCTGTTGGTGCTGTAGTCAATGTTACACTGTGCTGTGTACTGCCGTGATGTGCAGTATTCCATTCTTCTGGGGTATGGCGCCGCGTCACTGGGTAATTTGTTCGCTGTACTATTTCTTCTTTTTTTTCCCCTCTCCCTTTCTTCCCCCCCTGCAACAGTCCATCTCGGGCCTAGCCCGCCTCACAATTGACGCACACACGCCTGATATGACTTCCGAATGCGTGGTCAGCTCGTCGCACAGACCGCTACCTACACAACCCACTACAAACATTAGAGACAAACATGCGTGCCCTCAGCGGGATTCGAACCCGCGCTCCCGATAATCTAGCCGCCCCAGATCTACGCCTTAGACCGCATGGCCACAGGGATCGACTCCCAATAGTATAGCGATTCAGTTTCAAGAGAAAGACAAGGGAGAATGCTGTATGATTTTGTTGGAAGAAAAATCGTGATAGATTTTAAGATTCAAAGGCCTGAGAGTTGTTACTCCGAATCGACTGGTAAATAGTTACCGACGTATCGAAGGTGCGTAGTGCCGTCCTGTTCCTTGCTGTCGAAGAAGTGCACGTTTTCTAATTCGTGACCCTAAATGACTGAAATGTCGGTAAACATTTGCGATTCTGTATGACGTAACATCCCAGAAGACTCTGTTCTTCATCGGCACAGCTGTGGGAACAGGCTATGGGAATACACTTATTTATCTCTTGCCGTTTATTATATAAATGTTTATCTGTGACTACGGTTAAATGGTAATATTAGATTGTGTATTGTGACTGTCATTAGGAGACTTGTGGATTCGCGTAATTAGATAGGCAAATAAGTAATGCAAGGGAACCTGAGGTATACCGATTTATGTCTTTTAGTTAGCTCTTCGGTTAACCGTGGCACTGTGCGAAAAACCTCATTAGAAGTTAATGTTGCCTGTTTTATAATACTTGCAGATTTAAGGCGTGTAAATTGGTAATCTGTTCTCAGGTCTTAAGGGTATAGTACTTGAAAGTTGGTCAGAATATCCGTCGACGGTTACTGAGAAAATTATGTACTGTACCTTTTCAGCACGCACAAAAGAAGTTCGGTATCTTGTTTCTGATGTAGACATGGTCATGTAGTTGTAATTAGACGCCTTACGAAACGTGCTGGGGTCTTGAGATCGAAAAACATTGTTCTGAGCGATCACTGGTTCTAGGTACACGGAGCTGCCTTATTCCGGAAGGTACCAGTTTGAATCTTGGCAACTGTACTGGTAACTCTAGAGATCTGCGTTGTTTTCCCCTCAGCCTGTTCAGTCTCCCGGGATGTGACTGTCATACATTCCACAGAAGTTCCACTGGCACACCAACTGGATAGGTAACAACTGCCAGCCGCAATGAGGGACGCCATTTACTTCAGTTTGGAGTTCACACTCCAGTTTATGATACGTTTTAGATATATGCGATGTGCATTTAAGAATACAAAGTTTTCAATTATCTGCCTTGAAGTTTGTATGAGCGGTGTGCCGCTCTTTGTAAACGGTTACATAAACATTCTTGTGCGTAGCAACAGAACGAGCGTGGAGTGTTGTAGTACATGTGATGTGGAACTTAAAACAAGGGGTTTATTTAAGTGTCTATCATGTAACTATATGGCCTGTTATTTGTGTTACATTGTTAAGATTTATTACACCATGCCTAGCCCCTTAAGCGGCCTGCCTCATTCTTCAAGCAACAGAGGTCCACCTATGTGGATGAAGATTTTATCTTCTTTATTCTTTGTATGTGTGAATTAATTCTGTGTCAGTGGGCGGAAGTTGTGTTTTAATCCCTTGGCTGAAAAATGGCTTGTCATTTCCCTGAAGGAAAGGTATACAGAATAATAGCCTGTCGTCCAGTAGGCTTATAGCAAGAGCTGTTCTTTTTCGTTTCTCTCGATTTACCATGGCTCCTTACGTACCTAAATTGTGTCTGTAATTTTAGTCCTTACTTTTGAAGCTAGTATGTATTGTGTTGAAGTTTTATCCCATGCTTATAATTCTACCTTTTTGAAAGTACGTGTTTTATTGAGCTACCGTCCTGGAATTTAAATTCCACCCATTTTAACTACATGTTGTATTGCTTTCTTTTTTTTAACATTTCTACGTTTCGGTGTTTTTGTTTAGATAATACTGTGTCTGTTGACATATGCCGGCGACTTCTAGTTTTGGCCGTTAAAAACCGGAAGTAAGGGATTTTGGATTTCAACCGTGATAATCTTTGAGTGAAACTAGGACGAAGAAGTAGCTTACAGGAAAGAAAACGGCGCGATGTGGTCCCGCATGCAGCTGTGAGCTTTGCGTTTTTTAAAATGCACAAGAAAAATGTTTTGTTATATCGTCAGAGGACTGGACGTCGGTTGCGACGTTACAGAAACGTGATTTGGGCAACACACAATATGTCGCGAGTCATTAGGCGTAGCTCCAAATTGGAAACTGCTCAACATAGTTGTCTCCATCTCCGACAGTTGAGCGAAGCTCTTAAGAGACTGCTCTTCAACTGTATTAGTTAAATACAAACCATTCATCAGTGCGATTCGTTCAGTCTGTTTGACTTTTGTTGATTGAACGTTATAACCTTACAACATAGTGTAGTGGTTTGTCCCTTTTGCTTCTTATTCCGGAACTCAGGGGTTCATCGGAGTTCAGGACCTGCGTTTTGTGACCAAGGTTGTCGTGATTTTATTTAACTCCTTCGGGACGCAGTGGTAGGCCTACCTGCGAGACAGGCTACTGCCACCTCCTTCCAAAGCCAATCCAATCACTGTGTACAAACTTGGGTTCAGTTTATATAACGTGTGTAGTTAACGGAATTGTCGTTGTACAGTGAACGAAAGCTCATGAGAACAAAGTTGCTTGTATCGTTTAAAAAAAAAAGTTATCTTTTATGTACTGGTTTATTCTTTTTTTTTTTTTTTAACGTCGAGGTTGTGGTGATATCTCCTGAATACCACTTCAGTGGTTCGTATAACGTCTCCATGATGCAGCGATGTGCCCTTTTTCTCCTTCATTTCCCGGGAGCTAAGTGGCTGAAGCGTGGAGCTGATGACTTACCTTCACCTAGTTTCGAGATTAAGATCGCATGGAACTTTATTTCACACTGCCACACGGCTCCGTGGCACAGTACGTAGGCATGCCTTTTCCTTTTACTTACTCTTTATATCTTGGTAAGGAGATCTTGGGGTGTCAGATGGTATCACTGTTCCTTATACTGAAAAGGTCAAGTAAGCTTACCAGGTCGGGTAAGGCCGTCTGCGCGCATCGTCGATAAGCAGACTCGTCCGTCATTGCTGCTGTGTGTGACTACAATGCGAGCCGTTTTGTTCAAACCAAACACAATGCAGCGTTGCAAACCAGCAGACTATTTTGAACAGCCTTGATTTCAGGATAGGTCAGCCAGCGTTTTTAATTAGGGGACATACGAAGGTGAAATTTTCTTCTCCCAGGGACCGTGATTGGCACATTACATTTCTTCAAGTATTCAGTGCTGAATAACTGCGAACTTAAGTTCATACATACAGTTTAAAAACCTTTTATTTTGCCAGAACGTAGTTTTATGCTCCCAGACCTTGTTTTATGATGACGGAGGCTAGTTACTGCGCACGTGAATATTGTTCGTCATTGGTGCGTTTCGACTGTTAAAATTGAACTCTGCAGGCATTAAAGATCGTCTTCAGAAACGGAGCATTGACTCGAAGAGCACACAATTCCCGGCGTTAGCAGGGAATTTCGACACAATTGTCCGTTCATTAACAAAAAAACTACCCTGAACGTGCTATTCAAGTAATGCCATCAGTATTTCGTGAAAGATGAAGTAACCCACATCCAAGAATTTGTAAACATTTCCAAATCCACATCCTTGCGTTTAATTAACATTTATAAAACATATCCTTTAAGCTGGCTCAGGTGCAAGTTCTTTCGGTAGTTTCAGCTAAAGTTATAGAAAGTCGGAGTGTTTTGTGTCGTTATGAGAACTGACTGGGGTTGCGTAGGGGAAAATATTAAGAAGATGTGCGTGTAACTGTAGTGCAACAACCTACACTGCTTACCTTAAATTAAAGTAGGCCTACTTCTGTGTGTTACGACACGAGCCAGTTGTAGTACAGAAGCTGTCGAGCGTGGTGTCGGAAAATGAGTTGACATTCTGTTCTTCGGTGTTCATACCTCATTACTAACGACTTTGTACACCACTCACCTGAAATCGGAAGCTGGTCATTACGTATGAAACAAAACTCCAGCAAGTTGGGTTAATGTTTCCATGAAGTCGCTCTCTTATGTTCAGTGCTAGAGTTACTGGCCTCTGACGTAACTACAGCCAAGAGGCTGACTCGCGTAATGTCCTGCTCAACTGCTGTTAAACACGTATCTAAGCAGTGTTACTCACAAAGCGTTTCCTATGACGTAATACAGAACTGTAATATATATATATATATATATATATATATATATTCATTCCTGGCTGTGCCTTACAGTGAGGGTCCTTTATTGAACTGCGTGCATATTTAGTATTTTCATTATAACAGACAATAGTGTAAAATTTATATTAAAATAGAACGCGAATGTTAACAAACTGCAGATTGTTTTGCTACAGTTTTACGTTATTCGCGACTGACAGTTTATTTTAGATATTCAAGTATACAGAGTGTTTTTCACGGGAAGGAATGATCATTACATTACTGACTGAAATGCTACTTTCGCCTCGGTATTCATTTATTTACTTTTGGTCTGGTTTCATATTAATATACATATACGTGCATCTTGGTAACGCTTTGTGTCATAAGGATGATACGTGCGTAGTAGTTCACGGAATGTAGGCCAACGTAGGTAATTTCAGTTATTTCAAATTACGTCAGTTGAGCTGCTGAGACTGTTATTTTCAATTTAAACAGCAAAGGGGTTAACTTTTAGGAACTGTCAGTGCATTTCATATCATGAAGCGTTGTGTCTTGGAAAGTCGATGTCTCCTGCTACCACGGTCCGTTTAAATTCTTCTTAAGTTTTGTTAGTTCTTATTGTGTTATTAAGGACGATAACTAAAAACTATAGCATGTGTGCTGTAGAGCTTTAACAACCGCGTTTATACGGAGTCAATGGATTATTTGGTTCTTATCGTTGCTCACTTCCTGTCGGTTACCGCTTCGCATGGAAAGTGACACGCAGTGACCCGCGCTATCAACACAGTCGTTTGCATGATGAAGAAAAAATTTTACATTTATTTTGTTTGGCGACGAAGCATGATTTAATCTTAGTGGGAACGTGAGCTCACAGAATAACAGGTACTGATCGACAGAAAATCCCGTATCAATCCACGAAGTGCCATTATATGACGAAATTGAGTGTGTTGTGCTATGAGTACAACTAGATTATCGGGTCCATTTTTTTTTTCTGACACCATAAATTGGCACGGACATATTACTCATTCTGACTCGGTTTTTAGAACACTTTTAGTAACTGTGTGCTTTTGGTGACAGAGTAATAAGCAGGAAATTGTGGCATCCTCGTTCGCGAGATCGGAAACCACGCGTTTCTCACTTTTGGAGTATGTTAGGGGTGAAACGTACGGCGATTCAAACATCATATGAACTGTAGTACTGTTCATTCAAATAAAACGCTTGGATCCAGCAGGCAAACTGGAATAGCGGCGATCGATACGCTGCCTGCCGCCATGTAGACGGTTGGCTGTGGAGTGACCAAGGATAGAGTCTAGATAAACTAAAGATCCTGCCTTAACCGCCTTGAAAGAATTATGTGTGTCTTCATATATAAGGAATTGAAACCTAATGTTGTGATTTATTAATAATAAAGAGACAAGTAAAAAAAGGTGAAGTTCACCCCTGAAAAGGCCGTGAAGACCCAAAAGGGAAGTAGAGGCACATCTATACTCTTTCTTTAACCTCGGCGCTAGATGGGGTGGGTGGTCAACGGCACGCTTCGGCCGCTTTACCCGCGGAAAAGAGAACCGGTACCCATTGTACAGGAGGCTAGGTGGGACCCAGGATTGGGCTGAACGAGTGCAGAAAATCTATTCTCCACCGGGATTCGATCCCCTGACCTCCCACCCCTTAGCGAGTCGCTATACCGAATACGCTATCCCGTCACTCGAGGAAATAACTACCACTAACAAAGTTACAAGCTCCATACTGTTCTCAAAATTGGGGTTTACATCGTGACAACAGTTGGTTTGTTATATATTTTATAATGAGAGAGCGGGAGCAGTTTTGGGAGAACCGTGACATTGTACATAGAATCATAGTTTCTGTTGGTTTTGTGGAAATGTAAAGAAACGTGGTGGTTTCTCGAAGTGACGTGTTTGGAGATCAGAACTCATGCCTTGCAGCCGGTCGATATCGTGCGACTGCGGCGACAACTTCTCCACCAGAATGCCTGCTACCGGGAGGAATCCTGCTTCAGCATATTGGTACGAGTACGGAAGCATTCTCAGTGGCCGTGGTTACAGTACAGCAATCTCTGGAACACTAAGGGACACGTTTGCCCAAAAATGTGATTGTCGAACCTCTGTGTGCCATCAGACATACAACACTACCAAGAAGGTTGTCTGTCCGCACCGGAAAACAAAATATAAACATCTCTCGGTTTAGGGTGGTTCCTTGAAAACTACTTATTAAGTGAAAATTCCTGAGTAGAAAACTCAGTTCTAATTAATTTAAATGGGAAGAATTGACTGATATCTGATCCCCCCGCCCTAAAAAAAATTAGCCATATTCTGCCAAATTGTGGTAAAATATAAGCTGTTCACTTAAACCAAGACTTCTTGACCCCAAAATTTTGTGTTAATTGTCGTAGAAAATAGCACTATTTAATTATACGTGTAAAGTACTCTACACTACCTAACGCAGTACAGGTACAATACATAGGTTAACCTTACGCCTACGCTGCGGTTGCTTTACGTATGGGAAAGGTCCTCGATACCCATTGAATGGACCGAAGCCGACTTACTGACTTAACCTTTTAAAGCTTACTTGTTACGCGGTGCACCAACAGGTGTAACATTCAAGAACTGTACATTTTGCCCACACTGTATTTATGTGTTTTGTAGTTATGTGAGAACAAACAGCGACTTGTGCCACTTACAGCATAAACTGTTTGGTTTTTATAAACGAGTTGAAAAGTGTTTACTGCGCGGTACGGACTGGGTCTTTAAATAAAGCAGTCTGAGCTTCGTCTTTAAATGGTTAATGGCCAATTACAAGTACAAAGAGAAAATAAAGAAACAAAATGAAGATGAGAACAAAGCTAGGACTAAGACATGAAAGGCAAGTGAGTTTGGGGTGTAAAAGTGATACCAGTATTAATATGGGCAACTGGAACCATTGCAGAATCATTCAGAAAATGTCTTGAACAACACTTGGAAAACACGATGTCAAGGCACTGCAGGTAACAGCCATATGGGCACTGCGCACATACTTCGGAAAGAAGTCATGTCAAAGTACGAAACATTTAACTCGGGCAATAACAGTACATGTACCATGAATTGTAACTATAAAATAGCTGTAACGTTGTATACCCTAGAAATATGGTTTGCTCAGGTATGTAATTGTAAATACCCTGTATATAATAATAATAATAATAATAATAATAATAATGAACGTGGTCTAAGTAACCGTATACTTTGTATAATGCCTGTCGTGTGCCTTACAAGCATGTTGTCATCGTCAAGAGAAGGAACACTGTGTAATTACCAGAGATTAGGACACTTAGATCAGGTTGTGGTCTGAAAGAGGAGTGCAATGGTTTGGGCGGTGCTGGAACCTGTTACGGGCCCCGGAATGCGGATCAGATGATGATCACGTTGGGAAATGAAGTCTGTGTGCTTGGTCGCTGAAGCATGGCAGTTCCACAGGGCTGGGCACAAGAACAAACTGTTGTCATTCCTCAGCCGAGATCATTACCAGTACCATAGTCTCTTTTATGATGTAGAACTCATTTTAATCTTGTCTTGTGCGATTAGGCCTCCTGAATAACTGTATATCTTATGGAACTGTTATCGACACGGCCTGTGCCGTAAGGGATCCGTGTTAATGTTATTTTTCCAACTCTTTCTCACATCATGTGATTCTGACCGAGCAAGTGCCTGTCCGGCCACTTGTTGGCCATTATTTATTTTAAACCCGGTTTCAGTGTATATCATTTTGAACCTGGTATGAGTATACCATTCATGACCATCTTCGATAGGCTACTTCGTACCCTACGAAGGTGGATCAGCGTCATTAACGTAAAGAATCTCATTATTAAGTAGGACTGTGGCGTGTTGGGTGAAGCCTGAAAGTCGGTAGAGTTTATCTCCTACCCCTAGTTATTCCTGTGCTTTATATTCTAAGTATCATTTCCGGTGTTTATGCCTTCGTTTGCGTGAGATGGATCTCTTCATAGGTTATGTACCATGTAAACTGCATGGTGAATGTGGCTGGTTAATTTGGCAGGATGTGTTACGAAACAGTCGCGGGCTGTTTTCCTGGAGGAACCTCAGTTAGGGTAGCCGGCCTCACGACCGAGGTTCAAGCCCGAGTTCATTCGAATACTCGCATAAAGCTAGAGTGCCATCACACCGCGTCAGTCGGTTCTTCGATTTAGTGAATGCAGTGTAGTGGTACAGTTCTGTAGATTTTGACGATGCTCTGTTACGTTTGGAATCATTCACAATTTGTACTTTATCCATTGCCTTTTGTTAGAAATAAAAATCAATCAATATAGATAAAGCAGATATAGTGTAACACTGTGGTGCTTTCGCGTGAGCATTGTTACGGTGGAAACGCTTTAAGTATTAAATAATATGAACGTGTCTCTGGATGCTTGCCTTAGTTATCCGGCATGCAAATCATATCTTAATTGAGCCATATTATATTGTCATCCGTGTTCGGTCTGGCTCTGTCATGTTTTTCCACATTATTTCATAAAAGGCACGATTTTCGAGAAAAAGATATCGAACATGAAATGTGCGTTTTGGTTTTCTCTGCAAATTTTGTCTGAAACGTTTCTCATTCCAAGAAGAATTCAACGAGTTGCTGTCGTAAATGTGCATAGTCATCTGGCAAAGTACCTGTTATTCTTGTCATATTTTAATGAAATTTTGAATTTTCTCGACAGATTTTCGAAAAATGCTCAAATATAAAATTTCGTGGAAGACCATCCAGCAGGAGCCTGCAGGGAGACAGCCATGACAAAGCTGATTGTTGCTCTTCGAAATGTTGCGAACGCGTCTAAAACGTTTCGGGGACAGGGTTCGTACCCATTCTAATGCAGAAGAGTGAGGAAAAGACAGTTGGGCATGACGGGCAGAGATGTTCGCAACCTCTTGGAAACCCATGTTGCGTTCATTGGCGACATATGTACGCGTAATGTGGGGTTTAGAATAGCTTTTCCTGTCGGGCCCAACTGAATAGATGTTTCCCTTACTCTTTTGCTTGATGATGGGAACAAATTCTTTGGCAAGAAAGTTGTGTTTTAGACGACGAACAAAGTGAATATTTCCAACAAGTGTAAACTTATTTGGTAGCTCATTGTTAAGTAATGGAGGTCGGGCAGTAATAGTGCAGATATACAGGGTGTTTCACGACTTTAGGGCATAACTGCAGGAGGGGATTTCCTAGGTCTTTGTGATCAAAAAAGTTCATATAAACATGTGTCCGATTTTGGACGGTTACGGAGTTATGACCGTT
>Ga0123353_10018627_pt1 | contig 10273 bp, 7 predicted proteins | sample TergutLab28metaG_3_FD_92763 | JGI IMG/M metagenome (GOLD analysis project Ga0123353, IMG submission 92763) | Labiotermes labralis P3 segment gut microbial communities from Petit-Saut dam, French Guiana - Lab288 P3 | ecosystem: Host-associated > Arthropoda: Insects > Digestive system > Gut ...
ACTCTCTTCTATACCTAAATACTTATATGCTTTTCTCGGGTCCAGTTCTTTAATGTCGTTGTCAAATGTGCTTCCTACATGCAATTTGCTTTGTTATTATTATTATTATTATTACTATTATTATGATAAAATACGCTTAGAAGTTTTAAATTACTACATTTTATGAAGTTTACTTATCTAAAAATAATACGCTTTCGACATATGTTCGATCAGTACCTAAGTATCACGAAAGAAAGAGGGGGCTAGTAAGTTAATGTGTATAGGTAAAAAGTAAAGTTTTCCCGTTACAGGTCAGATGTGGCCCAGAGGGTGGGTAGAGGTATAGCTCTACTATTCCATGACTGCGGCACTAGAAGGGGGTGAGTGTTTAGCAGCATGCCGCGCCGCACTTTACCCACGGGAAATACCCGGTACTCATTTTACAGGAGGCTGGGTGGGCCCCAGGGCCGGTCTGGAGAGGCGAAAAATCTCGTCCTCACCGGGATTCGATCCTGGATCGTCCAACCCGTAGCTCAGTCGCTATATCGACTGACCTGGTCCACATGTATATAGGTACAGGAATAAAAATAAATATGTAACTCTAATCACACATAAAATTAAATGCAATAAAACAATAACTAAGCTAACTTTGAACTGAAGATCTTCCAAAATTTTAGGACTCGAGTCGAACGTATATGTAACAAATTGCAAGATAATCTCTTTATTATATATATTTTTATTGTCTCATATTTTAAAGTGGCAATTCTGTAGTATGTGAAATATGGTGAAGAATTACCTTTTAATCCAACCTAATAGAGGTAACGAGTTACGCGATTAAGAGTAAAGACAGATAAACACAAAGGAGACTGTGCAGAAAATATTTTTGAGTTCAAAAACCGGACATCAACTTGACTTTTATTATTCCTATTCCAGCTCGATACATTTGTTACTACGTTTCGACATTCGACGCGAAAGCAAGCTGACACAATTATTTTTAATGTAGTCACATTTAGACTGCGTTGAATCTGGAGATTTGAACAGGATACTACTAACATGGGCATGCAGTTCGACTCCCACGCCCAGGTCTCCTTTGTATGACGCGGTATTACGTACTTTGTGGTTTGGATGCCGCAGTGACGAGATGTGGCTTCGGGTGAGGGGAAGGTGGAAGCTCAAGGGCCAACCCCTGGAGCTCTCCACGTCACTACAACTCTCTCTCTCTCTCTCCCTCTCACTGTATTGGAGAGGAGAATGCCTGGAGCCTGGACTCCCAGTATTGATTTTTGTATAGTGAAAGCACGCAGGCAGCAACAGTAGTGCACTGGCAGCTAGACAAGTGGGTGTAACACTGGTTTGATTCCATTGCTTTATGGGAAAGAAAACGCAAACGGTATGCCGTCTGAATATGTTATCTGTTTCAAGAGCTTTCAAACAGCGAGCCAAATTATTTGTTATAATCACAACACATGTTTCACTTCAAGCTCTTCAGCGTTGTGGTGATTTTTGACTTTAGTAATTATTCATTCGTTTTGCCCATTTTCAAAGATATTTTACATTCGTCAGTTAGGACTAAGTACAGACTCCATCCATGTTTCTCTTAGGAGCATATGTTTATATAGTATTCTAAGCCTTCTACGTAAATTAAACCAATCAACTCATTTCTAAGGTGTTTCAAACGAAACCTATTTACAGAATGTTATGAAAAATTGCTTTATTTACTGTATTTAAATTTACGTTTTGAAAAATGGTGCTATAGTAACCCACGACAACCAAATGTACTGAAATCTAACGGAACATACAAGCTTTGATTATTCAAGAAGAAATTAAGAAAAGATTACACTTGGGGATTGCTTGCTACAGTAAGGTGAAGAATCATTTGTCTTTCCGTCTGTTATCTAAAAACGTAAAGGTCGAACACACAGACATAAAATTATGCTTTCTGATACGTATGGGTGTGAATCTTGGCCTCACAAATTAGGGACACAATATACACTGAAGGTTTAGGAAAATTGGGTGCTGAGTATAATATTTTGTCCTAAGAGGGACAGAGTTAGAGGGTGCTACAGGAAGTTGATGGAGGAGCTCTATTATTTTCACCCGTCACTAAATATTACCAGGAAATTCAAATAAAAAGACTGAGGTGGATGAGACATGTAGCATGGATGGAAGGTGAGAAATTCTTATACATTTTTGGCAGTGATATGTTGCAGAAGAACGTTGTAATTTTTATATTTGCAGGTGACACATTTCTAGCGGGCCTTCTTTTTGTTGCCAATGAAGAGCGACTGTAATAAAACATCTGTGTGCCATAAAGCTGTTTATATTGCCCTCTATTATACACGACTGCCACACAGGATTAGCTACCTTTAGTATTTAACGAGTTACATTTCGTACTCGTTTGTTGATTATGTGTAACGCAAAGGGAGGTTTTATATATATATATATATATATATATATATATGTGTGTGTGTGTGTACACACACATACATACATACATACATACATATATTTACAGAAGCTTTACATAGGCCTATATATATCAAGCTTCTGACTTGCATTCAAGAAGTGCCAGTTTCGAATTGCGCCCCCATACCTCCTACCCTGACTGAAGTTTCCCGGGGTCTTATTCCTCCACATCTCCAAACGCTGCGTACAGCCACGACTGCTTTCTTCCGAACCCTTTCTGGTTCAGCTTCAAACTTCCACCAATACTCCTAACATGTGACGTAATAATCTCGTGGTCTGAGCTGTCTCTTACGCTTGAATGGAAACTTTGCCAAGAAAGACATAATTATTTATTCTGAAGGGTTTTCCTGCTTCCTCAAATAAGGAGTGTCTCTGCAGGCGGTTTCGAAACTAGTCTTCCCTAATTAATTCTCTGTAAACCTAATTTACATCATCTCCTTGTGCCTCCTTTCAACATCTCGTGGCCAAAAGCTATAACTCGAGGGATTTCGACGATAAACGAAGCCATCTAAAGACAGTTGGTTGAAAAACAGTGGGATAGCTAGTATTATACGTAACATATACATGTCCTCATTTTGACCTTATTTTTCCTGTGGGCCAGGGCCTCCTCATTCTTGAGGTTTCTAGATCACACACAACAACGCATCACAGTCAATAGAACTCAACTAGGCAAGTGATCGGCTCGTTGCAGAGATATCTAGCCGACAAAACACATCACTCATAACAGACAAACATCCATGCCTCCGGAGGGTTTCGAACCCACAATCTCAGCAGGCGAGCGGCCGCAGACCCTCGCCTCAGATCGCGCGGCCACTGGGACGGACTTTCGAATTTTTCATCATAATGATTATAACGCTCATCTTATGGTGATGTTTTGTAAGAAAGTATCGCGCCGTATTCTCAATACAAAGTTAATTTAATTTTTTTTCCCCTTTTAAAAGATATTTGGTGTACTGCGATTCAGAATAAAGCAAAAGAGAATGTAGCAGGTACGGTTTTCGCAAAATAAACACATAAATTGTCATACTTTATGAATTCAGTCATGTTTACTGACTATAACTTTGGATACCTGCTGTAAAAATGTAATACCAAATTGTAGTAGTTGAAGTACCTCAATCGGGAGTAATTTTGAATATATGAAATTAAAAATAAACAAATAAATATTTGTTCCCTCTTTTATTTAATATTTTTATCATTTTTTTAGAGAGGAGAATGAATTTTCTCTCCACTCCTAAGGGTCCAGACAAGTTCAGCTACGTACGCAGCTCCTTACGCAGTGGATGTCAGGCGTAAAGCGGTCAGGGCTTCTGTCTTTGATAGATATAAGTCTCATGTAAGACAATTCAGTTTAGTCTAGAATATTAATGGATTTCTGAATTTCATATTTTAGTTTCTCCATCGGGGTCCATATGGCACGCTTCCATTTCTCCGCAATCCACATCCAACTCTGTATGACTACCAAAGTTCCATGTACAAGTACAGGTATGTGGTCATTTTGTGACACCGGTCTGAAAACTGATGGCAGATATGGTACTGGATACAGCGTTTGTTTTTATATGTGGCTTCCGCAAATAGCAGTCCTTCAAAAGTATCGGTCAGAGATGTTGTTCGGTTCCCTCCAAACAGTGGATAGAGCAAGTGTCAGTGTGTCGTGCATTATGCTAAGCCGTACGATCCACAACGCACGGTGGACAACAAATATGAGAACCACAATTTTTGTCATGGTCACAGAACTTGTATCCAAAATACAGTTCATAAGCCTTTTTAAAATTCACAAGTGTTTTTCTTCTGTTTCCAGATTTCAGAGCAAACAAGCCAAATGTAGCAAAGCACGTTACTGTTCTTTGTACATCGGTGTGACGAAGTGCAACTTGAAACCACTGTAGAAGAGAAATATATGAATAAAAGTCACAAAATTAAATAATGAAATTGTAATACTTTCAGGTGAAGTTAAACACTAAATTCAACAGTATTAACACAGACATGTATGGTCACATGCCTCACGTAACGAGACATCTTTTTTCCAAAAATTTCATCTGTTGTTGACCATTAAAGGATAGCTTTTACGCAAAATTACGGAATATGGAAAGAAAGCAAAGCCATTCTCGGAATTCTGAGACAAATTCTTTGAAATAACCTAAAATTGAAAGAACTGTAGGAGAAAGTCTTTAGGAACCTGGTCTTGTGGGAGCAGAATCCTCAACATCAGCGCTGTGAAAACCTTAAATCTAGCAAAAGTTTTCTTTTATAAATAATGAACTACATGATTAATGCGGATGGACAGAGAATACATATAATGAAAAATTTCACCCTAAACACTACAATTAAAAGTAAAGTGAGGACACAAATTCTTGGCGTAAGTGAACAATTAATCAGAAATATGCTGGGATTACAGGAGAGGAATAACAGAAGGCTACAGAGACTGCATAACGAGAAGCTTTATAATATGTATAACAACAAACAACAAACAAATGAACAAACACAAGCAAATTAACAAACCAAGTGACTAAGAAGCTGACTGACAAACTGACAAAGAAAGAAAGAAAGAAAGAAAGAAAGAAAGAAACTTACTAACTAATCGCTGGAGCATATTCCTTCGCACCAAGCCAGCTGTCGTTAAATGGTCAGAAAATTCAACGCTTTTTTTGGCCTCCGAAGTTAATTACTCTGTTCACAGAAACCTGTCACTGGTCCCTAGATCTCCCAAAGATAATTATTCTCTTCACAACAGCCTGTCACTGATCCCTAGATCTACCCAAAGGTAATTACTGTATTCACAAAAGCCGGTCACTGGTCCCTAGATCTCCCAGAGGTAATTACTTTATTCACAAAAACCAGTCACTGACCCCTAGATCTCCCAGAGGTAATTACTATATTCACAAAAGCCGGTCATTGACCCCTCGATCTCCCAGAGGTAATTACTATATTCACAAAAACCTGTCACTTGCCCCTAGATCTCCCAAAGCCAATTACTATGTTCACAACCTGTCACTGATCCCTAGATCTCCCAAAGGTAATTATTTTCTTCACAACAGCCTGTCACTGCCCCTAGATCTCCCACGCTTAATGACGATGTTCACAAGAACCTGTAATTGATCTCTACGTTTGACCAATTCATTTACTGTGTAACCTGTCACTTTCCTGTAGATCTCCCAAGTTGACTGTCCATCAAGAATTTCAGGCTGACGGCCTGTACGCATTTCTCATTCCTCCAATGTCTGATATACGCCTTGCTCATCTGACCATTCTTGCTTTGTTAACCTTATGAATATTTGTTGGAATAAATGGCTAACAACTTGACACAACTAGTAAGAGTTACAGAGGCCCTTAGTGCGTGATACAGATCGTCAGGTTATTCTCACCATTTTTGGCTTGCTACCTATGTTGTTAAGGTCTTGAAGAGGCATGCCATTGCGCAGAGTGCAGTAGCCCGCGTAGGTAGCCGTTCCCCCAGGACCCCCCTGCAGACCCTGTTGCAGCAAGCTTCGTGATGGAGACGTGGTCTCAATCGTTGATATGTGCTGACGTATCCGGACGTAGTCTGCATGGTCGTCCGGCTCGACTGTGAACACACATTCACGACTGCACTTTACGGTCGAATTCTGCTGAATGGAAAGTTGTTTCTTTTTATTTATGGAGGTGGGATGACACTGAGTCCCTTGATACTACGGCCTCAAACGGTCCTATTGTACCAACGACTGATGACAGAGGATTATAGAATGTTACAGAAATGGTATACAGCAGAGGAAAACCGAAGTGACAGGATGTAATCTTGTTTCCGTGTCACTCTGTGCACTACACATGCCATATTATCTACCCTGCGAGAGAATCAGATCCTCCGTCTGATCATGAAAATGTGATCAATGAAAGAGTTATTTTATAGTTTATATTGCCAAATCATAGTTTTGACTAGCTGACTGCCTGATCGAGTGACCAGACTACTACCTAGCTAAAGGGCCGATAAAATTATTTAGTGATTAAGGAAATGAAAAGGACTAAATTAATAAAATAAAAATAACAAACTAACCTACTAACTAATTAACCAACTAACTAACCGATTAACCAACTAGCCAACCACCTTCCACTCACCCACCAAAGGAACCAACCAATCAACCAAAAATATACATTTTTAACGAATTAAATGAATAAATATATCAGTAAAGAAATAAGTAACCTGTTAATTAGCTAGCTAAAAGCCCAACCAAACTACTCGCAGAACTGATTAACGACACAAACATTTATCTTTTACGTAAGACAGTGACTGAATACCAATGAGTAACAAACTGGTCAACCACATGGCTGAGTGACTATTCCACTACCGGTAACCAAATGACTGATAAGTGTTCTGAAACACTGTTACAGCGGGTTGATTACGTAAGTGGGAGCTTTGTAATTTGTGATTTTTGTCTAATATTGTTATGGTACTGAAAAAGTAAGTACCACACGTGTGAAGATGATTGCAGAAATAAGGAATGGGTTCAAGGTACTTTCTAAATATCTGTTTTCTTTCCGAAATCTATCACTGTAAAAAATATTCATATGCAACATGAAATGGCAGCACTTGAGAATTTTGGACGGCGTCAACGTGCTGCAACTGATGCTGAGAAATCGAAGAGTGCGAAGGTAAATGTAGAATTTTTATGTTGCTTAAGGGAATATTTATCAAAGTCCATCGCCTCGATCGGACACACATGGACATGACACCTGAATAACACCTCACGCGATAACTCGCGCCGAAATGCATTCGAACTTGCCATCTCGATCTTACGCATCCCTGTCTTTACAAACGGAGATTTTAAAAAATGTAGTTTTGATCTCTTTTGAAAAGAATCTTCTGAAATAAATGTACGCAAAGGAATTTGTTAAGTTTCTTGGACTCCAGTTAAGGGAAGGAATTTGCACCGAGCCAGTGGAAAAGATTAATTCCTACTGGTACTGTACAAGGTCAATCAATTATTCCCGTTTCTTGCAGCTCTGTTTCGCCAGAATCTTTGATACCTTCCTACTTAATCCATACACTTTTAACTTCAAGCCATTTTCGCATTCACCCGAACCAAATCTAACTAACCTGAATATAGAGGCAGAACGTTCTTCGGAAAATCTGGAACAAACTTATCCTACTCGGTGCAGAAGTCCAAAACCTGTAGTGATGATCTCACCTAGTTGGTACGTTACATAATACGGCAAAACGTAATCGCGTTTAAGCCAGAACCAAATTCAGATTATGTATGAAGAATTCGGACAAATTATTCCACAATCCTTTTGGTACAAAAACATCTCAACAGGTTTTATTTTATAGAAAGTACGAGTAGGCAATACAATTGTGAATCTTCGTGAAGAAGAATTTGGATCTCTCAAGTAAGCCCAAACAGGAAATGATAACCCAATCTCACCACCGCTGCCATCGAGAAAGATTTTGCTGAAATTCAATAGAGTAGCAACCATTAAGACTAAAATTTAAGAAATAATGCCAGAAAAACACCCAATACCGACACTACAGCTATCATTTGGCCTACAAGCTGCTGACGGGTTGCCCTACTAATTATCCACGACTGCCATCAACATTGCCAAGCCCAGCCTTCATCCAGGTGAAGCCAACCACAATATTTCTACAAACGTGCACCGAAAGTATTAAAACTAATTTATGTTATTAGGTTTACACAAACATGAAGCACCGTCCTGCAAGAACGTTCCTTATTTCCTTTAGTATATATTACCACTCCTCTTGATTTACTTACTTCTTCCTTTCTTCTTTCAAACTGCTTAAACCCAAGAAGTTTTTAAGCACACATAAAAATAACAATAGGAAAGCAGAGTTCTTGTAACATTATACCTTTCTTTGTATAATCTTACCCCCATAAATTTGAACAGCAGGTATCGCAGCACAGAAGGGTCACTGTTAAGTGGGGCGACAAGAGGAAGGGGAGCAAGGACACGTCCTGATTATTGGTAATTAAGTTGGGAAATATTTCGGGTTTTTACAGAAAATGGATGAGTCCCACCGGAAATCTTACTCGCTTATAACTTTTTCCAATACATATACGACCGCATCGTCTGTCCAGAACTGAATTAACTACGACTCATGCCAGTACCCGGGGTTTAGACACAAATTTAGTCGTGTTGTGACTCTGCAGCAACAAGAAGATTGCTGCCTTGAGGGGTGTGACCCCACGTAGGCTCGCAAATAAGCAAAAGTGTTATTGATACAACTTCCTGTTTCCCCCTACAAGGTAAAAGATGGAAACAGCATGCTCTAACCGGAAGTTGGTATTTATCTACCAGACTACAAGGCATATTATTCCGTACAACACAGACTTTCACATTCACCGACGTAAAAGATTCCAATCTTAAGTTAAAAGATATATATATATATATATATATTTTTTTTTTCCTATACAATTTTACAGTCATATTAAACACTCTCCATTCTTAGGCCTAAACTTCCAGCACTTACGTCTGGTTATGACTTAAAAATTTATGAACAGATTTACTGACTGATTATACTTGTAAAATGACGGTATCTCACTGCTGGGTTTATCGTATAGAATGATTGGACAAGCTTGTCACAAATGGTGAATAAGTAATAATATGGAGAGATAGTGTCATGGCCGAATTCAAACGTACATACTGTCCGTAATTCCCACTAAGAGATTACGTTCAGTCACTAAATATCTCTACCAGGATGTGGAGATTTGAACCTAGTGTCTCTCAGGACGAAGTAGCAACGGCTTTCACTCAAAGAAGACCTTTGCTGACATAAATAACGCAATGTTTTTGGCAATGACAATAATGGATATACAAAGAACGCAAAAAGCGAAAATTCAAAGCTGTTGACTATGATGTGCGGAAAATTAAGCGTCGTTTAACCGTGTAAGCGTAACAGTATCTCACCGGAAGTAAAGGGCTGTAATTGAAATTCCTTTGGGAGGACTGTTCTGTAACTTTTGGCTAACCCTCAATTTAGCTTTGTTATCTGCATTGCAGGACTTGTGGTTACGGTTAAAATTCAGTTAAAATTTTGTTATGTAGTCAATAATACGATAAAATTTAATTCTAACTGCCGGTTAATTACTGCGTAACAGATTAAAGCATTAAGTACACTGTATTTTCAAAACACATAAGGAAGAGACAAACTAAACTTCGTAAGGTACACTCAGACAATATGAAAGTATAGTAAATTACGCGACTGGTCACATTGAAATGGGACTGCCTTAGGTTTACAGGGATGGTGACAGTCAGGTACACAGGGACGGTGACAGACAGGTTCAGAGAACTGACGACAAACAGATTTCCAGGGACGGTGACAGACAAGTTTAGAGAAATGATGACAAACAGGTTTCCAGGGACGGTGACAGACGGGTTTAAAGAAATGATGACAAACAGGTTTCCAGGGGCGGTGACAGACAGGTTTAGAGAAATGATAACAAACAGATTTCCAGGGGCGGTGACAGACAGGTTTAGAGAAATGATGACAAACAGATTTCCAGGGACGGTGACAGGCAGGTTTAGAGAAATGATGACAAACAGATTTCCAGGGACGGTGACAGACAGGTTTAGAGAAAAGACGACAACCGGGTTTCCAGGGACGGTGACAGACAAGTTTAGAGAAATGATGACAAACGGGTTTCCAGGGACGGTGAAAGACAGGTTTAGAAAAATGATGACAAACAGGTTTCCAGGGACGGTGACAGACAGGTTTAGAGAAATTATGACAAACGGGTTTCCAGGGACGATGACAGACAGGTTTAGAGAAATGATGACAAACGGGTTTCCAGGGACGGTGACAGACAGGTTCAGAGAAATGATGACAAACAGATTTCCAAGGACG
>Ga0123353_10018628_pt1 | contig 10273 bp, 7 predicted proteins | sample TergutLab28metaG_3_FD_92763 | JGI IMG/M metagenome (GOLD analysis project Ga0123353, IMG submission 92763) | Labiotermes labralis P3 segment gut microbial communities from Petit-Saut dam, French Guiana - Lab288 P3 | ecosystem: Host-associated > Arthropoda: Insects > Digestive system > Gut ...
CTACCGCTCGCTGAGGCGGCATATTGATCAGATTGATGGCATTCCGTTCAACGGTCCTATCTTTAATCTCGGCGTCTGAGAGCAAGGCATTGAAGGAATTCTCTCGTTCATCCAGAGCTTTTTGCCGTTCTTCAAGTTCCTGGGCCATCTGCTCAATCTGGCCAAAGCGGTTTTGCAAATCCTGCTCTTTTTTGTCAAGTTCCATGTTTCGCAGTTCCAGGGCCTCAAGGCGTACTGCCAGGCGTTCAGAGTCAAGATTAAGTGAATCATTAATAACAGGCTGGGTGCGGGCTTCCCCCTGGGGAACGATCTTGCCAATAAAGGGTATGCCACGCAGTACATTGTAAACAGGCCCCAAAACGTGCTTGGCATCTATTACATTAAGATAATCAAACCAGAGGATTCCGCCGCCGGCGAGTATCAGTATGAGAAAAATTAAAACAATTATTCTGCCCAAAATACGGCCACCGTATCCGGCCACTGTTACACTCCTCCGCCAGGAACAATTATATAATGATCCGGCCTGAAAGTCTATTGAGGCCATTGCAAAATTAGCAGGGTTTTGCATACGGCCCTATTGTCAAATTTTCGGCATTTTGAGGCGGAACTTGTACAATCCCCGGAAAGGGGATATATTAATAGTGAGGGGGAAATTATGGACATTTCTAACATGCCTTTAACAGGCAGTTATCTGGAATCGTTACCGCGCAATAAAATCATGAAATATCCCGATGGTCCTCCGAAAAATGCCATCCCCTTTACCGGGTATCCCCAGCAGCATCCGACTGACAAAAATAAACTCATTCTGGTTCATGATCCTGTAGGGAAGAACCCTGCTGTACTGGAATTTAAAATGGATGACATAATTTATGTTGAGGAAGTTCACCAGGCGATGACTGAAAAAGGTGAAGGGGTTCCTCTTGTAAAACTCTGGATACGCCGGGGCGCCCGCGGGATGCTTTTGGAGCCGTTTGAAGTGGACGAATCCATCAACTTCATGGAACTGCGCAGAGAACAGAAGGAAAAGTTCGCAAAACAGCGCCCGGGTGCGGGCAAAGGGTCTTCTTCTGCCCATTCCGCACATATTTAGAATATATTTCATGCTATTGGCATTTGCAAAGATAGAGGCTCGTATATGATTTCTGCCCGGTTTTTATTATCACCTACGAGTGCAAAAAACAACGTTTCTGTTTTAAAAGAGAACTCAATTCAGTGTAACCTTTGTCCCGCGCACTGCGTTCTGGCTTCCGGCAAAGAAGGCCAGTGCCGTGTCAGGTTTAACAAGGACGGAAAACCGAATCTCCAGTTCTACGGATTTATCACCGCCCTGGCCATTGACCCCATTGAAAAAAAACCTCTCTACCATTTCAGGCCCGGCACTCAGATATTCTCGGCAGGTTTTGCGGGATGCAATCTCCGCTGCCCTTTTTGCCAGAACTGGCATATTTCACAAAGCAATGCTGTCACAGGAAAGACTTATACTCCCGAAGGTCTCATTGCCGAACTGAAAGCTGCCGGACAGGCGGCCCAAATTGCCTACACATATTCCGAGCCCCTGGTGCACATCGAATTTCTCCTTGACTGCATGAAAGAAGCGCGGAAAGAGGGAATCGCCAATGTTCTCGTAAGCAACGGCTGTGTCAATTCCGAAGCCGCGGCGGAAATTCTGGATCTCACCGATGCTGCGAACATAGACCTGAAGTGTTACTCAGCCGAGACTTACTCGAAGATCCTGGGCGGCGACCTTTCCACTGTCCTGCGTTTCATCCGCATTGCCGTTGAAAAGAAAGTGCAGCTTGAGCTTACCACTCTGGTTGTGCCGGGCCTCAATGACAGCGAAGAGGAACTGAATCAATGCCGCGATTTCATTGTTGAGCTTCAAAGCAGGGAAAGCGCCGTACCATGGCATCTTTCGGCCTATAGGCCGTCCTACAAATGGAAAGCGCCGGCCACAGATCCCCATTTCCTGATTGACACGGCAAAGCGGGTGAGGGAAAAGCTCCCCTATGTATACACCGGCAATATCGCCCATTTCAACGATACCTTATGCCCTCACTGCGGGAAAATTCTTGTCAGCCGCCGGGGATACAAGGTTGATACGATTGGACTTTCACTGAAAGATGATGGCGGAAAGATGGCATACTTCTGCAGTCATTGCAACGGCAAAGCTCCTGTCGGATACTGAGAGTTAGTTCCGATTTTTATAGGATTCTGCATTATTTAAAAACCGTAAAAAATAAAGCCGCCATTATGGCAGTGAACACCGCCGCTGTCAGAAGGTACACCCAAACAGGCAAAGCTCCGGCGGGCTTCTTTATTTCAGGCAATTCCGCAGCTTTCGTATCCTGGTACTGCCATGCACCGGAAGAATAACCGCAGACCGGACAGCCTCCCTTAAAACTGTCCTCCTCTCCGGAAAAACCGCAGGATGGACAGAGTACCGAAGCGAAACGCCTCCCGCACTTCGGACAGTTTTTTGCGTCCCTGGGTACCTCTGTACCGCAGCTCTCACAGAAAAAACGGGGGCTCTTTGAACTATTCCTGGATGATTTACTCAACAAAAACCCTCACACCAGGAAATAATGGCGCTGAGGAAATTTTAAACAATTTTTAACCTTTGTACCTTGCTGTTTTCAGGAAGCCGCTTTGGGACAGGCCGGCGTTTCTGATTTTGCGCAGCCCGCGCAGGGGGCAGTTTCGGTTCCGGTAGTTGCAGGCGCTTTTGGGGAATGCTCAGACTTTCCGTTCTTGTCGCTTATACCGGTCTTCTTATTATTGTCCGTTACGTAAAAACCGTTACCCTTGAAAATGACGCCGGTTCCGCCGTTTATAAGGCGGCGAATCGCCTTGCCGCATTTGGGGCAGGTTTTTAAAGGTTCGTCCTTGAAACTCTGAAAAACGTCAAAAGTGTGTTTGCAGCTTTTACATTCATATCCGTATGTCGGCATTTTCCTCTCCGCTCTGTCGAGCCATTGGCATGGAAGATCTTTTGTCCAATGTCAATGTTTTTCAGAATATAGCGAAAACATGGTAAAAAGTAAAGCTATCCGGTCTTTGGCCAGAGGGCCTGTACGGATAGTCAGAAATTCTTCGTTCTGCTCGGGATCATTGGCAAAAAGCAGCGCGACTGCTTCCTGCGGGCTTATGGAAAGAGGCTCTGATCCCTCAGGCCCTCCGTTTTGCGGGAACGGTCCCTTCCCCATAAAAAACCTTGCCAAATTAATAAGCGAGACAAGAGAACGGGCATTATTGGCCGAAGGGGTTTTAATTCTGAAGGCAAGCTCCCATGACTCTTCAAACGGAAGTCTGATGACACCGAAGAAAAAATCCTCGGCGGGTATTTGAAGCGGGAGCCCAAGCTCATCAATGAAGCCGTTTATTGACACACCCGGATCGTTAAGCCAGCCCGATAAAACACAGGCCCGCCGGAATTCCTCAAAACCCCGGGGCGCCGGGTCAGCCCCCTGGCCCGGGCTAAAAGGGTCCCCGTCCGAAGCGAAGGCCAAGCGGGACCCCAGCGCTATTCCCAGCTTGTTCCCGGCTGAATACCAGTAGCGGTTCCCTGTTTCGGATTTAACCTTCTTCCAGTTAGAGTTGAAACTCATGGAAAGGCCGGCCCTGAGATTGGGATAATTCCCCCACCCTGCCAGAAAAAAACGCCGGGGGGCATTTTCCGGATAAAAAGCCGCCAGCGCGGTATCTGTCCTTTCCAGAATTTGCGAAGCGTCCCTGCCGCTTGTGCCTTCAAACGCAAGGGCTTCAAGAAGATCTTTCGCCCTCTCAACATCTGCCCAGAGGTACAGATCTGCCCCCTGAGGAAAGACTGAAAAATCGGGAGCGCCGTCTTCCGGGGCCGGACCGGCGCCGGGCGAAGTAGCGCAGGAAATAAACAGAACAAGAATCAGGAAACTTGCGGGAAATTTATGCCTTCTCAATTTTTACCAGCCACTTTTCGTCACCGGCTTCCATCTCGGACATTCCGACGGCGTCCCCGGCCCACACTGTTTTTGTAGAAAGAGTTTCGGACGCCACAAAATCCGCAAAAGCCTCCCAGGCTGATTTAAGCCTGGCCGAACCCCCAAGGGTGAGTGTTATACGGTCGGTAACTTCAAGGCCCGATTCTTTCCGGAGGTTCTGCACTCCCCTGATAAGATCCCGAACGTCCCCTTCCCTTGAAAGTTCTTCCGTTATTTCAGTATCAAGGCCTACCGTCAGCGTCCCTTCATTCAACACTCTGAGGTTGGCCTTTTCCAGCCGCCTGATGTCGAGTTTTTCCGAAGTTATTGCTACTGAACGGGGTGAACCGGCTTCGCCAGTCAGTTCAATTGAGAGGGTTGCCCCTCCCAGGAGCTTCTTGATTTCACCCTGGCTGAGAGCGGCGATCTTTTCCGCTGCGGCCTTCATGTCCTTGCCAAGCTCCTTACCCATAACGCGGAAATTGGCCTTTGCCTCGTATTCCACCAGATCTTCCTCGTTTTCCCTGAAGATCACATCCTTCACGTTGAGTTCTTCCCGGATGATCCCTTCCATTTCGAGGAGAACCTTTTTTTCTTCCGGGTTTCTCGTTACCAGTTGTACGGTTTTGAGCGGCTGTCTGACCTTTATGCTGTATTGGGAACGAAGGGCCCTTCCCATGGAAACCGCGTGCTGTACAGCCGCCATCCTGAATTCCAAATCACGGTCCCGGCTCTCTTCCCTGACCACGGGATAATCTGTCAGGTGTACTGATTCGGGATCCGAATCTTTGCGTAGATTGAGCCAGATTGCCTCCGTGGTAAACGGCATAATGGGAGCGGCAACAGTTATGAGCTTCTTGAGTACTGTATAAAGCGTATCATAGGCTTCAAGCTTATCCGCGTCCATCTTTCCTTCGGGGCCGGCGCTCTTCCAGAAGCGGCGGCGGGAACGGCGTATATACCAGTTATTGAGGAGGTCTATAAATTCCAGAATGGGATCGACAGCCCTTGAAAGATCGTAAGAACTCAGCGCGGTATCGCATTTTTCAACCATGCTCTCGACCATTGAAAGTATCCATTTATCAAGCGGATTGGACGGATTATCAGGCGGACCCACCGGGTTTACCTTGTCGATGTTGGCATAGGTTACGAAAAAGCTGTAGGCGTTCCAGAGGGGAAGAATGATACTCTTGAGAATATCACGCACACCCTCGTCGCTGAAGCGGAGATCCTCCGCCTTGATCAGCGCCGAGTGAATCAGGAATAGCCGCACTGCGTCCGCGCCGAAGGAATTCATCACCTCAGCCGGGTCGGTGTAGTTCTTTAGGTTCTTGCTCATCTTCCTGCCGTCCGAAGCCAGCACAATGCCGCTTACAATGCAGTTTTTAAAAGCCGGTCTCTTGAAAATTGCCGCAGCTAGCACCGTAAGGGTGTAGAACCAGCCTCGTGTCTGGTCCAGGCTTTCGCTTATGAAATCAGCAGGGAAATGGCTCTCAAAGAACTCTTTGTTCTCGAACGGGTAATGGCTCTGGGCGTAAGTCATGGCCCCGGATTCAAACCAGCAGTCGAGTACTTCGGGAATGCGGGTCATTGTTCCGGTACAGTCCTCTTTGCCTCCGCCTTCCGCGGAAACCTTTGAACAGGGAATGGTAACGCGGTCAACAAAGTGTTTGTGCAAATCCTTCAGTTCCACGCCTGAATATTCTTTAAGTTCCGCCCTGCTCCCTATACAGACCATCTTGCCGCAATCCGGACATTTCCAGATGGGCAGCGGGTTTCCCCAGTAGCGGTTCCGGCTGATTGCCCAGTCCCTGGCGCCCTCAAGCCATTTGCCGAAACGTCCGGCCTTGATGTGATCCGGCACCCAGCGGATCTGGCTGTTGGCGTCCAGCATGTCCTGTTTGATTTTTTCAACACTCACAAACCAGGAACCAACTGCCCTGTAAATGAGAGGACTGTCGCATCTCCAGCAATGGGGATATGCGTGCAGAATCTGATCTTTCTTAATGAGTTTCTTCTCGGCTTTGAGGCGCTCCATGATGGCTTTGTCCGCGTCTTTTACAAAAAGTCCCCTGTAATCAGGCACCTCGGAAGTAAATTTACATTCCTCATCAATGGGGCAGATCACCGGAACGCCGGTTCCCTTGAGTACCCTGAAGTCATCCTCGCCGAAACCCGGCGCGGTATGCACGATGCCCGTGCCGTCTTCGGTGGAAACAAAATCCCCGTTATAGGTCCTGAAGGCGTTTTTCTCCGAAGCCCACGCGAAATACGGAAAAAGCGGCTCGTACTCAATACCCTTGAGATCCGCGCCTTTCCTGCGCCACACGATCCGGTACTGGGAGGGATCTTTGTAATAAGTGGGAAGCCTCGCTTCTGCAAGAATGTAATGTTCGGAAGAGCCATCCCCGGGTTTTTGGAGATCCTCAACCAGAACATAGTCAATGTCCGGCCCCATGGTTAGGGCCAAATTTGAAGGAAGCGTCCAGGGCGTTGTAGTCCATGCAAGGAGATAGGCGTTCTTTGGAAAATTTCCTTCCCCCTTTTCTTTTATCTTAAACCGTACCGTAATGGCCGGATCATAAACATCCTTATAGCCGCCCAGGTTGAGTTCATGGTTGGAAAGTACTGTGGAACAGCGCGGACAGTACGGAAGGTTGTAATAGCCCCCGTAGAGAAGGCCTTTGTCCCACAGGGATTTGACTACCCACCAGATTGTTTCCATGTAATCGGGCGCCATAGTCTTGTAATCGTTGTCGAAATCAACCCAGCGGCCCAGGCGTGTGATGGTCTGCCGCCATTCCTTGACATAACGAAGAACCGAGGCGCGGCAGGCTTCGTTAAATTCCGCAACTCCGTACTTTTCAATGTCCGTTTTTGAATTGAGGCCCAGCTCCTTTTCAATGAGGTTCTCAATGGGAAGGCCGTGGCAGTCCCAGCCGAAGCGGCGTTCCACTTTTTTGCCCTTCATGGTCTGGTAGCGGGGAATTATATCCTTAATGGTACTGGGTATAAAATGTCCAAAATGAGGTAATCCTGTGGCAAATGGAGGACCATCGAAAAAAACAAATTCTTCTTTCCCTTCACGCTGAGTGATAGATTTTTTAAAAATCTGGTTTTTTCCCCAAAAGGCAAGGATTTCTTCTTCCATTTTGGGAAAACTAACTTTAGCGTCAACACTTTTATACACGGTGTTCCTCCGGCTTAAAATATGCCATATTTTAATATAATTTTTCCAGTAGACAATTTGACCGGAGAACCATAATAAAGATATACTTTATTCCAGTGAGGAATGAAAATGAAAGATCCAAAAACCATGGCCTACATAAACATGTACGGAATTTTAGGATGCCTTGAAGACCTCTGCCGGCTTTCCCCGGAAGCAAAAAAGCTTGCTTCCGGAAGGCCCATAGCGATTTCTTTTGAAGTGAAGGACGGTCCTTCCCTGACTCTGCGCTTTGAAGGAGGGGAATGCAGGGTAAACGAAGGGGAAGGTCCCTGTGACATACGGCTTCCTTTTTCAAGCTTTGACAGGTTCAACGGCATGATAGACGGAACTGTAACACCCTTCCCCAGCAAGGGCTTTACCAGGCTTCGGTTTCTTACTCAAAACTTTACCAGCTTGACTAAAATGCTGGAAGCATATCTCAGGGCAAAGCCCGAGGAACTTGCTCAGGTTGATTTCTTCGAAGCCAGTACCATTATAATGTTTCATCTGATTACAAGGGCAGTGTCCCAAATAGGCAACCACGACAAGATAGGGCGTTTCTCCGCCTCGAATATCGTTGACGGAACTGTTGTCCTTTCCATAAGCGGCACAGCCCAGGCTGCCATTGTCGTCAAGGATCACCGGCTCAGTACCTGCCGCGAGATACCCGAACACTACCACGCCATCATGGAATTCGCAGACCTTAAGCTCGCCCGCGATGTCTTTGACGGAAAAGTAAGCACACTTGGCTGCGTCGGGAACGGCCTCATCTGCATGAGAGGAAACCTGAGCATGCTGGATAACATCAACCGGATCCTGGACCGCGCTGCCATTTATCTGGCGTAAGGAGGAAAATATGGGATTTACAATTAACAGCTATAATAAAAGCAGGGAAGAATATAACCGCGCCCTGAAAGTAATACCATCCGGCATCTACGGACATCAGGGACCGGCCGAGGGCTGCTTCGTGCCTGTCTCGGCTTTTCCCTTCTTTTCGGAGCGCGCAAAGGGTTCATATTTCTGGGACGTTGACGGAAACCGCTTTATTGATTACATGTGCGCCTACGGCCCCAATATTTTGGGCTACAACGATGAGGAAGTGGATGAAGCGGCGGCAAAACAGCGGGAGCTGGGCGACTGCATCACTTCACCCTCCACAAGGATGATTGACTTTGCGGAGCTATTGGTGGACACGGTTGCGAGCGCGGACTGGGCCTTTTTCGCGAAGAACGGCGGCGACGTTACCACGCTTGCGGTTCTAAGCGCCAGGGCTTTTACCCGCCGGAAAAAAATTGTCTTCTTCAAGGGATACTACCACGGGGTTGCGCCCTGGACGCAAAAGATCGACTATCCGGGAATACTGGAAGAAGACGTCATCAACAACATCTATGTTCCCTGGAACGATTATGAAACGCTGGCCCGGGTATTCGAAGAAAATAAAGATGAAATCGCGGGGGTAATCTCACAGCCCTACATGCACGGTAACTTTGTCGATAACATGCTGCCTGCCGAAGGCTTCTGGCAGAAAGTCAGGAATCTCTGTACCGAAAAGGGAGCGGTACTCATTGTTGACGATGTGAGGGCAGGATTCAGGCTGGACCTTGCCGGAAGCGATCATTTCTTCGGTTTCGAAGCGGATCTAATCTGTTTCTGCAAGGCCCTGGCAAACGGCTACAATGTCAGCGCGCTCTGCGGCAAAGACTTCCTCCGCAACACAGTCAGCGGAATTACCTACACCGGCAGTTACTGGCTTTCTGCGGTTCCCTTTGCAGCGGGACTTGCCTGCATCGAAAAGATGAAACGCATTGAGCTTCCCAGGCTGCTTCACGAAAAGGGTACCAAACTAAAGGAAGGGCTAATCGCTGCAGCCATAAAACACGGGTATGAGCTCCGTGTCACCGGCATGCCTGCCCTCTTCTATTTACGCCTGGCCGACGACGATTCGCTCATGCTCCATCAGCGTTGGATTGCGGAAATGGTCAAACGGGGAATATATCTGACAAACCACCACAACCATTTCATCAATTATGCCCTGAGCGACGCCGACATACAAACGACCATTGAAGCGGCGGACGAAGCTTTCTCTGTTTTATAACAGGTTTGCTGCCATATTGACAATCAGGGAAAATATGTCAATACTGAATAATCGAATAATAAACTGGGAGGTTATTTAATGAAAATCGAGAAAAATAAGAAATGGTGGCTCATCAGGCTGCTCCTTACAATCGCTGGGAAAAAATGCCTCAAAGAAATGACAAATGCATCCAAAAACGGGAAAAAATCCTCGGCGGATTGCTTAAGGCGTATCCTGACCACATCAAAGGATACAGTTTACGGAAAAGAGCATCATTTTGAAGAAATTCTTGCAGCAAAGACTGACGATGAATTATTTGAACTGTACCGGAAGAATGTCCCGATCAACAATTATGAAGACCTGAGCCCCTATATTGAGCGCCATAAAAACGGCGAGGCAGATATCCTATTCCCGGGTAAACCAAATTTTTACGCGACAACCAGCGGAACCACCAAGGAACCCAAATGGATACCCGTTACCGACCAGTACTACCAGGAAGTATACAAAAAAATGAACCAGGGCTGGTTTTACACCATGATTATGAACCGCCCCAAAGTGTTTTACGGCTATACCGTGTCAATTGTTGGCAAAGCCATTGAAGGCGCCGCGCCTGACGGAACGGTGTATGGCTCCATTTCCGGTGTTATGCAGCGGGACATCCCCGAATTTATGAAGGCAATCTACGCCGCGCCGCTGGACGTATCCCACATTGTCGATTACAAGGCCCGGTATTATTCGATAATGCGTTTTGGTATTGAGAAAGATGTTACCCTGCTACTTACCGCCAACCCCAGCACCCTGGTGGAAATGCAAACCAATGCGAATGAATTCTTCAACGATTATTGCGATGATATCGAACATGGAACGATCAGCAAGAAGTTTCCCATTCCGGAAAATGTCAGGACTGTCATGGAAAATTTTGCCAGCCCCAACCCGGCGCGGGCAGCGGAACTGCGCAAGCTTAAAGAGCGATACGGAACAGTGCTGCCCAAGCATTACTGGCCCAATCTGCAGGTAGTCAATGTCTGGTTCTGC
>Ga0123353_10018629_pt1 | contig 10273 bp, 6 predicted proteins | sample TergutLab28metaG_3_FD_92763 | JGI IMG/M metagenome (GOLD analysis project Ga0123353, IMG submission 92763) | Labiotermes labralis P3 segment gut microbial communities from Petit-Saut dam, French Guiana - Lab288 P3 | ecosystem: Host-associated > Arthropoda: Insects > Digestive system > Gut ...
ATAGTACGGGAATCCGGAACTTTATCCCCACTTTTCAAACCTAAAAACTCTTTAAAACTTAAACGGTCATTGATTTGATACTCTGCCTGTTCATCGCTCAAATTATAAAAACGTTTCAACAATTTTATCGAATAAACCGATGCGACCTGATTGTTTGTACTTAAATATTGACATCATTGAAATTTTTGGCAAATATACGCTTATTTTTCTAAATATCAATGTGTTAATAAAAAAATAAAATAGTGATAAAAAAACGCCGAAGGCGTTAAATGTGAATAACCCCGTGCAAGTCCCGACTTGTCGGGACGCAGCTCGGGGTTATTCATATTACACACCTGCGGTGTGTTGATTGAATGTATTGAATATTAGTGTGTTAGTTTTTAGGAGTGCCCTAAAGTTCAAAGTTCAATTCTTTAAACTTTAAACTTTGAACCTTAAACTTTGAACCTTTTTAGTTCACGATTAATTTTACAGCCTTTTCGCCGGCTTTTACCATATAAACTCCGCCGCTGAGGTCTGAAATATTAATCGTTTGCGTGGTTACATCTTTATTAGTTTCTCCGGCAAAAGGTACACTCTTTACCAACTGCCCGAAAATGTTGTAAAACTCAATACGTTCAATTTGTAATTCGTAATTATTCCACCCCCTTTGTCCCCCGCCGGCGGGGGAGATTCGTAATTCAACCGTATAGTTTGCCGGATTGGGGATGACTTGCAGAGGCGTTTCGCGCCCCGTCTCTACGATGCCCGTTAGAGGGCTAAATATTGCCAGGGCAGTTCTGTCCATATCATATTTCCAGATAGTTTCTTCATTAATGGACAAAATATTAAGCTTCCATTCTTCAAATTTGCAGCCTCCTAGTACAGGTATTGGAAGTTCACCAATGGGCATATCAAAAATTACTTGTTTTGAGGTTGGGCTCACAGTACCTCCATTGGCATAAAAAGTAAGGGTATATGTGTTGGCTTCCCATTGTGCGTATAGCTCCAAATCGTTGGAAATGGTTATGAGTTCTCTGTCTGCGTATGTGGTTCCCGTTCCGTCGGGTAAACTATTCCAGCCGGTAAAAGTATATCCTTTTTTGCTGAAGGGATTTATTTTTAGTTTTTGCGCCACATCGGGAAGAAATTGCTGTGGGAGCATATTTCCTGAGCCGCTGTTCGTATTAAAAGTTACCCAAAGGGCGTTGGGTTCAACCACCGGAAGTGTCCATCCCAAATCCATAAGGATACCTATTTTACATGTATTAAAAGTATGTAAAGAACGTTCGTAAGCATATTTCATAAAAGTTGGGAAGTTCACACTGCCATCCCAATGATGGGCACTTGAACCGGGGCTATAATAAGTTGGTGCATACATTTTTACACGAGTATCATTGTGAGCTGCTAATAAATTTGAGCCCGGGCTTCCTGCATATAAATTATTGCTTATAATCAATGTTGCGCGTTCTGATTCAGTAAGTTCCGTTAAGCAAGGTCCTGTAAGACCTTGATACAACATGCGGTCGTAAATTACGGGATGCGCCCCGTAGAAATAGCTCCCATCAGTGTGGCACTGACTGCCAAACCCTAATCCGTGAGTCGTTTCATGTATCATAACAGTAACCCAGTCGGTTTTGGTACCCTTACCATCCAATCCGAAATAAAAACCGTAGTTTGAATTCATGATTATTTGAATATCTTCCTCTCCGGAAGCATTATACCCTATCATTTGGTTCCATAAAGCGGAAGGATACCACGTAGTGGTTTCATTATCAAAAAAACATGACGGAAAGAAAGTCATACCAAGAACTCCCTGTCCCAGCGGAAGAAAATCAACGCATATATCAACAGGTACCGAACCTGCCAATTGTTCGCTCCAAAGTTGCAAGGCATATTCCGTAGCAAAGCGCTGTGTCTCATTCAACACGCCGCTTAAATTAAATTCCAGATAATTACCTATCCTGCTAAGGGTTTTGTTGTTCTTTGGGTTAAAGTGCTCATCGTATGTACATAAAGTACCATCAGGGAGTTTGTACATATATACATAGTAGCTCATTGCTTCTTCCATTTGTGCGAGCTGTTGTTGATGCTCGTAGTTATCCGGAGATTCGGAAATAATTTTTGGTTTTTGTTTTAAAATGTTAATAATTTGCCGCTCTTTCGGCAACGCTTCTTTCACGTTTCCTTTTTCCCCATAAAAGTATTGAGGAACAAACACATCACCCTTAGGAGCGGCGGAAACAGAGGCAATGTTTTTCACTGAAAAATCGTTTGTCGTTTCAAGTATTACATAGCGGGTTGCATTTCCCAGCACACCTTGTCTTAATTCTTCGATGAAGAAAGGAGTTAATTGAAATTCAGTAAGCGATTCATTGACAGGAGAAATTGTTACGTTGTTTCCGGTTTCTTCATTCAAAATAATAATTATAGATGAAACAGAAACAGGAAATGATGAAGTAACAATATCTAAATCTTCAATTTGCGTTTTTAATTGGGTTATATTTTCTGCCGGCAAGCTGTTTTGACTTATCGAAAAAAGAGGTTGTGCGTGAAGCAAAGTAGCGCTGAATACGAGCGCTACAACCGTGATGATGAGGGGTAAGTTTTTTTTCATGTAAATTTAAGGTTCAAAGTTCAAGGTTCAAAGTCTCCCCCGCTGGCGGGGGATTAAGGGGGTGGATTTTAAGGGGCAAAAGTATTTTATTTTTTGGGTTTATCACAAATTTTAAAAAATAAAGTTTTAGCCGTAATTAGAAGTTTTTTTGTTAATTCGCACAAATTTAAAAATTGCAAGCCATGACAAAAAAGCTACTCATTTCTATGCATAAAATGTTTCTCTTTTGTTTATTCCTTTCCTTTTCATTTTCTGCATGTGTAAAACCACCTGTTGATGAACCTGAGATTGAATATACAATATCGGTTGAAAGTCTAAATTTTGATGCTACCGGTGGACAAGCCGAATTTACGGTATCTGTTAAATCCCCTGCAACAGTAGAAAATATAGAGGCTTTAGATACATGGTGTCAGGTAGTTAAAAATGGAGTACCCCCTATTAATGTAGTAGTAACCGTTGCGCCGAAAAACACGGACGAGGCATATCGCAATAGTTCCGTAGTGATTCATTTTAAATCAGGAGAAACCAAAGCCACTGCAACCGTTCAAATCATTCAGGAGGGCGTATTTGTTTTAATCAATGGTATAAAATGGGCAACCCGTAATGTGGATGCTCCCGGCACATTTGCTGCAAATCCTGAAAGCGCGGGTATGTTTTATCAACCGAATAGAAGAATTGGTTGGAGCGCTACCGACCCGATGATAAACTCTAATGGGGGAACTATTTGGGACAATTCTAATCCTGTGGGCGATACTTGGGAAAAAGCTAACGACCCTTGCCCTCCGGGTTGGCGTGTGCCTACAATGACCGAACTGCAAAGTTTGGTAAATGCCGGTAGTGAACGAATAACCCTCAATGACGTGATTGGTCGCATGTTTGGCAGTGATGACAACATCATATTCCTACCTGCTGCCGGAAACCGCTACTACCTCAATGGTAAACTCAATATCAGCGAGTACGGAGACTATGGGAGTAGTACATTTACCAGCTTCGGCGTGTTCTACTTGGGCTTCAATAGTACGACTATCCAAGACAACTATTACAACCTTTACCCTTATGCCAATTCTATACGTTGCGTTCAAGAATAAATCCGAATTACAGATTTTAAAATTATAACTCATGAAAAAGCTACTCATTTCTATGAAAAGTACATTCTTCTTTTGTTTATTCCTTTCTCTTTTATTTTTTGCATGTAAAGAAAAACCTGTTGAGATAGAATATACCATATCGCCTACAAGTTTAAATTTTGATGCTACCGGCGGAGAAGACCTACTTACTGTATCTGTTAAAACTCCTGCAACGATAGAGAGTATAAAGGTTTTAGATACATGGTGTCAAGTATCTCAAAACGGTGTGTCTCCTGTAAATGTAGCCGTAACAGTTGCCCCTAATACTGATGAGACACGTAAAACACAGGTAGTTATTAACATGAAATCAGGAGAAACCAAAGTCTCTGCAACCGTTGAGATAATCCAGGAAGGAGCAGACTGGGTTTTAATAGACGGTATCAAATGGGCAACCCGTAATGTGGATGCCCCCGGTACATTTGCTGCAAATGCTGAAGATGCAGGTATGTTTTATCAGTGGAATAAAAAACTTGGTTGGAGCGCTACCAACCCAATGATAAACTCTAATGGGGGCACTGTGTGGGACGGTTCTAATGCTGAAGGTGGTATCTGGGATAAAGCTAACGACCCTTGCCCTGCAGGTTGGCGCGTACCCACGAATGTAGAATTAGGAAGTTTGATAAGTGCCGACAGAAAATGGACAACCTTAAATGGTGTGAATGGTTGCATGTTTGGCAGTGATGAGCCTTTTCTCTTCCTTCCGGCTGTCGGTTCCCGCAACCCCAATAACGGTAACCTGAACTCTGAAGTGGGCATGATTGGATACTATTGGAGTAGTAATATTAGTGGTATCTACGCTTGTCGCTTGGTCTTCGGCAATCGCTTCGTGAATTTTAATAATAGCCTTAGCCGTGCCTACGGTTTTTCGGTGAGGTGCGTTGCAGAATAAATCCGAATATCTCACATAATGTTTAAGAAAATTATCCTCTTATTGTTTATTAGCAGCTTTGTAATTTCCGGATTTGCACAAAAAAATAAACGGAAAACAAATCTTCAATCGCCTAAGAGTAACTATTTTGCTATGTTGATTAATGGAGATACCATACAAGCCGAAAGATATTGTCCATTTGATACGATTATTTTTGATTTTTTTGTTAAAGATAGTTCTATAATGAATTTCTTTAAATCATACAGTTGGCGCGAAAGCTATCATCTGGGTTCCGGTTCTATTGATAATACCAGACCTGTCAAGTTCGTATTCCCTACGCTATACCCGGATGAAAGTATCTTTACTATTACGCTTACTTTTTTCGAACCAACGCATGGCAATACTCATGTTTTAACCGCCAAAATAGAAGTTGATTATGCTCGAACAATTTTAGATACAACGGTTTGTGAAGGCGGGGATATTTCCGTAATAAATTCGTTTGGAGATACACTTACCTTTACCAATGTTCGCATCCCTCCCATAATTCCGTGGGATACGCTGGCATCTGCCTCCGGATGCGATAGTTTGGTGCGATGGGAGATAACAATGATTCCTTATATTAGAGAATTTTATGAAGTAACCTCCTGCGATTCTGTAATTTGGGGCGATACGCTCATTAAACGACCTCCCGATTTTGTAGGCGATTATGAAACGATAGTAGAGCGCGTTTTTCTTTCCAACGACCCTAATATCCCTTGCAGCGACACGTTGAAAATTTTAACCGTAACCATAATAGATACGGCAATATTGAAGCTGCATTTTGATCAGAAGGCTTTTTGTGCCGGTGACGACCCCATGGGCTTTATTATATTGGAAACCAATTTTACAGCTTTCAACTGGACGGTGAATTGGGATAAGTACAGAGCGAAAGATAGAGACTCCACATTTACCGAATTTGAAACGGAATTACCTGTTGAATATTCCGGCTACTACCGTGTGCAAGCTTACATGGATACAAGTTTATTCGAAACATTGGCAGATTTACGCATTATGAATAGATGTTCTGATGAAGATGTATATAGAGACACATTAATCGCAGACTGTCCGTTAATTATTCCCAATGTTATTACGCCAAATGACGATGGAAAAAATGATGTTTTTGGTATTAAAAAACTAAACCCGGAAAGAGAAAACGAGTTGGTGATATACGACCGTTGGGGTAAAAATGTTTTTAGCCAAAAAAACTACAAATGTGTCTTCAAAAATTTAGAATATTATAATGTTGAAGATGCTTTTAAAGGTTTGGCAAGAGGCGGCAGAAAACTTCCGGACGGAACTTATTATTATGCTTTTATATATGATGCTATCCCTAAGCTGATAAAATATACGGGAACATTAGTCATACTAAGAGATTAATCATAAAGCCAATAACATAAGGTATTTATTTTTTTCTATAAGGGCAAGGCGCTCTTTCCGGGGTTTTGAAAAACGCCAATCGTAATTTAATACCTACCGTCATTAAGTTTATTCTGTCGGTAAATTCCAATAGCGTAAGGTATTTAGAATCAGTTGAGGTATTTATGTATGTAAGATATTGGGTGTATGTATAGTCAGTGAGTGCTACTCGGCTATTTTTAGCAAGATCGTTTAAGCCACAGTCAAAAAATGCGCCTGTGTAAAGAAAAAGATTCCTGCTAATGCGCCATTTCATACCTGCTTCAAATGCAAACACTACATGCACCCCAAGTTTGAGATTTCCATTGGCGCTATTGCCATCGAAAGTTCCCAGCCCTGCAAATGTTTGTGTACCACTCCAATTATCAGCTTCCGGATAATAGGCTAAATTGTTAAGTGTTTCCACTTGCGCCTCATATTCATTTTTTAGCAAAATATTCACTTTAACACCACCCATAGCATAGAAGCCTTTCATTTCACTTCTTTTCCAAATCCATTCTTGCTTCTGCTTTGTTTGGAACTGTAACATTACAGGAATACTCAGGAAGGTTGCTTTTTGAGTTTCACGATAGCCGGACAGCGTGGTATGTAAGTCGAACAAAAGCAAACCACCATTGCTCAGTATTTGCTCAAGCCCGGAAGTGATTGTTTTTAAAGTGCCAACTTTAGCTTTGATATTGTATGTACCAAAGCCTACTCCGACATGGAAACCCACCTGTGGGCTAACAAAGCCGGTAAAACCTACTCCGGCATCTCCGCTGAAGCCTCCCGAAGAAGCACTGCGCAGTGACGGAGAATAAGCAAAGAAAGAAAAACCGCCGCCGCCATAAATCGAAAATTCGTGAGAGGTTTTTTGCGCCGATAAGTGCAAAAAACTTAATGCGAACAATACTAAAATTAGTTTCATTTTTAACATATCTATTGCACAATTACGGCTTTTACATTTTTGTCATTAATGCGTATCCAATAGACCCCCGCCGGAAGATTTAGAGTGAGCGTAGTGATGTTGCTATCGGCAGTGGCGCTGCCAACGCAAGCGCCATATTGATTGTACACACGTATGGCATCGTCTTTGATAACGCCTTTGATAGTTAACGGACTGCCCGACAATACCGGATTGGGATATATGAACAGGTTTTTGCTGTTAGCAGCAGGAGGTACATTGGTAATAGTCTTATTAGAGGAACACAAGATTCCATAGTTTTTAGTAATTAATTGAAACATATAAGTTGCTTCCGGCTCTAACAGGTCGGAGGCATTGGGACCTGCCGAGTAGCTGTACTCGGATATGGTGTGCGTATCTTTTTCTTCTATTCCGTTTTTGAACCATTTGCAACCGATTACCTCGTAGCCTTCTTCAGCCAACATTTTGAGATTGAGCAGGAATGTATTATCCCAAATGATAAAGACATAACTATCAAAATCAAGCGCATAGAAATTGGCCGTTAAATTTACGTTTTCTGTAGCAAGAAACACGTATGGATTATCCGTTGAAACCTCCACGCTGTCTAATGTCCAATTAACGAAATGGTAACACTCATTTGCAAAAGCCTCAAGTGTTACATTGGCGCCCATTGCGTATATTCCCGCACCTGTTACATAACCGTAAGTAGTATCGTTAACAACAACATTTATAGTGTAAAATATTTTTTCAAAATTTGCAATCAAAGTACGAGACTCTGTTGCAGTAAACTCGTAGGAAGCATTTGTATCAACAACACTGCCATTTTCAGTCCAGTTTATAAAATGGTAGCCGAGATGGGCAGTAGCTAATGCCGTTACCTTTGTAAGGTGAGAAATATGATTTCCGCCGCCTGAAACTGTACCGCCCTCTGCAGGACTTGCCAATAATGTAATATTATGGGTAAAATTAGCTACTAAGGTACAAGATTCTGTTGCGGGAAATGTATAAGAAGTATCTACAGAAACCGGAACACCGTTTTTAGTCCAGTTATGAAAATTAAATCCTGCGCTGGGGCTTGCTAACACCGTTATGCTACTTCCGCAGGGAATCTGATTGTTACCACCCGAAACGGTACCACCATTTTCCGGATTTGGCGATACGGCGATATTAGGAGTTAGTACTCCAAAGTTAGCGACCAAAGTACGTGACTCTGTTGCGATAAATGTGTAAGAAGCATTTGTATGAACTTCGCTGCCGTTTTCAGTCCAATTTAAAAACTCATAACAAAGATTAGCTATGGCTGTCAAACTTACTTCTTCTCCCACCATATAACATCCGTTTCCAAGTATGCTACCGCCGACTACCGGTAATGCAGTCGCTTCAATTTGAGCACCTATATTTAAAATACCTTCTAACGTTACCGAATTTCCATCATCAAAGAGAGCAACTAATTTAATTTCATATTCACCTGAGGGAAAATATCTACTCCATGTTAACCGGTCTTGCACCGAATCTATCTCCATTTCGTCAATATACCATCTCAAACTTCCCACATTTGAGCTCAGTCCCTTTATTTCAGCATCAAAAGTGATGTTACTTGTACAGAAAACATAGGATGCTGTCAAACACGTATAGTCAATATCATTTGCATAAAATGTTGCATCTTGTACAATAGAAGAAGCGGGGTAATAATATGATTCAGTATCACCGGTTCCGTAACACATAACGATAAGCCCGGCTCGGTTGACAAAATGGTAAGAGGCAGTGGTATTAGTAAGAGGCATGGTGTAAAACGACATGCCCGCAGCAGCATTATCTCTCCAACTGCCGCCACTCAAAGCCGTATGTGATGCCCCATCAATAGAAACCCTGGTATTATTCTTTGTGGCGGTGGAGGTAACTATTATGGCATAATGCGCATCTATTGAGGTAGTATTGGTAGGTATAAAAGGTGAAATTCGTATGTTATTGTTTTGGTTGTTTTGCTCTATGGGTGAAAGCCAACTTTGTGCAGGGTCAGAGATACTGCCACCATTATAGTTAGCACTGGTCAAATAAGTACAAACACCCACAGGTTTATTGGCTTGAATGTAACAACCATTATTGTCTAAAGATACTTCCAATTCAACAAATTGCCCTGCCTGTAGATTGGTCAGACTCGTTTGGGCGCCCCAAGAGCTTAACAATCTGCCTCCTATCTGTGTAATGTTAGTATTATCTTCTGATGCAACAATACGTACTACATCGCGTGTACGATTTGAAACCGGCACAAAAAACTCTTTTTCCCAAGCTTCCACCGGAGGCAACTGTTGCATTAAACAATCTTGAGTAAAATTAGAAGCAACAGGGATTTGTGCGCTTTGGTTGAGTGCAAAAAATGCGACGGGATGATTGGTTGTTATATGAGTGCCGGTCATATCGGTGTTAGAACTCCTGTAGTAAACTTGCCCAAGATGAAGTGTTGCAGCAGAAACACCATTATGTGAAACATGGGTATTATTTTCAGTAGCTATAATAGCGTAAGCATCAGAAAGAGCAGGGGTATATGATATTTGATAATATTCCGTACCTAAATTCATTACCGGTAATATATTAGTTGCATCTGTTGATTTTATGGCTTGATTCATGGCATAAACCATAATAGGCTTCTCGCTGGTGATACGAATACTGCGATCACTTACTCCCGTTGTGGTATTAAGTACAGCTTGCTTTTCTATATCGGTAAGTGTATAATCATATCTCTGCTGTGCAGCTATATCAAAATCAATCGAAGTTCTCAAATCGGTAAAATAAATAATTCCTTTGGTTGCCTGCTGGCTGATAATGCATATTTGCAGATTAGGGTTATTTGCAGAATTTGCTCCAAAAGTTAACCAAAAGTCTGTTTCTTCCTCATTTTGTGCTTGAATTGAAGTAATACCCGGTAACAGAAGTATGGTTGTTATTACTAAGTAAAATATTCGTTTCATGTTAATGTTAATTTGAGTGCGAATTAACATGAAATTTTTAAATTACACAAAACGGTAAAAAAAACCCAGGGCAAAATCTTTGAACCTTGAACCTTGAACCTTGAACCTTGAACTTTATTTCACCACTAATTTCGCTGCTTTTCCGCCCGCCTTCACCACATAAACTCCGGCGCTTAAATCTGAAATATTAATTTTTTGCGTGGTTACATCTTTATTAGTTTCTCCGGCAACAGGCACACTTTTTACCACCTGCCCGAAAATGTTATAAAACTCAATACAATCAATTCGTAATTCGTAATTCGTAATTCGTAATTCAACCGTATGACTTGCCGGATTGGGCACAATTTGTATAGA
>Ga0123353_10018633_pt1 | contig 10272 bp, 7 predicted proteins | sample TergutLab28metaG_3_FD_92763 | JGI IMG/M metagenome (GOLD analysis project Ga0123353, IMG submission 92763) | Labiotermes labralis P3 segment gut microbial communities from Petit-Saut dam, French Guiana - Lab288 P3 | ecosystem: Host-associated > Arthropoda: Insects > Digestive system > Gut ...
ATTGCTGTCGTTCATTGCCATATTCATTGCTACGGGAGCCAGGTTAAGACCAATGACAATGATTACAGAACCAATCACAACCGGGGGAAGAGCCTTGTCAAGCCAGTTTGTCCCGGCGAATTTAATTATGTACCCCACAACACAATAGAAAAGCCCGGCAATGACGGCTCCTCCCATTGCATAGGGAAGTCCATATACTGTGGAAACAGAAATTAAAGGTACGATAAAAGCAAAGGAGGAGCCCAGAAAGGTCGGAACTTTTGCTCCGGTTATAAGGATGTAGAGGAGGGTTCCCGTTCCGGCGGTAAAAAGGGCAGTAGCAGGGTTAAGTCCTGTAAGGATGGGAACGAGAATCGTCGCTCCAAACATCGCAAAAACATGCTGAAAACTTAAGGGTATCCAACGGCCCAGGGGCGGCCGGTACCTTGGCCCCAAAGTTTCTACTTGAGCCATATAGCCTCCAAAGCTGCTATATTATATATGCAAAACAGCTCAAGAGAAACCCGCTCAATCATGCAATCCGAAAACCTTCACTCCTTCATCCGGAAACTGAGTTTTTACCGTGCTCACCGCCTGCTCTATCAAGCGGGCTTCTTCCTCATCGCACCATATTACAAGGGCAAAATTTTCCTCGGGCCATATGGAGTCTCCCATGCGTGGGCCTGAAGTACCGACCCCATAAATTGTAGGGTATTTGGTATAAAACTTTCCCACACCGTTGTTTTTCAGGGCTTCAAGTATATTTTCTTCCACCGAATGGTTTGCTATAATTTCAAGCCTTTTCATAAATTGGCCTCCCCAGGGTTCTTGTTGTCTATTGCATCATCTAAATTTTTGTCGTTGATAATTTTATTAACACCCGTTTCTTCTTCGGCGGCTGTTTTTCCGTCGTCTTTCCGTCTGAGTCCGGCGGCTATGCGTTCCCGCCTGGCTGCCCTTTTGGCCGCCCGCTCATCATCTTTCCTGTTGATGATGTAGTAAATAGTCGGCATGAGGAACAGAGTCATCAAGGTTCCGAATGAAAGGCCGCCCAAAACCGTTTTGCTTATCGGCGCCACGAGCTCCGATCCTTCCCCGGGGAAAAAAGCCATTGGCATAAGCGCGAAGAGGGTGGTTACCGTTGTCATCAAAATGGGGCGGAGCCTGTTTCCGGCGGCTTCAATGCAAGCCTCGCGAAGGGCCACTCCCCGCTTGCGAAGCAGATTGGTGTAGTCCACAAGAACGATTCCGTTATTCGTTATTATCCCTATGAGCACCAAAAGTCCTACAAGAACAAGTACGTTAAATGGTTCATTCGTTATTAAGTAGATGGCGACAATTCCAATAAACGAAAGCGGTATGGTAAAGATGATGATAAAGGGATCCCTGAACGATTCAAAGAGGCTGGCCATGGTTCCGAAATTCAGGAAGATAGCCACCACACAGATAAGTATAAAGCGGGTCATCAATTTAATCATCTCGGCGTTTGCGCCGCCGTACTCGATTATAATATCATCTTCCATTGGGATTTCGGCGGTCATGAGCGCTTCGACCCTGGATTGAAGGGTGTTTACCCTGGCCCCGGGTCTCGCGTTAGCAGTTATGTGAATGATGCGGCTCTGGTTTTCACGGCGTATGGTCAAAGGCCCCGTCCCTTCTTCGTAATGAACAAAGCTTGAAAGGGGAACCCGGCCCGCCATCTGGCTGTTTATAAAAATGTGATCTAGCTGCGGCCTTGTGCTGCGATCCGATTCCGCAAGGATCAATAACACATCGTAATCTTTACCGCCCGATTTATACCTTGTGGCAACAACTCCGTCCACCGCGGCCTTTATTTCGTTGCCTACCGTGTAAGCGTTAAGGCCGAGGGCGTACATTTTTTCCCTGTCAAGCAAAATCTCGATCTGGGGGAGGCCGTCTTTAAGGTCAACCTGGGGTTCGGTAACTTCAGGAAGCCGTTCCTTGAGCAAGAGCGAGATTTTTTCCGCAAGGACCTTGCCCTTGGCAAGATTGTCGGTACGGAGACCGATGTCTACCGAACTGCCGCCCATCATGTTCATGCCGCCGCCGCCGGAAAAACTGAACGAGACTCCGGGGAAGCTGTTAAAATGCTTCCTCAATATTTCTTTGATATCTTCCGCGCTTTCAATGCGGTCTGCGTAATCGGGAAGGTTAATCCTCAAGCTCCCCGAATTGCTTCCGCCGCCCAATCCAAACATGCCGCCGCCGCCTGCGTTGACTATCATCCTTTTGTAAGCTTTCACTTCGCTTCGCACAATGAGTTCCAGTTGTTTTAAAACCGCCTCGGTTTCGGGCAGGGGTGTTCCCATGGGCAGAGTCGCGGTAACACTCACGGCATCCTCATCCTGCTGGGGCATGAAGACCCAGCCAATCACCGGAACAAGCAGGATGCTAAGCACAAAAAGAACGGAAAGGGTAATGATAACTATCGATTTGTGCGACAGTACCCAGCCAACAGACCGGCGATAGGCGTTTTCAAGCCAGGCAAAAAACCTCTCAAAATGCTGATCAAGTTTTGCCAGTTTGCCTTTCAGCGGTTTCTGCTTGCGTGTAACAAGCGGAAAGTAGTGGCTTGTGAGAACAGGTACAAGGAAGAGGGCCGTGAAAAGGGAAATCGCCAGAGATATTACAACGGTAAACGCGAGACCCGAGAACATTTCGCCGGCCATTTCCAAAAGGCCCTGGAACATAACAAGGGGAGCGAAAACGCAGAGGGTGGAGAGGGTCGAAGCGATAATGGCCAGGGACATTTCGGAAGTGCCGATTACCGACGCCGGTTTCAGTTTCGCTCCCTTTTCTCGGTAATGGTAAATTCTCTCCAGAATGATGATGGAGTTATCTATCAGCATCCCTATTCCCAAAACAAGTCCAGCCATAGTCATGAGGTTAAGGGTGAGTTTGGCAAAGTACATCAGCATCAGTGTAATGATGATTGAAACGGGAATACTGATTCCGATTATGAGAGTTGGCTTGATGGAACGAAGGAAAAGGAATAGAACGATTACCGCGAGGAGAGCTCCGCTTATCGCGGTACTTGTTACCTGGTTAAGGGAGTTCTCGATTATATCGGTGGTGTTGAACAGTTCGGTAATGTTGATGTCCGGAGGCAGTTCCCTTTTCATCCGCTCAAGTCTCGCGCGAAGATCCTTCGCTGCCTGCACCGAGTTTTTGCCGCTCTGCTTCTGTACAATCATCATTACGGCGCTCTGGTTATCTACATACACCGCGCTTGTTTCATCCCGGTAACCTTCGAAAACGTCCGCGAGGTCGCGCAGGAAAACCTGACGGGGCGGCTCAATCTGCCCGCCGGAATAACCACCGCCCCTGTAAGAAACTACGGTGTTTCTAATGTCCTCTATCGAAGCATATTCGCCCATGGTGGTAAGGATATAGGAAAGGTCATTCTCGGTGATGCGGCCCGCCGCGATCTGCATGTTCTGGGCCGCCAGCATCTGCTGGATCTGTGTCACAGTCAGGTTGTAGGCTTCAAGCCGGCTCTGGGGAATTTCTACGCGGATGATCTTTTCGCGCCCGCCGTTAGTCGAAGCTGTGGCAATTCCCGGCACCTGCTCGATTCTTGGAATGATGGTGTCTTCGGCCAGTTCGCGAATCTCCTCCGGCGTCCTGTTCCCTGTCACCATGAGTCCCATGATCGGGATCATCGAAGGATCAAACTTGAAGATCATCGGGGTTTGAGAACCTGCAGGCAGGTAATTTCTTACCATGTCTATAGAGTCCCGTACCGACAAAGAAGCTTCGGCCAGATCAGTACCGTAAGTAAATTGCATGATCACCATACTGGTGCCCATCGATGATGTGGACGTTACTTTTTCAAGACCCGAAACGCCCGAAAGACGCGCCTCGAGAATTCTCGAGATCGAGCGTTCTACTTCCTCAGGGCCCGCGCCCGAATACGAGGTATATACTACCAGATATGGAGGATTTATTTCGGGATAAAGATCTATTGGCAAATTGACCAGGGCAAAAAAGCCAAGACCAATGAGAAGGGCAAAGATGATGAGAACGGTAGTTGGCCGGGATACAACGGTTTTTGCAAGGCTCATGCTCTACTCCTGCTTCCCGCCAACTGTGTTGGCCAGCGGAGTCATACGCTCGACAATGTTTACCCTCGAACCGTCATCAAGAAGGGTTTGGCCCCGCATAACGACTTCTTCGTTAGGCGCAAGTCCATAGCTGACTTCCATAATGCCGTCTATGATAATGCCCGGAACCAGAATTCTTTTTCGGGCTATCGGGTTATCGCTGTTGCTGGAATCGATAACATAAACATACTGTTCCCCAAAGCGGCTGATTAATGCCGACACCGGGACCTTTACTATGTCATCCTTTCGTTCTGTAATAACACGCACCTTGGCGAACATTCCCGCCTTTAGCTTCGCATCGGGATTTTCCACCCCCACTCTTATTTCCATAGTCCTGGAAACAGCATCCACAATTGGGCTTACTTCGTTCACGCTCCCGCGGAAGATTTGTCCTGGGTAGGCGTCCAGGGTAATCTCGCAGGGCTGATTCAGGCTGATCCTGGAGATAAAACGTTCTGCGACAAAAAGACGCGTTTCAAGGCCGCCAGAGCCGGAAATCCTCGCGAGGGGAACCGCCTGATTAACAGTCATCCCAAGCTGGGCCGGAAGCGCGACAATTGTCCCCGAAACCGGCGCCCTGACGAGACTGGGAATAAATTCCATTCCCGGCCGTGAAGGATCTACTTCGGCCACAGGCTCGCCCCTTTGAACATGGCTTCCGACGGAAACAAAGAGCCTGCTCACTTTACCGGCAGCGTCCGAATAAGTATCTACTGTTGAGGAAGAGATAATATCCCCTGACAAAGCAAGGTAATCCTGTATTGGCCCTTTTACTGCCAAAATGGTATTCACAGCGAAAACCGGAGCGGCTTGATCTTCTGAGGCAGATGCATTTCCTTTTTTGCCGTAGGTTTCTTTTATCCGCTGGCATCCGGAAAAAACCAGCATAATCAGAAATAAAGTCAGAATAACCCGAAAAGTTTTTTTCATTTTACGCTCCCAAAGCTGCTCAGTGTTCCAAAAGGAACCCCAATTGAATATTCCAAATCCAAGAGATCGTTCAGATAGTTAAATTGCTGGGTCAATAGCTGAAGTTTCGCCTGATCCAGGGCCAAAGCCACACTCTGCACCGACTGAAAATCCTGCAGCCCGGCGCGGTAGGCTTCTTCGGTTAGCCTGTAGGACTGTTCGGCAAGATCAACAGCGCCTTTCTGGGCCTCAACCGTGGTGAGGATCTTTTCCAGCGAGGCAAGCTTTGTGAAAATTTCCAGCTCGGTTTCCTTGATTGTCTGGGCAAGTCTTATGTTCTGTATCTGCAAACTTGCTTCCATATCCTTTCGCTGCTGACCTTCCCTGGTGAAGGGGAGGAAGCTGTTTATGCTCACACCCAGGGTAACGGAAAAATTTCCGCCCTTGTTCCAGTTATCCCCGGTAAAAAGGTTGTCATTAAACGGATCAAGCAGGGGGTTGAATAAATAAGACAGAGTCCAGCCCAGTCTGAGAAAGGGTGTAAACTGCTGGAGGGTCAAAGCGCTCTTTTGGCTTTTCAAGGTCATGATGTTGGCCCGCAGTTCCTGAATGTCGGGCTTTTCTATGGAAGCCCTGGTAATCAGTTCCGATACTTCCATTGGAATTTCCGTTACATTGATGGAAAGCTGCTGGAGCTCAAACGGCGCGTTATAATTCAGACCCAAAAGCAGGGCGAAATTTCCCTTTAGGGCATGAAGGTTATTTTCAAGGTCATACACCGCGGGCTTCATGTTCTCGGCAGCAACCTGAGCCTGGAGCCAGGTTAGCCTTGGGGCAAGCCCGGCTCTGAAGTTGGCCTCCGCAATGGCGGCCTGCCGCTGGTAATTGCTGTAACTCTCTTCAAGAAGAGCGGCGTTCGCTTCCAAAAGAAGGATCTGGTTGTATAGTTTCCGAACACCCTGTTCTATCTGGAGCTTCGCTTTTTCAAGGCTGATGAGACCGGCCTCGTAATCAAGACGGAAGCTCTTCATTCCTTCGACCAGGGCAAAACTGAAATCGAGCGTTGCGGAAAACATTCCGTTCAAATGCCACTGGGGAAGGGTGATGGAATATGGCACTATGGCCGGGAGCGCCGAAAAATCGATCCCTATACTGGTAGAAGCCACATTGTCCCGCGACACAGTTCCCGCAATACTGGCGCTCGGCAATAACTGGTTCCATGCCAGATTGGATTTTCTCTTTTTAATATCGAGTGCTATTCTCGCCGTTTCGAGATTCAGGTTATTTTTAATGGCCATTTCTACCGCTAAATCCGGTGTTAGCCGTAACGGGCTTGCTGTTGTAGATTGATTCTGGGCATGGGCGCCGGATGGGATAAAAAGCGAAAAAGAAACGAAGAACAACAAAAAAGAACCAATGGTAACAGCGCGATGTTTACTGAAGGAATTAATCATGATGAGACTCCCTGGCCAAACTAAAACCCTGCCTCGCACCGGTTTTGATCCGCCTGTCATTAGCTTGAGCCCGCAATACACGCGACTCAGATACTCCCCTAAAGGTCGTACGATACCATTCAACATAGTTCATTTTTTTCATAAATTCAATCCCTCCATGCCAAGAGCAACAAAACGAAAAAGAAGACGGAAACTTTCATCGGGAATCTCCCTGGCATTCTTTGCCCAAATAATATTTTTCCCGGGAAAGGGGCCTTCCGGCTTTTGAGACCACCAGGCCAGGGTGTTCACGATCATAAAAAGCATCCACTGTGCAATTTCCAAAAGGTAGTGGGGATTGACATTCTTTATCGCTTCAAGTTTAAGGCTTTTGATTGCCCGCAGGATTTGGCTCGACGCCCCCTTGCCAAATTCAAGATCCCTCGTTTTTATCCAGTCAATTGCAACCAGAATTTCCGGCCTTGAGCGAAGGTATGACACAATGGATATGATCGCAAGGTAAAGCTGCGCTTCCGGTATTTCGGAGGTTTCAATTTGTTTCTTGGCGAAGTTAATCATCCTGGAAAACTCTGTGATAAAAAGTTGGGCCAGCATATCCTGCTTGCTTTTAAAATGGGCGTAAAGGCCGCTCTTTGAAAGACCGGATTTTTTAGCCACCATCTCCATTGACGCGTCCCATGGTCCGGCCTCGGCCACCGCTTCCGCCACAGCGCCAAGAAGGGTATTTTTATCTCCATCATCATATTCTGTTCCGGAAACCTGTTTTTCGAGAGCTTCATAATCAAGAGCTGCAATCTTTCCGGCATCAAGGTTGAGGCCTTTATCGATGCGATCGTTTATCTGGGCAAGAACGCCGCTTACAATTTCTTCGTAAGGCTCCTGTAATCCATGACGCTGATGGTGAAAATCCGCAACACAGCAGAAAAGAGTCGCTAAAAGCAGCTGCATTGTTGAAGGGTAGACGCTGCTTCTGCCCTTTTCCTGGACAAGGCGCCTGAAATCAATACCTCTTTTTAAAAATTCTCCGTCCAGGCTATCCCTGTCACGGCTGCTATGTACCCGGAAAAGCGAAAAAATAAAAGCGTCGCCGTTGCGGATATAGTACTCGGCAATGGCTTTTAGAAGAAAAAGGTGAGCTTCTTTTTCTATGGAAAAATCCACTGCTTCCATATAGGTTTTTTTTAAAAAAGCGGCATTTTCGTCAAAGAAAGTAATATACATGGCATCCAAAAGGGCCTCTTTATCCCTGAAATGACGGTAAAGGGCAGTTTTGCTGACCCCCAGTTCCAGGGCAATATCGTTGAGGCTGGTAGTTTTGTACAAATCCCGTCCCCATACCTTGAAGGCGGCTTTTACAATATCTTCCTTAGTCATAGCTTTACCATGTTATTATAGTTACCGACCGTTCGGTAACATAGTTATAACAAGTTTGAAAAAAAAAGGCAACAGGGATTTTGAAAAATTTACTTAAATTTGCTTTGCCGGTGATTTAAATATCAGTATATTTGAATTATATCTTTTTCACATCCAGTTTGTTGCAATTATGCTTACAATTTTAGTAAACAATGGAGGTATTATGAGAAAACATAAACATGATTTCATTGCTTGGTCTGACACATTCGCTTGTGGAATAAAGATTATTGATGATCAGCACAGAGAACTGATTGACCTCATAAACGACATGTATAGCCATGTTTCCAGTGATGAGGAAATGGAGCGTAAATTCTTTTTTAAGATAGCAAACGGGGCGGTCAGGTACATACGAGTACACTTTGCAACCGAAGAAAAAATCATGCTTGCCGCAAATTTTTCGGGCTATAAAGAACATAAGATGATTCATGACGAGTTTGTCAAAACTGTCACCGATAGCATTCTGGCATTTTCGGCGGGAAAGCGGCTCTCCCTGCATTTCTTAACCAGATTCCTGAAAGATTGGGTTCTATCCCACATCGCTGTAAAGGACAAGCAGTATTTCTATCACTTAAGAAGAAGTGCCACCCGTAAAGCCAACGGGAAGTTGAGCATAAGATTTGCGGATTTAAAGAGTGCGTAAAAAAAAGGTGACAAAAAGGTGACTGTCACCTTTTTTTAAAGTAAAATCACCTTATGAAAACAAATGCCTTGCGCCTTTTGAGTGCCGCCGGAATCAGCTACACCGTCAAGGAGTACCCGGTCGATGAATCAGATCTTTCTGCCCTGCATGTTGTAAACCTGCTTGATATTCCCGCAGACCAGGTGTTCAAGACCCTTATAATTCAAGGTGTATCCGGCTCTTATGCCGTCTGCTGCATTCCCGCTTCCTCGGAACTGGATCTTAAAAAAGCAGCCAAAGCCCTTGGCGAAAAAAGCTGCTCCCTCATCCCGGTAAAAGATATACTTCCCGTTTCTGGCTATGTCCGGGGCGGCTGTTCCCCCATAGGTATGAAAAAACAATACCCGACATTTATTGATGAAACCGCACTGCTTTTTGACACAATAGCCGTTAATTCAGGTGAAAGGGGCGCACTTATCCTTATTGCGCCCGATGAACTCGCATATTTTATAAATGCGAGCTTTACGGATTTAACCATCAGGTAAATTGGGTTTTAGCGCCTTAGCCTCAAAGCGTTTATCAGTACAGATACAGAACTCATGCTCATGGCGGCGGCGGCGAACATCGGGTTTAAGAGAGGCCCGCCAAAAAGGTAAAGCGCTCCGGCGGCTATGGGGATGCCAAGGACATTATAACAAAAAGCCCAGAACAGGTTTTGCCTGATGGTGCGAATTGTCCGCCGGCTCAAGTCAATCGCCCTAAAGATATCAACAGGATCGCTTCGCATGAGCACAATGTCTGCCGATTCAATTGCCACATCTGTTCCGCTGCCGAGGGCAATACCGATGTCTGCCTGGGCTAGAGCTGGAGCGTCGTTGATGCCGTCTCCAACCATTGCTATATGCCTGCCTTTCATAGCCTGGAGTTTTTTTACTTCAGCGGACTTGTCTTCGGGCAATACTTCCGCAAGAAGATTTTTTATCCCAAGCTGCTTTGCGATAGCTGCCGCTGTCTTCGTGTTGTCGCCTGTTATCATGACAACTTCTATTCCCATCTGGGCGAGCCGTTCAATTGCCGTTTTACTGTTTTCCTTAAGAACATCCGCCACAGCTATAATCCCGGAAGCTTTTCCATTAAAAGCCGGGCTCTTAAAGGCGGCATATATCGGTGTTTTTCCTTCGTCAGCCAGCCGGTTCGAATCGATTTCAAGCGCCGCAAGAGACAGGCCTCTCTCCTCCATTAATTTCCTGTTGCCAATGAGAATAGGGATTGGGGGTTGATTGGTGTTACTCGAAATTTTAGCTTCAATACCCAGCCCGGGGATAGCTTTAAATTCCGATATGGGCAGCAATGATATACCGCGCTTTTCCGCTTCCCTGACTATCGCCTGCCCAAGGGGGTGCTCACTTCCTTTTTCGGCCGAAGCCGCAGCTTGGAGAAGTGTCTCTTCTTTGTGCCTTTGCAAGAGATCTTCCCGGGTAATTATTATCTCTGTTACTTCCGGCCTGCCTTCTGTCAGCGTTCCTGTCTTATCAAAAATGATCGTTTGGATTTTGTGCGCGGTTTCAAGCGCTTCGCCACTCTTGAATAAAATACCGTTTCTCGCGCCCCTGCCGGTACCCACCACAATAGCCGTTGGTGTGGCAAGGCCCAGGGCGCAGGGACAGGCGATTACCAGTACAGAGATGAAAATCGTAAGGGCAAATTCCAGCGCTGTCTTTCCGGCGGGGAGAGTTACAAGATTGGAGGAAGCTGCCAAAAACCAGGCGATACC
>Ga0123353_10018634_pt1 | contig 10272 bp, 8 predicted proteins | sample TergutLab28metaG_3_FD_92763 | JGI IMG/M metagenome (GOLD analysis project Ga0123353, IMG submission 92763) | Labiotermes labralis P3 segment gut microbial communities from Petit-Saut dam, French Guiana - Lab288 P3 | ecosystem: Host-associated > Arthropoda: Insects > Digestive system > Gut ...
CGCGGAGGTGCTCGGGCTGGCGGAGCGTTTCCCCGACCATACGGAGATCACCCTGCTACTGGCATGGGACCTTGTCAAACTCTCCGAGGGGCAGGATGTGACCGGTAGCGAGCAGACCATCGCGGTGCTGCGCGAGCTGGCGGGGCGTTTCCCCGACAATGAGGACATCGCTGCTCTCGCCGCGCAGGCAGAGCAGGGGCTGTAGCGCGGGCAGCTAAACACAGGGGCGGGATTACCGCGGGGCAAGTCAACAGGGCAACCACGGGGGGCGCCGCCGGTGACTTGCACTCTCGCCCAGAAAAGCTTATAGTAATCAGGATATCCGGTGCCGGCTTTGCACGCCGGATATGCGACGAAGATTTATGCACAGCCCCGTTTTCTGGCCGCCTTGATCGGAAAACGGTGATATTCCCCGGGAGGAACATACGCAAATGCCCAAGGTATACTATGACGCCGATGCTGATCTGAATTTGCTCGAAGGCTCCAAAGTCGCCATTATTGGCTATGGTGCCCAGGGGCGCTGCCAGTCGCTGAACCTGCGCGACAGCGGCGTGGAAGTGATCGTTTCCGAACTGCCGGGTACGGTGAACTATCAACAGGCCGTCGAGGACGGTTTCACCCCCGTCAGCGCGGTGGAAGCGGCCCGCGAAGGCATGCTCATCCAGATGCTGGTGCAGGACCATGTGCAGCCGAAGGTCTTCGAGCTGATCAAAGACGAACTGACCGAAGGCAAAGCGCTGATCTTTTCGCACGGTTTTAACATTCACTACAACCAGATCGTCCCGCCGGCGAATATCGATGTCTTCATGGTCGCCCCGAAAAGCCCTGGCACGCTGGTGCGCAGCGAATATGAATGTGGCCGCGGCGTGCCCTGCTTGATCGCGGTATGCCAGGATTATACGAAAAAGGCGAAGGATCTGGCGCTGGCCTATGCCAAGGGGATTGGCGGCACCCGCGCCGGCGTCATCGAGACCACCTTTGCGGAAGAGACGGAGACCGACCTGTTCGGCGAACAGGTAGTGCTCTGCGGCGGCGTGACGGCCCTCGTGCTGGCGGGCTATGAAACGCTGGTCGATGCGGGCTATCAGCCGGAAATGGCCTATTTCGAGTGCATGCACGAGTTAAAGCTGATTGTTGACATCATGTATGCCAAAGGCATCGCCATGATGGATTACGTGGTGAGCGACACGGCGGAGTATGGCGACTACATCACCGGCCCCAAGCTGATCACCGAGGAAACGCGCGCCGAGATGAAAAAGATCCTGCGCGACATTCAGGACGGCACCTTTGCCAGCAACTGGATCCTGGAAAATCAGGCCGGTCGGCCGCACTTCCTGGCCATGCGACGCCTGCGCAACAACCATTCAATCGAAGAGGTGGGCGAGAAATTGCGCGCGATGATGCCCTGGATGCGCGAATAAGCCGCGGCCATCCCCCACCAAACAGACGCGCCGGTCAGCGCCCATGCTGACCGGCGCGTTTTCGTTCCATCATCCGCCATGGTGCGGCAGGCGTCGTATCCCTGCACACGCCGAACCATTTCGTGGCGCCTATCCTGGTATACAGAGTGTAGACAGGTTGGCGTCGGTACGGCTCCACGCGGCCAGCGCATACTGCCGATGGCCCAACCAGCTCAAATTTCCGCTCACGGAGAGCAAGGAGGGTGCGATGAGCAATATGTTGAGGCACATCATGGGGGCGCTATTGGGCCTCCTGTTCCTCACCACGGCGGCGATGGCCCAGCAACAGGTCAACCTCACGCCGTATTTGCAGGCGGAAGTGAACGAGGCGGCGGTCTTGCGGGCGCAGGCGAACTATCTCCAGCAGCAGGGCGATCCGCTGGGGGCGGCGGTGATGGCGAGCTTCATCCCGGATCATCAGATGCAGATCGATCGCCTGTCGGCCGTGATGCTGTCGGCTGGCGGCTATCCGAGTACGGTCCAGCCGAACGTGACGCCAACGCTGGGGACGCGCCAACAGATCTTCCAGTCTGCACTGGAGATGCATACGCAAGCCATCGATCGATATCGAGGTTTAGCGAATGCGACGAACAACAATGTCTATGATCAACTGGCGTTGCTGGGGCAGAACCGCGCCATGCGGCATGCCCAATCGCTGCGGATGGCGAACGGCTCGACCGCGTGGACGCCGACGTCGCTGATAGATGCCACGACGGCGGCGCTGGCGTTGGAGCGCGGCATGGTCAACGATTTGCAGATACAGGCGAATGCGCTGGCCGCGCTGGGCGATCAGGCCACCGCGCAGGTGCTGTTGGGCATGGTGCCGCAGCATCAGCAGCAGGCGGCGAACCTGGAAGTCTCTCTGCGACAATTGGGCGGCGATCCTGCCCACGCCGTGCCTGCGCCGGTCGTCGCCTTGACGACACGCCAGGCAATCCTGGACCACTTCAAAACCGCCAACACGCAAATGATCAATACCTATGCGATCGCCATCAGCACGATGCCGCCCGGCCCGCTACGACAAACGCTGACTGCCGGGCAGACGCAGGTGCTGACATCGCTGGCGTCGCTACAGCGCCTGCCGATCGCGTAAGCCGGCCGCTGCACGTTGAGATGTTCATGGCTGCCGGCGTGTCCCCCCTGCTGGTTCTCCGGCAGGGGGACACGCCGCCGCCCGCGCGGCACGCGGCGTCAGACGCGGCCTGGCTCATCCGTCGATCTTCTGCACGGTGATGAAGCGGCGTTGGGGCAGGAGCAGCGCGGTGAGCTTGCCGCCATAGACCGCGCCGGTATCGATGTTGATGCGATTGGGCCGCACATCCGGCCTGCCGGAGAGGACCGGCGTGTGTCCGTGGATGACCGGGCGCCCCCAATCATAGGTCGAGCTGAGAAACGGCTCGCGCATCCACCAGAGTTGCTCGGCCTCCATCTCTTCCGGCTGCAGTGCGGGCTGCAGGCCGCCATGGACGAAGATATAGTCCTCTGTCACCAGGAAGGGGCGGGTGCGGCGGAGGAAATCGATGTGCGCATCAGGAATCCGGTACGCATAACTGCGCAGCGTGGGCAGGCCGCCGTTCATATCCCAGGCCATGCCCATGCGCTCGTCGCCGTCCAGCGCCGCCAGCGCCATCGCTTCATGGTTGCCGCGCAGGAAAACGCAGGCGCGTTCCGTCTCCAGCGCCAGCAGGCGGTCGATGACATCCCTGGTTGACGGGCCGCGATCGATATAATCGCCGAGAAAGACGAGGGCGCCCCCCGCCGGCAACTGTGCAAGCAGCCGATCCAATGTCATGGCCAATCCATGGATATCCCCAATTGCGATATACGCATGTTCCATACGGCTGCCTCATCGGCGGCTGCGGCCCGGCCAGGCTGTTGCCAGGGGCAGCGCGATCCCTACCTAGCGCACACATAGTATAACAATTTATGCCCGCAAGCAACGTGTTGCTGTACCCATGCGCGCCGCGCGGAACAACCTGGCCATCTCTTTCCCCGAACTCGCCGCCTGTCGATCCGCGCCGTCGTGGTCGCCATGCCTGAAACTGCGCCGTTGTCCCCGCTGCGGCCGCTTTCGCCTTGACGGCATCTGCGCGCCCCCGTATAATCTGACGGACTTGTTCCCGATGAGGGGACGAAGATTTTGTATGAGGGAAGGTACGCATGCCACAGCAGAACCAGCACCAACGGATTAATATTGATCGTTTATCCCGGCGTATCGGGAAATATGCGCTGGTGGTGGCCGCGTCACAGCGTGCGCGTGAGCTGAAGGAGCGGTCGGCGCGGGTAGGCGACCTGAACCCGTCGAATCTGATCGGGCGTGCTCTCGGGGAAATTTTTGACGGCAAAGTGAAAATGATCGAGGAAGCGACGAACGAGGAATAATTCCCGTTCTCGCGTCGCCCCATGATACTATCATTCCGGCGCCCGTCGGGCCTTTTGCGTGCTCGGGCGTCCTTACTGTGCCTCTCGGTAAGGACCAGACTCCACCATGGCGGCGGCAGGATGCCAGTAGAAGCAGGACCAGATGGCCGAAAAACGTGATTACTACGAAGTCATAGGCGTCACCCGTGACGTATCCGCCGAAGAACTCAAAAAAGCGTACCGGCGGAAAGCGCGTGAATTGCATCCCGACGTCAATCGCGATAATCCCCATGCCGAAGAACACTTCAAAGAGTTGGGCGAAGCGTATGATGTATTGAGCGATCCACAGAAGCGCGCCGTCTATGACCGCTTCGGCCACGCCGGCATGCAAGGCGCGGCCGGCGGCGGGTACGGTGGCGGCGGCTATGGCGCCGAAACGATCTTTGGCGACATTTTCGAAAATTTTTTCGGCGGCGGCATGGGCGGCAATCGTCAGGACCCACGCGGCGCCGATCTGCGCTACGATATGCAGATCACCCTCGAAGAGGCGGCCAGCGGCGTCGAACGCACCATTCATTACCCGCATATGGTGGCCTGCGCCACCTGCCGCGGCGTGGGGTCAGCGGCGGGCGCCCCGGTGAAGTGCCCCGCCTGTGCCGGCACTGGCCAGCGCCGCCAGACGAGCAACAGTTTCTTCGGCATGCAATTCGCCACGGTCGCGCCGTGCGATCGGTGCAGCGCCACCGGTGAGATCATCACCGACCCGTGCAAAACATGCGGGGGCGACGGGCGCGTGCGCATGCAGGAAGAGCTGGCGGTGCGCATCCCCCCCGGCGTCGATACCGGCTCGCGCATCCGCCATCGCGGCAAAGGCGATATGGGCCTGCGCGGCGCGCAACAAGGCGACCTGATCGTGCTCATTGCCGTGAAGGCGCACCCCGTTTTCCAGCGGCGCGGCAGCGATCTGCTCTGCCAGGCGGAACTGCCCATCACCATCGCCGCGCTGGGCGGCAAACTGCGCGTCCCCACGCTGGACAATGCCAATGGCGCCGAGGTGGATATCGCCGCCGGCACGCAAACCGGCTACACCGCGCGCCTGCGCGGTCGCGGTCTGCCCAACCTGGACAACGGCACCATCGGCGACCAGTATGTCGTCGTCAACGTCAAGGTGCCGACCGACCTCAGCGCGCGCCAGAAGGAACTGTTGCGCGAATTGGCACAGGAACGCGGCGAAGAGGTCAACGTGCACAAAGGCCTGTTCCAGAAGATGAAAGAAGTTGTCGAGGACGTGGTCGAAGACCTGCGCGGCAGCACGAAAGAATCGGCGCCGTAATCCTGGTGACAGCCGCCAGCCTGTTCAGCATGCGACGCACAGGGGCGTATTACTCGCCCGTTGTCGCATGCCAGTCCAGGTGCACCTGCCGGGTGGCGGCGATAATGCGGGCGGTGGCCTTCCCCTCCAGGGTGGCGAGCAGCGCAGTGCCGAATGCCTGCCGCCGCCAGCCGCGCATCAGCGAGATATCGGCATGGTCGCCGTGGACGACCAGATCGATCAGATCGCCCCGCGTCGCGACCACTCCCGCCGCGACCTCCTCCTCTGCCGTCAGCGAGCGCAGGCACAGCACGAGAAAATCGACCGTCGGCTCCATGCGCGTGGGCAGCGGCGTGATGCGTTTGGGGGTCGGCCGCGGCGCGGTGGAGCCGCGGCGGGCCGCATCGATGAATCCCATGCCGAACCGTTCAATCTGCTGTCCCTGCAGGCCGCGCACTTCGTGCAGTTCTTTTATCGACTCGCGCGGGCGGCGCGCCAATTCCACCAGCACTTCATCCCGCGCGATGCGTCCGGGGGGAAGGTTTTTGGCCAAAGCCGTCTCTTCGCGCCACGCCGCTAACTCGCGCAGGATGGCCAGCGCCTGGCCGCGTATGCGTTCTACCCCGCGGATACGCAGATACAGCTCGTGCGGATCGACCGGCAAGTAGCGGTCGATCTCTTCCAAACGGGCAAACTCTTCGCGCGCCCATGCCTGCCGCCCGCGTGTGGAGAGCTCCTCCGTCAGGCGATCATAGAGGGGCAGCAAATAGCGCACATCATCGAGCGCGTATTCGATCTGCCCGGGCGTCAATGGCCGGCGCAGCCAATCGGTGAAACCGTGTGACTTCTGCAACTGTACGCCCGTCGTTCGCTCCACCAGATTCACAAACGAGATCTGTTCCTCATAGCCGAGCAACGCGGCGGCAATCTGCGTATCGAAGACGTTCGGCACCGGGCGCCCGAGCAGGCGATAAAAGATCGACAGATCCTGTCCCGCAGCATGGAAGACCTTCTGAATCTTTTCATTCGCCAGCACCGCCAGCAGCGGCGAGAGATCCTGAATCGTCAGCGGATCGATCAGCGCGGCGCGCTCCGGTATGGCGACCTGAATGGCGCCCACTACGGGGTAATACCGCCCTTCGCCCACAAATTCGGTATCCACACAAATCGCGGGAGCTTCTCGCAACCCGTCACAAAATTCAGCTAACGCGCGGTCCGTTTGAATTAACATGCTGACATATTCTAGCCGCTGTCTCACAACATGTCTATGCTGCGGAAGCATGATGCAGACGGCGCCGGCGCGATCGCCGTGTAGTTTACGCAGCCGCTGGCGGGGCTTCCGGCGGCATGTCCGCCGTGGGGGCGCGCCGTTGCGTGCGGCCATAAAGCGCCAGCGCCAGCGCGCCGAGGCCGAACAGCGCGGCGATGAACAAGAGCAGCCCGCCGAAGAACGGGATCAACTGTGCCACCAGCAACAGCCCCACGCCGAGCAGCACGGCCAGCAGCAGATTGCCCCGCGCCCCGCGCCACAGCCGACGCCCGATGAGGATCGCCGGGAAGAGCGGACTGATGAACAGCGCCATGAGGTACGCCGCACTCCAGATGAGCGCGATGGGAATGCCGATAATGGTCAGCAGCGGCAAGATGAAGAGCGGCAGCGCCAGCAGGAAAATGATCGCCCCGACCAGCAGGCTGATACCGGGCCGCCGGCGCAGCGCCGCAGTAGTCTCCTCCGTTAATCGCGGCGCGAGCGCTGCCCAGACCAGGCCAACGATCAGCAGCGACAGGGCGAAGAGGAGCTGCCCGAAGAACCATTTGAGCACAGCGGACGACCTGCCGCCGTGTCGCTGAAGTTGTGTGATCTGTTCCTCGCCCTGAATAGTCGCGCCCTCGGCAATGCTGTATCGTTTGGCCTGGACGGCCACATCGCCGCCGATGACCGCGCCGCTGGCCAACGTCAGGTCGCCGACCTCCCCGCGCACATTTCTCGCCACGCGCGAATTGATCGTCACCTCGCCCCCGTTGACCAGCAGATCGCGCCCGATCGCCGCGTCCTCGCTCGCCATCACTGTGCCCGCCGCCGCCAGCACATTGCGCCCCACCGGCGCGCTCAATGTGACATTGCCCGCCGCGGCATAAATGCTGCCGCCGATGGGTTGCGTCACCGTCACCTCGCCCGCCAGCACGATCAGATCGCCCGCGACCGGCCCGGCGACATCGACATGCCCTGCCGCCACCACCAGGTCGCCCGTCACCCGGCCGTACATCTCTATCTGGCTGCCGGACACCACCAGATCATCATCGATCACCTGGCCAGCCGGAATCGTCACCGTATTGCCGGAACGAAATTCCGTCGCCATGGCGGGTACGAAAAACGCCAGCGCCAGTGCTAACGCCAACATCCATTGCATAATAGCCGCCTCCAGCGTGCGTGTTGCTGTTGTATACATTTCCCAGCGAGGGAGGCGGTATGCCTCTATGCTGTCCTTGTCGCGCGCCGTTGTCGCAGAATGGACAATAGTACAGCGTGCATGACCGGGGTCGACATCTGCCGCGCGTCTCATCGCTATACCGTCTCCGCCGCCAGGATGACGTCTGATGCCCCTGCCGACAGGTCTCCTCCTCGGAAATAGCGCGGATAGGGATCCGGATGGCCAGGGGCTGTATCTCGGATCCGACAGCCCCTGACCATATGGGAGTAGAGTCTGTCCCTGAGATAGTTGAACGTTCTCCGGTGACTCTCTATAGATAACGGCGCCTACGGGGAAAAGTGCGAAAAGTTACGGATAATATCCATTGCCTCGCGCACACATGCCGCGACATATGCCGTTGCCGTGAAATTTCCTTCACCTACGCTGACGAGCGTGTCGGCGGTTGTCTGCAGGTATGCCAAAAAGTGCGACTCATCTTTTTTTATGGCGTAAGCCCGGCACAACTCGGCCAAACAGTACACCTGCCCAACCGGTTCTTGTTCGTGGCTATATAATTCAAAAGCAATCGAATATTTCGCAATAGCTGCGTCGATATCCCCAAGTCGGTTGTCCAAATCGCCCATGGCGAGCAGCACGTGCGCCAGGCCGAGGTCATTATGCTCCGCGCGGTAGCGCTGCTCCGCGTCCGCATAGTGCTGTTGCGCCGCGTCGATATCCCCAAGCCGACTTTGCAAATCGCCCACGGCTTTCAGCTTATCCGCCTGGCTGAGGTAATTCAGCTCCGGGCTGTAGAGGCGCACTTCCGGCTGTTGCGCCGCGTTGATATCCCAAAACCAGCTTTCTAAATTGCCCATGGCTTGAAACACGTGCGCCCGGTGGAGGTCATGGCGCTCCGTGCGGTAGCGCTGCTCCGCGCCTGCATAGTGCTCTCGCGCTGCGCCTATATCCCCCAGTCGGCTTTCCAAATCGCCCATGGCTGCCAGCACATGCGTCAGGCTGCGGTTATCACGTTCCGCGCGGTAGAGCTGCTCCAGTTTGCCCAATGTTTCCAAAGATGCGTACAATGTTATTTTATACTCACATTCGGCTTTGAGCAGGAGATAATCGATATCATTTCGATATGTATTTGATGTTTGCTCAAATTCTTGTATTGCATCATACGCATTTTTATACTTTTTATTGCTAATACATGTTGCATAATAAGACTTGAATATGCGAAATAATAGCTTATCACTCGTTGCAAATCTGCTCTTCAAGTAGTGGTCATACACCAATTTTTCCTTTGAACAGTCCCCAAAATACCGCTGATTTATATAGATATGCGCTATGGAAGACGCCTCTTGCTCTGATGAAGCATCATCGATTGCTTTTATAAAATCGTCGCCGAGTGAAGCAACTGTATCTAATGCATTTACCTCAACTAATAGATAATTTCCCTCTTCCTTCAACTCATCCAGATCTGTTAATTCTATTCCTGTCTCAATGGCTTTCCTTGCATTAGTGAAATCATTCGCATCTGCATATATGCCACCGAGCACAAAATATCCCATTGCTTTCTCGTTGCCATCAGTCACCCCTCTGATGACATCTGTCAATATAGCGATAACTTCTTCGTATTGTTCCTCTTTCATAAGTCGCTGTATCTTTTCCCCGACAGACTCTTCTCTATCATGACCAGGCTGGGCAAAACAGCCATAATTCAGGAGAATAAGCGAAATAATAACAACGACTACCTTCACAACCCTGGGCATAATCATCTGCCTTTTCCTCCGATCATTGATCGTAATCATACTAAACGCCGTCCGCTCTGTCGCATACAAGAGTGACGCCACCCCCCTGCGCAGCAAGGGCTTCTGTCTACCTCCTTCGGCGCTGACTCTTGTGTTTCCTGCTGTGGCCTGACGACCGAGCCTCTTCGCCAAACTCCTGCCCCTCGTGCCACTGCCACCTTCGCCAGATCATCCGCGCACCATGCAACCCCTGCGAGCAGGTTGCCTATGCAGCCTGCTCGTCCCTGTCCTGTGCGTCGCTATTTGTTGTTGGGCGCAAATGCGATCTCGCGGAATTCGATCCAGGTGTACGGGCGGGTTTGGAATTCGAAGTACGCCACCTCGTCGAGCGACAGGTTGTCGAAGTAGCACTCGGTTATCATGCCGGCATCTTTGACAGGCGCCATGGCGAAACGCCTCTGTGCGACATGCATCTGTCCGGCCCTATCGATGGCGATGAAGCGCCAGGCGAGGCCCATCTGACTGGCTTTGTGTTGAATGGTGTACTGAATGCCGCCATCCGCTGTCGCTATCGGGCTCATCAACATCGTGAGTACATCCTGGCCGTAAAGGCTGACCACGCCCGGGGTTTTCCGTGCATCACGGTGGACCTGTTCCCACGGTCCGTCGGCAACGCCCAGCCGGGCGGTGAATCGGCGTGGGGGACGGGAGTCCTCGTCCGAACCGAAGGCGATCTGTACGATTTTCTCGTTTGGTGCGGCTGCAAGGTTACCCTGCTGCGTCGCCAAACTCGTGGCCGTGGTGCGCATATCAGGGAAATCCGCGGTCACGTCGATGTCGATCGGCGTCACGTCCGATCCTATGACGCAGAAGAGCAGTTCTCGCGCTGATTCGGAATTTTTGATGCCCTGGGGAATCAGATGGTATTTATCCTCCACCGCCGTCAGATCAATCGGGTCACCAGTCGGCAGCCACCA
>Ga0123353_10018635_pt1 | contig 10272 bp, 9 predicted proteins | sample TergutLab28metaG_3_FD_92763 | JGI IMG/M metagenome (GOLD analysis project Ga0123353, IMG submission 92763) | Labiotermes labralis P3 segment gut microbial communities from Petit-Saut dam, French Guiana - Lab288 P3 | ecosystem: Host-associated > Arthropoda: Insects > Digestive system > Gut ...
CCACTTTTTTTTAGCGGTAAAACTTTTTTTTTTTTTTTTTTTTGCGAAGGTGGTTAACGCTAAATGGGATGGGGGGGGAAATGGGGGGGTGGGGGTAAGGGGGGGGAGGGGTATGGGGTTTGGGGGGGGGGGGGGACCGGAGCGAAGGAGACCTAGGCGTAGATGGGTGGATAATATTAGGATGGATCTCCAGGAGGTGGGTTTGGGCTTGCCCAGGAGAGAGACAGGTGGCCGACGCTTGTGAGTGCGGTAATGAACCTTTGGGTTCCTTGAAATGCGGCCAATTTCTTGCATAGCTGCAAACCAGTAAGCTTCTTAAGAAAGACTCTGCACCATGGAGTAAGTAAGTAAGGTGTGATGTCTCACTGCACCGTAATCGAAAGTACAAGATACATATTCGCCGATGTTTCTATATTTCTTGTATAAGGTCCACGAAAATGGAATCTTCCTATACAGGTGAAACTGGCTTTGATTTTGGGTTGTTTTAGTGAATATGACAGGATATTTGAAAAATGAATAATGGTTTTTCAAACCATACTGCTCTGAATAGACGTTATCCGTGACACTGAAAACCGATCCGAACCAGGAATTGTTTTCAGAACGTGTTTCAAGGATTTCAAGTTCCCGCTTATTACCCATCATACCCGTAGCGTCATCGCTGTTTTGCGTCATGTAAGAGTCCGTTTTGCTGTGGTGTTGGTGGGACATTGTGGACGCATTGAATTGCTTATTTTGGAGCAAGTAACTTGTTCTGTTTAGCTTTCAGCGCTTTCGGTGAGTTTTTGGTGGATTTATCAAAACACCTGGTAATGTTTGTTGACTACAAATGTTGAAAAGTATTCCTGTATTGAAATTCAACCAATGATTTTCTTCAGCGCTGTCTATTTTTACAGGGCGATTAGAATGTCGCGTTACAGGGATTCTGGGTCTTCTGACTGCAAACTGTATGTTGGTGATTTAGGTAAGATGTTATGTACTTTTATTTACATATTCATATTTGTGTGGTTATATGTATTTTGAGTTTATTAACGAACTCTTGTTGGTAGCCATTTTTGACTATGTCGTATCACAGACCGGGAGTTAAGTTCGTGTTGGCTGAGAGCCTTATCGGCAAAAACTGAGAGATTCGAAACTGGTAATGTAAAAAAAGATATTGCACTACGTTCTGTAAATATTGATTTTGTATATGGTCGTTGTACACTTATCGTTGCGGGGAATAAACTTCTGAAATAGTTCATGAGGGATTTGTTTTTGCCTACATTAAATACTTGCACCGCAGTTGTTCGTGGCCGAGTGACTGAGCACGGCAGTGAATCTTTAGGTTTATCTTATGCCATACGTGGTTGTAAACAGAGTATTGAATGGCCTTCACGTTCATGTAGGTCCACATATAACGTGGTCCAATAAAATGAACTTAAATTAATTAAACTCCATACTTATGAAATGACTGTAGAGTGCCAGAAGTACCAGAGTCAACCCAAGAATTGCCAGCATCAGCGATCAGATGTCTACACTTACAAGCAGCAGTATGACAAGAATGGCAAAGTCAACTACTTTACTACTGAATTTGTACCTTTATATGTTGCTCTGATGTGACAGTGTAGGCTCTTGTATTCATATCCCCGTTCTTGTGTTTGGTATAGCCACTAGGCTACAAGACGTGTTCTAGGTAAGAAATTTTGGATCTTCTCAGTATTGTGACATTTCTGCAATGGAGGAAGTTTACATTAGTGTATAGTGGGTTATGCCAGAGCAACAGCATTGTACCGATTGTGTATTTAATCTTTGGTCTCTGCACGGTAGTAGTTGTGGGAACTTTATTGTCTAAGAAGTCTGCCATCACAGAGTTTTTAGTTCATATTTCTTTAGCATTTCACTGTACCTAATTTTATAGAGGTTTCTTAAACTGTTCTCCAACTAAGCAGGAATTGTGCTGGAAATATTTCGTGACACAGTGGAATTCTTGTCATGAAATATTGGCTGGTTGTTAATTTTTTAAGACTGGCTGGTTTGCACAAGTATAGATCAGGTCTGAATGTTGTGAGGCCACAGTCTGTGAGTTGACCTTTCTCTGAGTACCTCTTTTGGGGCAGCCATTTAGGAGTTCATTTTGTGGGCCATGGCATTGTCCTGTGTGAAGTTACCGTACATTTTTCATGTCAGGTTTGTTGAAAAATAGTACCAGAATTAACCAAACATGGTTGGAACAAAGGAACCATACATTGTAAGTGGCTGCCATAATGTAACTTACATAGTATTGAAAAGATTAATGGGTAATTGAAATAACTGTAATGTTTGAGACTTTCCAAATGACTCATTGCATGCTACAAGTCTCTACTGGCAGTGCATCACAGAATGTGCGAAATGAGAAGTTTGTGTGAAATTACTAAGATCATGATTAATCAAAGTGTGTTTGTAATCTCTTTGAAGGAAGTAATGAGCCAACGTACAATAAGGAGTATATATTTTCGTAATGTTCGTTCCCATCTTATGTGTGGGTTAGCTTTTGGGAGGGGGGGGGCAGAGGTACTGGAATTAATGGCAGCTATGAATTACAAGAGAGGCTTATGTGAATAATCAGTGGTGAAGAGAAAAAATCCATTGTAGGCATATTCAGTTATACTGCCAGAAGCAAGTGTGTTCGTAATTGAAACACTGCTTATTGAAAGTAAGCATGGAACTACATGTAGAAGGTCACAGTCCTATTCCACGAAAAGGAATCGGATGTCCATTTTCAGTTCTGTAACAAAGATCTGTTCGGTAAAATGTGTAGTATATTTGGGTACAGAGGGCATAATTTTTTGTAATTTTAAAAAGATTATGTTTAGTTAGGGTTACACAGTGTGTGTATGATGGAAATTGACGCTTTCTTTTCCATACTTGAACGCTAAACTAAACTAAACATGCTGTTGGTAATTGTCCTTTTTGTATAATCATCTTGTATATTATGCTAATTTACATGTTTCACTTAAGTAGCTTCAGGATATTTTAGGAGACTGTGCTTCTAATTCAGGTTCAGCAGCTTCAAAACAAGAGCTTGAAGAATCATTTTCTTATTATGGACCTCTGCGCAATGTGTGGGTTGCTAGGAACCCCCCAGGATTTGCTTTTGTGGAGTTTGAGGATCCACGTGATGCTGAAGATGCTGTAAGGGGTCTAGATGGAAGGTATGTGTCCATATTTCATTCTAACATTTTTGTTACTGGCTAAGGCACAAGGGTTGAGTTTTGTTGAAGTGCTTGGTGAAAATGTCAAGAGTTACACATAATAGTATTATCGTAAAACAACAGTGGCTTGTTGGCATGCATGTAACAAGTTGTGAAGTGCATGCATGTTGTAAGAGTTTTGGTGGATTCACTCCCCTTTGTTTGATCATGTTGAAAACTAAGACTGTAAAAACACTAGATGGAATGGAATGTGGGCTTCATTTTGAGTACAGTTTTGTTTGAGGCATTTTAAACATCCATAAATATTTATTGCAATGTGTGGACAAACATGCAAGAGTCTATTGTCCAAGTTTAATCAAAACCAAAAAATGCTGGCTAATATTAGCCTTTACTGTAACATGTCATGAAAGTGTGTTCAGTGTACTGTTCCAAAGTTGCCCTATACAGCTGAAGGGTACAACTTTTTCATTTTTTATTTCAAACCTGCCAAAAATGTATTAATTCTGTATTTGCAGTCATTTGGCAAGGCATTGGGGGAGGGACACAATGTTTTAAGCACCATAATGTTGATAAATCTTTGGCACATGGGAATAGATTTATTAGAGTCTTCTATTTGCCCTTCTAAAATTGCCTTGGGTGAGTGGTTATGCATTGTTCATGTTTTTAGTCTTTCATTTAGAATCACATGGTTGACCTTCACTTTGGATCATTGATCTAGATTAAGTTGAGACAGGTCCTTGTTGGTGTGAAATTCTTCACTGAGAGTAACCACAGGAATAACTTGTCAGAATTACACCAGTGGCATGAAATTCCCCATAATTTTTTGGCACACATTACCAAGTGTTGTGTCTTGAATCATTTAATTTCAGAACTATCTGTGGACGCCGAGTACGAGTAGAGATGTCGAATGGCATGGGAGGAAAGGGAGGTGGTCGTTATCGTGGTCCACCACCCCGGCGTGGAAGACCATTTCACCCTGAGGATCGCTGCTATGAATGTGGTGAACGTGGGCATTATGCCAGAGATTGCTACCGTTACAGGGGTAGCCGTGGAGGGGGCAGGCGCAGGTATGCATGCTGTATATCCATTGTGTTTATTTTTTTCGGAAGCTTCTCAGTTTGACGGTACAGTATTATTTCATTTTCTGATACAGATATCTTTTGGGTTCTGATATTAAAAACTAATGACAATTCAAAGCTAATTTGTTAAGAAACTGGTGGACTAAATTGTGATAATGTATTCCTAACATTTTTTAGGAAATATGGCTGAAAAATAAGATCACAAAACACAACTTCCTTCCTTCGACTGAGAGTCTAAAGTCAACAAATCGGGCTGAACTACTGCCACTCCTAAGAATTCTTCAGAGACGAGGGCACACACCCACCCATCCAACACGCGAGAGTTAGAAAAACTCATCCCGACCCGTCGTAGTAAATTAGCTGAGACTTCGTAGCACAACTGGTCCAACGACCGCTCCGTCTGTCCTGCCATTTTGTATTTGTCTTCAGAGCTGAGAATCGACAGGCTTGAGCCTGGATTAGAGTCTGCAGTAAAATTACTACAAGTCTACGCAGGCTACAAGCGTTAATTGTCTCCCCCTTCACATCTTCTGCTACAAGCCAGTTTTTCTGTTGAGTCTTCGGGTCCTGCATAGAGTCGCCACTGCACCACACACGCCCAGATTTATATGACACGCACGACTTGTTGCTTCAGCGTAGCTTCTCCGAATGTCCACTAGAGCTCGCCAGTGGTTCTTAATTGAATCACTGTTCATAATAATATGTGAGTTCTGCAATGGTACAAGGGGAAAACAGTCTTTGTGTGGGTTCATTTAAAATTACTCTGTGTTAAGAGTAAAAGAGGAAAGCATTTCATCCACATATACAGTTGCGAGCATTTTTCATTTTTGATAATTTTTGCATGACATTAGCCTATACTGGAGTGAGGTCCAGGTAATAAATTTGCATATGGAGGTACCATATTGAAAATGAACTCGTATTTCAGTACTTGCTCATATTTAAGTAAGCATTTATATTCAGGCCAGTTTTGGGTAATGATTCAGAATTTTGTTGAACATTTCTCTTTGCTTTGGTTTGTGATTGCCAGATGAAAGATTGCCATTTATCAGATGATTGTGTTGGTCATGTTACATGTTAGACTCTAATTGTTGCTACAATATCTATAATGTTACATGTTCTTTTTCCTGTTGGGCATGTAGGTCATATTCTCGTTCCCGCTCAAGGTCTCGTTCCCGCTCCAGGGACCGTCGTACCAGGTCACGCAGTGGCTCACGCAGCCGCTCACGCTCTCGCTCTCCAAAAGACAGGTCTTCTAGAGACAGATCTAGGGATCATGATCGTTCACCGAAGGACAGGTCAAGATCCAGGGACAGAAGTCCTAAGGACAGGTCCCGTTCCAGAGACCATGGACGCTCGCGTTCACCCCAGAACCACTCTAAAAGCCGTTCCCAATCCAGGTCTCGGTCAAGGAGCAGGTAAGAGCTGCGTCTGGGAAAGGAATATGTATGCATTTGTGCAGCCTGATGAAGTGGATTAAACAAGAATTTGGCATTGTATTCTTATGTCTGCATTTTTCATTATTCTTTATCATCTAATTACTCTAGTAGCTCTGTAACAATGTGTGATTTAAATGTTTCAACTTCATGTGTTTGTGTTCATGTGAAATCATCAGTTTGGATGTGGAAGAATTGTGAAATGTATTGAAACAGCAGAGGTAATTAAATGTCATGTTATACCAAGCTTAACACTGATGCATTTATTAAGCTGCAGTGGTTCATTTTGTTGAAGTGTGTTATGCAGTTGTGTAGTCTGTCTTTTGAAATACAGTATCTGTGCCACCTTAACTTACTGCACTCACTCTTTCATATTCCATGCCAGCTTGCAAACTGAAATTATATTCGTGTGCATTTAGTGTGTTGATATTTTTATTGTCATGGTTTCTTAATTATACCGTTCACCCCAAAGATGAGGCTATTGCATGTTCTGCAAATGTGCAGTGAACATATAGTGACAGCGCATTATCCCAGAGGAATGCAGTTTTTGCATTTATAGTAGTAACTGCTTCCCCATAATACCCACAACTTTCCCTCCTCACACAGTCATCTGTGCTTGGTTTCAAGCTTGGAAGTTTGAATTTTGCCATTTGAACATCATATGTCAGTAAGTGAATTTGTGCCAAAAGATTCTATGTAGGTTTAAGGTTAATGTTTGATCTTTGAGGTAGGCACTTAAGTGAATTGCACGTTAACCATTTTCTCAACTTTTGTGCAACCCTGTTCACTTAAGCATTCAGAAGCTACCTAGTGTCAGAAATACTGTCCCAGGTGCTTCTGATCAGCAAGTATGAGTTACTGTTGTGGTAGTTGCCAGCGTGTGATGTTTGTACGAGCTGTCTCCCATCAAAGTAATAACCATGCTTACAGCTACGTTACTGCAGTGATAGGCAGAACTGGTGTTGTGTGCCTTGCATTGACATTGGCTGTAAGTTAAGTAGTATGAAATGACACCATCATCATAACCATATTAGTGCAGCTGTTTAGTCCTGTTCCTATGAATTACGATGGCAAAGCTTTAGTACATATTGTACATAGGTGAATGACTTATGGTAAAAGCTTCAATGTCATTAAGTAGTATGGGATTAAACTGTCATAAAAATTGAAGGTTTGGCTGCTAAACCCTGTGAATGTGAATCAAAAGACGGTTTTGTTCTCCTTTTTGGTCTGTGTCTTGTTCTCTTGGACAGGAAAGGAATTGAGTTGTTGGGTGGTCTTGTTCACACTTTTATACATGAGTATTAAATTTTGTTAGTATCTTTGTCTTTTATTGTCCGTAGGTGTGTTTATCACACTGTCGTTGAGGTGTAAGTGATGGCTGAAGTGTGGAATCCTGTTTGTTCCCAAATGGCTGTATTGGTATGGGACCATGTTTTAATTTGTATTTGCTGTTTATGTGTTGGGGTTAGTTGGAAGAAAGCCCAGCAGGGTGTATTGGTAAAGATTGCTTCCAAAGTGTATGGAAGGAGTTTGCAGAATTGGATCTATTCAACACCCATCAAGTGTGTGAAACTCGTATTATGTCCCAGAATTCTAATTGAGTGTAGGGTACAGCTTCAGCAGCATCTGTAGTTTTGTGATGTTTTGCTGACCGTACATCTTCGTATAATCTTAGTAATTAACCAACTTAATGCACAAAGTCTTGTTTATAATAAGTTTATTATATGTCTCTACATGTTTTGAGCACTGTGATCATCATCAGGAGGTCAGAATTATACTATACAGCATCTGGTATCATCACACCTGTAGGTGGCTGTTTTATCTCAACCTGTGCACTGGACGGCCACCTACAGGTGTGATGATATCAAATGCTGTATAATACATTTTTGATCTCCTGATGATGAGCACGTAGTGCTCGAAACATGTAGAGGCATGTAATAAACTTCTTATAAAACAAGAATTTGTGCATGAAGTTGGTTAATTACTAAGATTGAGAAGAACATCTGTAGTGTCTGAACCCTTCATCCATCACCAGAGAAAGCTTCGAAATAGGGTCACAAGAAACAAAGGGGGTGATGTCTGTTTAATTCATAGGACATTTTATCTCTGAAGCTGTTGTAAATTAAAATAATTTTCCAAGATGTTTGTTGTGTGAACTAGGCAACTGTACCACATCAGGACATGTTTTGAACTTCAGATTGAAGCATTTTATTTGCACATGGTCTTTGACCACTGTATACACTATGGAAGGTATAAAATTACAATATTTTATTTTCCCACAATGCAGTATTGGGATTGGTTTTTAAATGGCACTGCAAGGTTAGGCAGTGTATCATAAAGAAGTCTGCACTAGGGTAGGTTCTGATTGTATGTAGTTACCAAAAGTCTTACAGTTGTACAATATTTGGAAACAATACCACCATTACCAGCAGGTTGCATTGAAGATGTCAGATGCGTTGAGCTATGTCATTTTATACTACGTAGGACATCCAGAAAGTAAAGATAGAATGGAGTAAAATTTTTAGAAGTATTTGTTAACAAAATGGAATGAAAAATCTCTTTAACACATACCTTTAGCTATTTTTCAACATAATCACCCATTGTCAAAGCATTTGTTTAGCTCAGCTTGGGTGTGAGTTTTTGTATCCCCACGTCATAGTACTGTGTCTGTACGCATACAAATATTTAGTGACATCATTTTCACCTCTTTGTCTTTGTGAAATTACTGGCTGGCCAGATATTTCTTTAAATGCAAAAACAGACAGTGTTGCAACATTCACAGGGGCGATCTCGCTTCCCCTCCCACCCATTTTGTGCTTTTAATTTCTGGATAACCTTGTACTACAAAATCTGTGTTACTTTAGAATACCAGTTGAAGCATCTCAGCATGTTGCAGCATTTGTTCAAGTTGCTTGTTATGGACTTATTTCATGCATTTAATTCCCAAGAAGTTTAGGGAGTGTTCGGAGCTTTGGGTGGGTGCTGGTTGTGGACAGTCTGTCACCTTCATGTGTGACATGGTAATATGTAGATATATTTGTCCCTGAAGAATGGAAGCACATGTTTGAACCATGCTTTATAGTTCTTTTGGACACAGTACAGATACTTTTAGGCTGCCATTGATTACATAGTTTTGTAAAAATAGTTGCAAGAACTTTAAATTTGCTTCATAGGAGGTAGGATCCAGCTAAATAAAAGGAAGAAAATGGCGTTAGAGTTGGGTTGCTTTTGATGGACCAGTGAAACATCGACAAAAATAAAGGAATGCATTGCACATAGACAACAAATTTTGCTTTACATTACTATGTTCAACCGTGTTCCACAAACCTAACTCATTGATAATTGTTCGTGGACGTCCCATCGTGTGACTGAATGACAGCTGTGTAAAATTACAACTGTTAACAAAACTAAGTTTTGATGTTTATTAAAGGAACATGTTTTGACCCACATGGGTCATCTTCAGCTTACACACATGTAAAAACACTGAGAGGCAGTATACATTGCTTCCTGTGAATATTGAAATATCATCATACAAATTCATTACATTGTTAAAGTATGTGAAGGTTCTTGTTAAAGTGATGATGCAGTAGTGTAGACACAATACAGTTGATTGGAAGTGTGCAGCTGTCGGTTCTCATATGCAGGAGAGAGAGAGAGAGAGCAATTTCGTTATCAGTCTGTAGGTTGCTGTTGTTGATATTGCTAGTTTGACAACACACCAAAACTTAGTTGTGTTGACAGTTATCATCGATAACTACTAAAAAAAAATATTTGACCTTGCACTAGGGTCTCATGAATGGACCACATTGTTTACTTCAATGGATCATGAGCATAATGTAGGAAAATTCGTGTTTATATGTGCAGTAACATATTACATTTTGTTGAAGTTATATTCTTCGCTGACATAACTGCTTATTTTAGTGCAAAAGAATTCCTGGTGGGGCTTCTAAAACTTTAAAACATCACACATTCTTGCTATTTTGTGTATCACAATGGGAGGTGCATAATAGCCAACAATGTTGACACACCAGATAGTTATAATGGTTCCTGTCTTTGCACCTCATGTTAACCATATCTTTGTGTTTCAGTTCATCTCATTTTGCTTGTTTTTTTTTCTAAAATATTCCACTTTCATCTGTGTTACACACACGGATTCAAATAGCATTAACTTTTCGGCAGTTCTTTTATCCAATTTGAAGAGTTCACTTAGTCTGTCCTTAATGAAACCTTCTGCCCTGGACTTGAATTAGCATGTGGGTGTTGTCTGGTGAACCTGTGGTACCATTTCTTTCCAGCGGTATCTGTGTTTATTGGGTATGTGAGGAAAATGATTTAGTTCAGCAACTTTATATGCCAGGCTTTGTAAATCAGTGATGAACATATATTGCTACAACTGTGAAAAACAGTTAACCAATTTCCCTTCGGCAGTAACTTGAATGTTTTACACTGCAAAATAATTTTTCCCATCTATGTGGTCTAGTGGTCAGAGTTCCTGGCTACAGATACAGAGGTCCCGGGTTCGATCCCCGGCGCTACCAGATTTTCTGAGTAGTAGTGGGTCTGGAACGGGGTCCACTCAGCCTCGTGAGGTCA
>Ga0123353_10018636_pt1 | contig 10272 bp, 8 predicted proteins | sample TergutLab28metaG_3_FD_92763 | JGI IMG/M metagenome (GOLD analysis project Ga0123353, IMG submission 92763) | Labiotermes labralis P3 segment gut microbial communities from Petit-Saut dam, French Guiana - Lab288 P3 | ecosystem: Host-associated > Arthropoda: Insects > Digestive system > Gut ...
ATCAAATCCGTCGCTTTTGCGACCACAAAACAGGAAAGCCAAGCGCAAAGGGGCCTGGATTGCTTCGTGCGCTCGCAATGACGAAGACGAAAAATGCCCCCATGACCTGTAACCATGTGCCGGACTGCCTATGCACGGCGCCTTTCCTGTCGTTGTCAAACCGGAAGGATTGTGTTACAATAACAGCAATATTGATACTCATACCGGGAGGTTAAGTTATGTTTGAGTTCTCCCCCATTTCCGAAAGGATCTCCAACCTGCGCAAGAAGCGCGACGTATTTACAAGCGGCCGCGGAATGACTATCAACTCCGAACGTACGAAGATATATACCGACTATTATAAAACTCACGAAAATGAGTATCCGGTCCTCAAACGGGCAGGCGCTTTTTTGACATGGTGTTCAAATCGTCAGATAAACATCTTTGACGACGACATATTTGTAGGGACTCTGGGTCCTGATGAACGCACGCTCAGTCCGTACGTCGATATCACATGCGACTGGATACCGGGAGTCGTTGACGATACGGATGAAGTGTTCGAAAAGGCGTGGCAGTCGCCGGGCGCGGTGTATATGTCTGATGAGCAGCGCGTTATCTTCCGCGAAGCGTACGAATACTGGAAGAACAAGAACCTGTCAAAAATGGTGCACGGTGCTGTAACGGATGATTTCCACGCCGCCGGAGGCAACGGGTTCATAGTCGAAACATTTGAGCAACATGACAGAGGAACGATAGCGTGTATGCCTCAAGGCCACTATATCGCCAACTTCAACAAAGTCGTAAACACCGGATTTGCAGCGGTAAGAAACGAGATACTGGAAAAGCTCGAGGAGCAAAAGGGCAAGGTCTTTGGCAAAGCATCCAAATCGCATGTGTTCTACCATGCCCTGCTGCGCATTTGCGACGGTGCGATCCTCATGTCAAAGCGTTACGCGGCAGCCTGCCGCGAAAAAGCAGAATGCGAAACCGGAGCGCGTAAGCAAGAGCTGCTCAATATGGCCGAATCGCTCAACTGGATAATAGAGCACCCCGCGCGCACCTATTGGGAGGGCCTCCAGGCCATCATCCTATATCAGTTGATGCTTTCGACCGACGCTCAGCAGCATGGCCAGTCGATGGGGCGCGTCGATAAATACGTCGGCCACCTTCTGCAAAAACAGCTCGACGAGGGAACAATATCCCGGGAAGAGGCGCAGGAGCTCTCCGACGCTTTTCTGCTGAAGATCTGCGATATCGTCCACCTGCCCGGTTTTGCGGTTTTCCTTCTAAATAATCAGCGCATCGTCGATCTGCTTGAGCAGGGGCACAGTCTATATCTCGGCATATACAACGGCGGCACTGCGACCGCCGGCATTGCCCTGACGCTCGGCGGGCAAAAACCCGACGGTTCCGACGATTCCACACCGGCCACATATCATATGCTCCAGTCGTACGGCAGAATGCGAATTCCCGATCCGACTGTCGCGCTTCGTGTACACGGGGCAACGCCGGACGATATCTGGCGCCTTGGGATCGAAGCCAGCAAGATATGCGGCGGTATGCCCGAGTTTGAAAACGACGACATCATAATACCGTCTCTTATGGATGCCGGATTGTCGCATGAGGATGCCTGTGATTACAGCATTGTCGGATGCGTGGAGCCTGCCGGTACGGGCAACGAGTGGCCCGCATGCGGAATGACCGGATGGGAATCGATATGGAATATGATGAACATCGTCCAACTTGTTATAAACGGCGGAGTCAACCCGCGCACAGGTGTAACTGCTCTGCCCTGCAAGAGACTCTACGAGTACGACAGCTTCGACGAGCTCAAGGAAACGTTCGAAACGCAGCTGAGATATATTCTTCAGTGGAACGTATCATTCGGCAACTTATATGAAATGGTGTACTCCCACTACTACCCCTGCGTCGTTGCGTCTTGTATGCTTGACGGTTGTGTGGAAAAAGGTATGGACGCCACAGAAGGCGGCGCGAAATATAACCGTACGGGCCTCACAGCCTGCGGAGCGGCAAATGTCGCAGACAGCCTTATGACAATAAAGAAGCTCTGCTTCGACGATAAAACAGTGACCTTACGCGAGCTTTACGACGCGCTGCAAAGCAATTGGGATGGATATGACGACCTCCGGCAGGCGGTCATTTACGATGTGCCTCATTATGGCAATGACAACGACGAAGTAGACGAGCTCGCGTCTTGGGTGCTGGGGCTTTTTGCTGAGATACTCTCAGACTCCGAAGGCCCGCGCGGAAAATACAACGGTGGCACATTCACCATGACCGCGCATATCCGCATGGGGCTTATGCTGGGTGCAACGCCAGACGGAAGAAAAGCGGGCGATCCGATCGCGGATGCTATTTCCCCGCGTCAGGGGTTTGACAGGAACGGTCCCACCTCCTATCTGCGAAGCGCCGCAAAATTACCGCATCGCGCGCTGAGTAACGGCGACCAGCTCAACATCCGCTTCACACCCACCGCCGTACAGGGCGACATGGGTGCGGAGAAACTCAAGCAACTCATCCAATCTTACTTTTCACTCGGCGGTATGCAGGTGCAATTCAATGTAGTCGGAACGGCGCAACTGCACGAAGCGCAGAAAAAACCGGCTGAGCACAGGGACCTTATCGTGAGGATCGCCGGTTTCTCGACCTACTTCGTGACGCTTTCCCAGGATATCCAGAATGATTTCATAAGCAGGACGGAGCAAGCGATATAAAGCGGCACGTCAGGATCCCGGGCTGTATATTCATGCAATATTCATGAATTTGCGCTCAGGATTATCCTGATTTTACGTATATTGATGAATTTACGATTCGAATATTGACAAACACTATATTAGCTGATAATAATAGACAATTAAACATTGCCGTAGAAAACCTTGAATCGACCGGAGGCCGGATTTACGATGATAATAAAGCGGCTTATTGAACAAACCGGAAGAAAACTCATAATCACAGGGCATTACGGCAGCGGTAAGACAGAGTTTGCCGTTTCTCTGGCGTTACTTCTGAGCGCTGAAAAAGCCGGAAAACTCGCTTTGATAGATCTCGATATCGTAAACCCATATTTCCGCTCGCGGGAGCGGCGCGATCTGCTTGAGACTGCCGGCGTCCGGGTCTACGGCAGCGCGTTTGACCAGGAAGTCACAGTTGAGCTGCCGGCGCTTGGGGCGAGCATCCGGGCTCCGCTCGAAGACCGGGACTGCAGGGTCATAATCGACGCGGGAGGCAACGACAGCGGAGCGCTTTGCCTGAACCAGTTCACGAGGTATTTTACCGATACGGATACTACGACATTGTCTGTTGTCAATGCGAACCGCCCGGAAACACGAGACCTTGCCGGAGCTCTTGCGCATATCGCCGCTATTGAAGCGGTCACGGGACTGACAGTATCCGGCGTCATCAACAACTGCCACCTGCTGCGCGAGACCACCGCCGGGACCGTGATCAAAGGGCATGCTCTCTGCGAAGAGATCTGCAATGCGACAGGCAAGATTATATGGTGCGACTGCTATCCGGCCGGAATAGTCGATCCGGCAGAATTATCCGGTCTTTCCGATACCCTCTTGCCTATGGGCTTGTATATGCGCCCGACCTGGCTGGATAAATAATATATCTAAATGACCGCTTTATGAGAATACCCAAAACACAAGGAGTTGAGAGTTAATGGCAAAATTTTCTGTCCGTATCAACGGCGACATATGCAAAGGCTGCGAGCTGTGCAAGTTCTTCTGCCCCAAGAAGCTTATCGAAATGAGCTCTCATATCAACAACAAGGGCTACAGCCCCGCTGAAAACGTAAGGATGGATGAATGCGTTGGCTGTAAATCCTGCGCGCTGGTCTGTCCGGACGGGGCGATATCAATATACAAGGAGGATACGGCGGAGTGAGTGCAAAAGTGCTGATGAAAGGCAACGAAGCGTTTGCCGAAGCGGCGATCCGCGGCGGCTGCCGTTATTATTTCGGTTATCCTATAACCCCCCAAAATGAGATCCCCGAATACATGTCGCGCGAGCTTCCCAAGCACGGCGGCGCGTTTATTCAAGCCGAGAGCGAAGTCTGCGCTATCAACATGGCGTATGGAGCGGGACTTGCGGGAGGCAGGGTCTTCATAACCTCCTCTTCCCCCGGTATCGCGCTGATGCAGGAAGGGTTCAGCCTCATGAGCTCGGCGGAAGTGCCGATCGTAGCAATGAATGTTTCACGCTGCGGACCGGGGATCGGCGGCATTCAACCCGGCCAGGCGGATTACTTCCAGGCAACGCGCGGCGGCGGAAACGGCGACTACAGGATCCCTGTTTTTGCACCCTCCAGCATTCAGGAGGGAGCGGATCTGATATTTGAAGCCATGGAGCTTGCAGATAAATGGCGTAATCCGATTTTCATTTTCGCCGACGGCATCCTCGGTCAAATGATGGAACCCGTCATGCTTCCCGAACCGATCCCGGTTCCGAAACCGGATGAGATCAGGGCGCAAAAACCGTGGGCTCTCACAGGTTACGGAGCCGACGACTCCAACCGCAATACTATCATTTCTTTGCGAATGCTGCCCGAGAGGCTTGAAGAACATGTCCATAAGCTTTTTGCAAAATTCGACAAAGCGGAGAAAGAGCTCGTTCGCGTAGAGACCGACGGCATAGAGGACGCCGAGGCGGTGCTCGTCGCGTTCGGAACGGTCGCAAGGATAGCAAAAGAGGCTATCGAGCTTCTGACGGAACAGGGGTATAAGGTCGGACTGATCCGCCCGATATCTCTCTGGCCCTTCCCATACGACACGTTCAACAAACTCACCGACAAGACGAAAGTCGTGATTTCCGCCGAGCTGTCAATGGGCCAGATGATACAGGACGTCCAGATCGGCGTAGGCAACCGTTTCCCGATAAGGCTCATAAACCGCACCGGCGGCATGATACCCACGCCGCTTGAAGTCGCGGAGCGTACGAAGAAAATCTTAAGCGAGATAGGAGGATAGCTTAGTATGCAACCGGTATTTACATACACTAAAGGTATGGTCCGAAAGGACTCGATCTACTGCCCAGGCTGTACCCACGGCATATCGCACAGGCTCATAATGGAAGTGCTTGAAGAGATGGGCAAACTGGGCGATACGATAGGCATAGGGCCGATAGGATGCAGCGTCTTTGCGCATGAACTCATGAATGTGGATATGTGCGAATCGTCACACGGGCGCGCCCCGGCCGTTGCGTCCGGAGTTCGTCGCGTACATCCGGATAAGGTCGTGTTTACATATCAGGGTGACGGCGACCTCGCCTCCATTGGCATGGCTGAGATAATCCACGCCGCCGGCCGCGGTGAGAAGTTCTCCACGTTTTTCGTCAACAATGCCATATACGGGATGACCGGCGGCCAAATGGCTCCGACGACGCTGATCGGCCAGAAATCCACAACGACGCAGGCAGGGCGCACGATCGAGCAGGCCGGCGCTCCGATGCGTATGTGCGAGCTTCTCGCAACACTGGATGGCGCCGTTTATGTTGAGCGTGTGGCGCTCAACTCACCTGCAAATATAAACAAGGCGAAAAAAGCGGTCAGGCGTGCATTTGACGTCCAGGAAAAAAGGCTCGGTTTCTCTTTCGTCGAGTTTGTCTCCGCCTGCCCGACCAACTGGGGGTTGGCGCCGATAGCCGCACTTGATTTCCTCAAGGAAAAAATGCTGCCTATGTATCCGCTCGGCGTTTACAGAGAACCCGAAGGCGGAATTGCATAATCCGTTACACCGCAGCCTGATAAACCTCGCAGCATCGTGATATTGCCATAGTATAGCGAAAGGAATGAACGTATATAATGCCTACAACTAAAATGTTTTTCGCCGGTACAGGCGGGCAGGGCGTACTGTTAATGGGCCAGATCGTGGGTTCCGCCGCGATCCTTGAGGATAAAGAGGCGACTTTTTTCCCGTCATACGGCCCGGAAATGCGCGGCGGCACCGCCAACTGCACCGTCGTTATTTCGGATAAACCAATAAGCAGCCCGCTTATCTTTGAGTCAGACTGTGTTGTGGCCATGACCCTTCCGTCGATGCTGAAGTTCGAGCCGACTCTGAAGCCGGGCGGCGTTCTGCTGCTGAACAAGTCGATGGTCCACCAGGCGCCGAAACGCGATGATATAACAGTTTATGAGGTCGCGGCAAACGATCTGGCGACCGAGCTTGGAAACTCGCGTGTGGCAAATATCGTCATGCTCGGCGCTTTTATCCGGGTGACGAACATCGTAGCGGCGGAAACGGTGGAAGCCGTGATCCGCGATGTGTTCGGCGCCAAAAAAGCCGAGCTCATCGACCTTGAGTTGAGGGCATTCAACTATTGGAAACAGTAAGAGGTGCTTTATGAAATACACATTTGATATTCACAAGACGGCCACGCCGAAAGTAAAACCCGACCCCGACACGCTGAAGTTCGGCAAGGCTTTTACGGACCATATGTTCATTATGGACTTCGAGACGGGAAAAGGCTGGCACAACGGGCGCATAGTGCCATACGGCCCGCTGTCTCTCGATCCGGCGGCCGCCGTGTTCCACTACGGGCAGGAAATGTTTGAGGGCATGAAGGCATATCGTACGCCAGACAGACGTGTGCAGCTCTTCCGCCCGTTCATGAATGCCGAGCGCGCGCGCAAATCCAACGAGCGCATGTGCATGCCGGATTTTGAAGCTGAACTGTTTGTCGACGCGATAAAGGCTCTGGTCGATCTGGAGCGGGACTGGATACCGGAAAAGGCCGGTACCAGCTTGTATATCCGCCCGTTTATCATCGCCGACGATCCTTTCCTGGGCGTTATGGCAGCAAATCATTATCTTTTTGTCGTCATATGCTCCCCTGTCGGCCCGTACTATGACACTCCGGGCGGCGGTCTGGCGCCAACAAGCATCTTCGTGGAAGATGAATACGTCCGCGCCGCAGTCGGCGGAGCGGGTTTTGCCAAGGTCGGCGGTAACTACGGCGCTTCGCTGAAAGCTCAGGTAAAAGCAAAAGCAATGGGCTGCGAGCAGGTCCTGTGGCTCGACGCTATTGAACACAGCTATGTCGAAGAGATAGGCACATCCAACGCCTTTTTCATGATAGGCGACGAGGTGATCACTGCTCCTCTGCTTGGTACGATACTACCCGGAGTGACCCGGGATTCCGTGATCACTCTGCTCAACAAGTGGGGCGTCAAAGTCCGTGAGCAACGACTTAGAATCGGCGATGTCGTGAAGGCCGCCGAAGACGGAAGTCTCAGAGAGATATTCGCGTCCGGTACGGCGGCGGTGATATCGCCGGTAGGAAAACTCGTTATGAAAGACAACACCCTTGTCGTCGGCGACGGCGGAGTCGGAGAGCTTGCACAAAAGCTGTACGATACGCTGTACGGCATCCAAACAGGCGCCATAAACGATGATATGGGTTGGACACTGGAGGTTTAATAAGTCTCTGCATCGCCAACCGCGGCGGGTGTCAACCGGCAGAGACTCATCTGCCGGGCACACCCGCCGTTTCATATGAAAGGATAAAATATGATCGATATAAAGATAGCTGATATATCGCTGCGTGAGTCGGAACAGGTCCACGCGGCGCGCATGAGCTTTAAGGAAAAACTCGAGACCGCCAAACTGCTCGAAAAGCTTCAGGTCGACGTCATTGAGACCGCGTCTGTCAGCGACGCCCCCGCCGACGCTGCTTTTATCAGAACGCTTGCCTCGACGCTTGAATACAGTACGATAAGCGTGCCGGTCGGCCTTGACAAGCAAAGTGTTGACAGAACATGGGATTCGCTGTCGAAAGCAAAAAAACCGCGCCTCAACGTCGTCGTACCGACTTCGACCGTACAGATGGAATACAGGCGGCAAATGAAACCGGAAGCGGTGCTGCCCCTTGTCGGAGAAATAATTTCGTACTGCAAAGGCCTTTGTGCGGACGTCGAGTTCACATCGGTCGACTCCGTACGCAGCGAACCCGGATTTCTGGCCGCGGTGCTGAAAGCCGCGATCTCCGCAGGCGCCGGCACGATCACGCTGTGCGATTCCGTAGGCGAACTGTTGCCGGACGAGCTCTCGGAGTTTGTCACTTCCGTATACGCGTCGGTACCGGAGCTGCGAAATGTTACGCTGTCGCTGCATTGCAGGGATAATCTGGGGCTCGCGTCCGCCGTGGCGCTCTCCGGCGTTGGCTCTGGAGCGCGCCAGATCAAAGTCTCCTCTGGCGTCGGCTCCGGCACGCTCTCCCTTGAACAATTTTTGAATGTCATAAAGATACGCGGCGAGACTCTGGCAATCAGAAGCGGTATAAATGACACCGCACTCCAGCGGACATGCGCGCAGCTTGCGGCGCTTGCAGGTCTCGGAGCAACCGGCCGTGCGCCCCAGGACCTTACCGAAGACAAACCGGAAGACTCGGGGCTTTCGGAGGATTCCGACATTGAGACACTCAGGAGCCATATAACAGCGCTCGGATACGAGGTCACCGACGACGATCTCGACCGTATTTTCACACAGTTCAAGGACATATCGCGCAATAAGAAAGTGGTGGATCGCGATATTGAAGCGCTGATCGCTGAAACGGCAGGTCAGGCGGCGCCCACCTATCAGCTTTCCAACTACGTGATAAACAGCGGCAGCTCTATCACGGCAACCGCATATGTGGAGATCATCAAAGACGGCGTTGTCAGCAAGGCGCTTTCCGCAGGCGACGGCCCGATCGACGCCGCATTCAAAGCCGCCGAGCTGGTTTTCGGTATCCATTACGAGCTGGAAGAGTTTCAGATACTGGCTGTGACCGGCGGCCGGGAAGCCACAGGCGACGCGCTCATTAAACTTCGCTTTGCCGGCAAACTATACTCCGGGCGCGGTGTGTCCACCGATATAGTCGGTGCCAGCATCCGCGCATACATCAGCGCGGTGAATAAAATTATCAATGAGGAAAAGTGATGAAGCTTTCATATAAAACCGACGCGTGGCCAACGCTCACGTGGAACGAGCACTGTGTTCTCGCCGAGCAAATGGAACTCGACGGGCTCGAGCTCTGTTACTCACAGCGCGAGGCGACCGATCTTATCGACGACGTGCAACAGCGACAGCAGTTCCTGCGCCGGCTGAGCGAGAAACTGCTTGAGCCTTCTTGCATTTCCGTCGACACTTCCGGCGGAGAACACGAACTCGAAAAAGCTCTGAAAGACGCGGCGGATTGCATCGAACTTGCCAGGCTGCTGCGCACACCGTATGTCTGTTTTGACACGGAGCTTGAGACGGACGAAGACGAAGCGCGGCTTGTCTCGCTTATCGGCGTGCTGCTGCCGAAAGCCGAGGCGGAAGGCGTCACGATACTTGTCGAAACAAAAGGCGTATACGCGCACACGACCCGTCTGTGCGGTATCCTGGAACGCTTTGCATGCGACAACCTTGCCGCGCTGTGGAACCTGCACCACACTTACGTGTACGGCGGCGAAACCGCGGATACGACGATCAGCATCCTCGGCTCTTATGTCAAACATGTGCATGTCTGCGATTCATTCAAATCAGGCGATAAAGTCGTACGCTGTCTCACCGGCGATGGCGACGTGCCTCTTTCTGATATGCTGCTCGCCCTGCGCTCGATCGATTACAAGGGGCATCTCACGCTGGACAAAACAGGCGACAACTCTGGTCTGGACGACGCGGACGTCGTACTGCCCCACTACGTCAACGCCATGAACCGCCTTGCCGAGACCCGCTCCAGAACCGTCAAATACTATGACAATAAACGCAAGACCGGCAAGTACATCTGGCCGAAAGACGAGCTTATAGACCTAACGTTTTCGAAGCTGCTCGACCGTGTCGCAGACGAGTTCCCGGATCAGTACGCGTTTCGCTTCACTACGCTGGACTACACGCGGACGTACGCGCAGTTTCGCGACGACGTAGACGAGTTCGCGCGCTGCCTTATAGCGCTCGGTGTAAAACCGGGCGACAAGGTCGCAGTCTGGGCAACGAACGTTCCGCAGTGGTTCATCGCGTTCTGGGCGTCAGTCAGGATAGGCGCGGTTCTGGTGACAATGAACACAGCGTACAAGATCCGCGAAGCCGAGTACTTGCTGCGGCAGGCCGACGTGCATACGCTGGTGATGATCGACGGTTACAGGGACTCCGACTATATCGCGGTAATAAAAACACTCTGTCCGGAACTGGAGTATTCGTCGCCGCTAAAGCCGCTGCACTGTAAACGGCTGCCGTTCCTGCGCCGCATCATAACTGTGTCTTCAAAGCAAAAAGGATGCCTGACATGGGCAGAAGCGCTGGAGAC
>Ga0123353_10018637_pt1 | contig 10271 bp, 7 predicted proteins | sample TergutLab28metaG_3_FD_92763 | JGI IMG/M metagenome (GOLD analysis project Ga0123353, IMG submission 92763) | Labiotermes labralis P3 segment gut microbial communities from Petit-Saut dam, French Guiana - Lab288 P3 | ecosystem: Host-associated > Arthropoda: Insects > Digestive system > Gut ...
ACAAGTACAAACTGACAGAACTATCCCCAACAACAAACCAGACATTATAATCTGTGATAATGAAAAGGAAACATGTATGTTAATAGACATTGCAATCTCAGGAGATAGAAATGTGATTAAAAAAGAAGCCGACAAGATTCTAAAGTATAAAGACCTTACAATAGAAATACAACGCATGTGGAATGTAAAAACAAAGGTGATACCAGTAACAATAGGGGCGACTGAGACTATTTCATCGTCATTCAGAAAATACGTGAGCAACATACCGGGAAAACATGAAGTTAAGGAACTCCAGAAAACAGTCATATCGGGCACTGCACACATACTCTGGAAAGTACTTGTGTAAAAGTACAATAGATTCAACACTGTATTCCCTAGGGACACAGTTTGTCTCAGGAATATAAGTATAAATACCCTGCATAAAGGAGATGATGATGATGATAACACCATAGATGACTAATGTGCTGAATCAATAATAAAATGAAAAGGGTGAGGAAGGGAAAAGCGAATCATATTTTGATGAAAGGGTAGATAAAAAAAGTTACATTCTGATTAAAGTATTTAGTTTCTTCATTTTTGTTAGCTGTTCTGTATTGTTAGTTGTAGTTTGTTGTACTGGTAGTTGCCTTTCAATAAAACAGCTGTGTATTAAATTCTGTGTGTGTATACTGGTCTTCTAGGTTATGAAACTCTCTGGACTGTTAGTGTTTTTATCAGTGTTTCAGAGGTACATGCTGCCTTTATGTGCAGGGTGGAAATCCACTACGTGGAGTCATGACCCTGAAAACGACTACAGTCTATTGTTATGAAAACCCATAATTCCAGATTCTGTATTTTTTTTCAGTATTATCACCGGAAGCCATGCAACCAGTGTCAGTTGGTTCCTCATGAGACCAGTATTTGCCTGCTGTGTGGAACATTGGTTTGCCTTAAGCAAATGTGCTGCAAGCAGTCAAATGTGTGTGAGGCTGTGCAGGTACCAGATAAACTATTGTAATGATGTCTGTTTCTTTGGACTATAATTTACTTCGGTCAATTCACAAATAGGATTGTGTCTTGAAACTGGGTGGTGACATCATAAATCCATTACTCCAGAATCCACTCCCCTCCAAGGATCTCTGTCAAAAACTTTTGAACATTTCTTGCCATATTTTTCAAGCCAGGACAGCTCTCAGCTGGATGCTGAGGATTCACACTCTTCAAAGGAAGGGACTTTGTTCTTTTTTCTACCATGTCTGGAGCCCATCCAACATCCTATCCAATGGGTACCCAACAATCCTGTCCCAACCCTTGAATATAAAGATAAACTAGAGATGTGGTTAAGAATGGGCAATGCTGTACCTACGTTTGTATATGTCTTCACATTCTATCTACAGGCTGCAGGCCCCAGATTTTATGAAAGTGCACAATCAGGAAAAAAATCTCTGTCTACAAAAATTACCTGTAGAAGTGAATCCAGAATCCCAGGGTAGTCCGTATGGGATTTGTGATGGAGAAAGTGGCAGACACTTTAGTTTTGTGCTACCAGTTACCATTCCACCACTGCACTATTTTCATGTATCATTCACTAAGATCTGGTAGATTATGGCCCATTTATGACTTAAGCACCAAGGCACACAGTCCCACTCCACTCATACTGTTAAAAAGAAAAATGTCCTATAGTTCTGCAGAACTGAAAAGTGGAGGAATGGAACATTGTACAGTCTATACTGCTAATAGGTAAACTGAGAGACTGTACTGTCTACCTTTGGTTCTCAATCAGACATAACATCCCTTGCAGAAGCCACTTTGTTTTTACACATATACAGTATATAGGCCTAATGTTCTGTGTGTGTGTCATATTTCAGCATTCTATTGACTGTGGAGGGGGCACTGGAATCTTCCTAGTGGTGACTTCATCATACATAATTGTGATACGGGACAAGCGTGCCTGCCTCTGGGGCTCCGTATACTTGGACACCTTTGGGGAAGAGGACCGTGAACTCAAGTAAGTTTCTTTTCTAGTTAGTAGTAGTTCAGTAGGCAGTGATTTTATAGTCTTTATTCTGTACATTCAATTACATTACATTTTAGTTTGAGGCATTGTGTCTTTGCTGGTGTACCATAATGTTAGATTTTTTCAGCCCTGTTTAGTCATCTCATCAGCCAATGCTCTGTTTCTTTTATAAACTGTTGCTGCCATGGTTCAGCTATCCTTACATTGACATCTATATGTAGTGTGAGATAGGGGTGCACAAGTTTTCCAAATATCTATGGACCACCTCAAAATTCTTGGGTCTAGAAAGATGATGCAGCACAAATTCAATACCAAGGATCCACAAATATTAGGCACTAGCATACAAAATTTAGCCATCTGGGACCTGGTCCCCATGATCTGTGCCCCCATTCTGTGCCAGAATTATACAGTTTTTCTCAGCACCCTGTTCCTTTGTCCTGTCAGTTTCAGTTGTTCCCCAACACAATGTTGTCGTACAGGACAACATGCAGAATTATAGAAGTGCCTCTTAATTCATACCCCTCACCATTATTATCAGGATGAGATGGGTGGGGTTAATGGCATGCACGGGAGAGACGAGAAATGCATATAGGGTGTTGATCACAAAACATGAAGGAAAGAGACCATTCCTTAACCCTTAGCCGCCGAACGACATATATATATGTCGCGCAGTGAGCCCTTTAAATAGCTGAATGGCCACTAAAGTGGCTGGGGGGGTGGGGATTTAATTCCGGCGTCAAAAGGTTAAGCCTAGGCACGAAGAGCAGGGAAGTATCAAAGTGGATGTTAGTGGAATGTAGTGGAGGCATCAGAATAGAGACAGGTCATGGGCCGAAATGAATATTGAGGTCACATAAGATGTGGGGAATTTCTTAAATACCTGTTTGCGGGAAACACCAACATAGGGATTGCACCCACAAGACAGTCCAGGTTTTATATACAGCCACAAAGCTAACAACTTCCATGTACTGTAATTATAACAGTTGACACAGCACACATCATTGTGTAGGTTTTATTTTATCATCAGCTGTAACCATCACATATGTAAACATTTTAATCTACTGATTTCATTGAGTTTGTAACCCTAATGATTTTTATAGCTCTAGCAAAGTAGAAGGATAAGACTCCCTGAAGATGATGCGGGTGCATCAGAACATGTAAAAGTACTTACAATATATATATAAAATATTGTTAATACATATATGTTTTGCATTTCTTGGTGTGGGTAATAAACTGTGCAAGACACGCAGTACATACATCAAAAAAGTAATGAATTTAGTTGTGATATACCATGAACAGAATCTTGTATAATAACATTATCTTGTTGCTTTTTCCAATAATCCCATCTCATTGCTGTGTAAACAGTGTAATAAGAAATATGTAAAAGTACAGTTTTCTGGTAATAATGTTGCTGCTTTTTTCCGTAGGCGAGGGAAACCTCTGTACCTCAGTCAAAGCCGCTATTGGCTATTAGAACAGCAATGGCTTTCCATTCATTTTGACCACACAAACAAGAAGTGGGTATGGCATCGTGATGGACTGTGAACCCAACCTAACTGTATTTGTGAAAAAAGTAAGTTCTTGGAGTGTTTGATCACTGCTCAAACTCTACAACTTCCAGATTGGCAGTGCAGCAGTCACCATTATCTTTCACATGAAGCACAGTCTCTTTAGTATATATAAACCAGCATGTTTTTGTATGCATGTGGATGGACTACTTGAGTTGTATGACTCAATAAATTTCAGAACAGCAAGTTTTTGATGAAATTCATAAATTGTTATTTTTGTCAATATATGGTAAGCGTATGTCAATTTTGAACATCCAAAACGATGATTATAATTAAGATGTATTGTGCACAATATCAGTTTCATTTCTTTTTTGCTTCCTGTTTAAAAAATTTGTTTGTACTTATCCCCTGTTAATGCCAGCCTATTTCTACCTGCCATGCAGGAATTGCCACTAGTTTCATAACTCTAGGGAGCTGAATAACTTGAGGTTCAGCTTGAGGCAGGAGGAGGAAGAATCAATCTTTTTGTTCCAATTGGTGTTGATTTGGTAGCACTCCTGTTTTATATTCAGGTTGATTGGGGGTTGTAGTCTTGGCCCACATACTGCCAAGATTGTGTCTCAAGTCAAGTGACTGTCGTCAGGCACATTATTAATTATTATTAACTGATCATACTGATCATCCTGTTATTCACCTGTCATGCAGTCTGCTACTGACAACATTTCTAAATAAACCATAGCTATGCAAATAATTGCAGAAAATGGAGTTCTATGTGGTGGTTCCATATAGAATTACATGAAATGGAAGCTTAGGGTGATGCCATGTCTCATAGTCCTGCATTAAGAGTCTTGATTGCTTCAGTATCAGGGTTGTGTTACGTGGTTTAACAGTATGAAGTTATGCAACTTATGTGTGAGTCCCTTCTGACCTCATTTTGTGCTGTATGCACTTCATACAAGCAATAAGCAGACTAAACCTTTTATGCAGTGATAATGATGTGTTACTTTCACCACAACTTATAAATGTAGTGATTAACTAACATGGAGACAGAATGAGCTGGATGACATATCTGGTTGGGTGCACAAATTTTCCAAAATTATAGACAGGGGTGTACAAATCCCAGATGCGAGATTGCCATCACAACTAAATTTTGCACATTGGCACCTACTAGTTAACGTGTCGTCAGTTTGGAACTTCCGTCATGTCATCCTTCTGGAATCAAGCTACGCACCCCAGATCAAGGAACCATCTCAAACTTGTGGGTGCCAGAAGGGTGACACGAAGCAAGTATCATCATAAGGACTCACCAGCAGCAGGTGCCACTATACAAAATTCAGTTACCCTGCATTTGTGCACTCCTGAGGATCTGCATTGTCAGATTGTGGTCATGTAATTTGGAAGACATGTATCAATATTCCAGAGGAATCTTGAAGCTGGAAGCAGTATGCTGTGCCAAAACATTACTACCTGTCTACTGAACTACATGTGAGAAGACAGGAATCCAAATAATCATCACCATGAGAATCTCTGATTCGCAAATTGAAACGATCTGACTGGTAATCTAGGCTGTAACATTGTTGTCAGTCATTGCAGCCTTTATTTACATTTTGAAATGCAGCCTTATACAGGGGTAAATATGGGCAAAGGATTGCCTGTTGCACATATGACACTCACCAGAACTCCAAGAGGGAATGCTGTCACACACGGTTGCCACACAACATCTGAAGGAATTGACTATTGAAAGTCTTAACTATGTAAGGATTAAATTTATATATTTATATAAAAGATGCATCTGGACACTCCAGCCACCACAGTACTTGGAGATTTGAAACTTTTGTTCCTAAATGATGAATGAAAGGAAAACAGAATTATGGAATTAGAGGAATCGTCTGGTATAGGAATGTTTCATATACTCCATGAAAACCTAAGGCTTTAGGGTGGAAGACTGAGGGATTGTGATTCCATTCCTGGCAGGAGCAAGGATTATTATCTTCTCCAAAATATCCAGCATCCTCTTCACTTGGTAGTGGTGGCAACTACCCTGAGGGTAAAGCAGCCAGGGCATGAAGGTGGTCACTTACTTGTTTATGTGGTATGTATATACTTGTGTACAGTTCTTGTAAGAACAGATTGAGAAATTTAATTTTCATCCTAAATATTTTAATAATTTTTGTATTTGTATTGTCATTGAAGTCCTTAATGGCCAGATTGTGATGTGTGTTGGGTTTCTTTCGGCTGTGATAGTTCAGAGTACTTCTTCAAAGACAAAATATGTCCTTACTGCCATGAATCTCGCTGGTTAAGCTTTTGGGTTTGGCAAGACTGAAATACATGTAATTTACCTGATTTGTACATATATGTCTGTGTCACTGGTTAAGTGCATTTTGAATGACAAGTAATTTTATATTTATTTCAGTGTCATCTTTTTCATAATTAGAGATATTAGACAGATTTCCATTATTTTCGAGAAGCTTGCTGCATGCATTTTCTTCACAGAAGCAAAGAAATGTTTGGGAAGAGAGGAGCATCCTTCCACTGACAGACTTGATAATAAGAGCTGTTATTGGCCCAACTGGGAACACAGTATGTAATTTTTTTAACATCATATCCCTAAAAACTCCAAAATTATTGTCACCATGACAAGTTTTAAACTTCAAACTGAATAAATCCTGTACTTAATTTAAAAAATATATATATTTAAAATTTTCGTAGCGAAAAGTGTGAAGCAGTTGTTAGTTTCTCCTGTGTAATAAAAATGGGGAAGTTCAAATACTGTCTTGGACATGAGTAGTAAGTGCTTGTCTGTTCTATACTTTTAGGCTTTAATTACAAATCAAAAAAAGAATTAGATTGTAGTCTAATGGGTATTGGCACCATTTGCATGTTGTGCATAAAATGACATGACCAGTGAAATTCCACCATTGTCAGAAATATCTTTCATTAAAGGCATTAGTGCATTTTTGAGTTCTGAAGGGTATTGTTGATGTAAGTGAACTGCTGTTCTGGATTTTTAATAGAGGTCACACATCTCATCTTGATGATACCAATGCAAAGTGTAAGAGGAAATTGTCACTAATCCAGTCTGTAATTAAACACATTGAATATTTTCAGTCAGTAACAATAATTAATTTTGATTTTTGTCATCTTTAATTTGTTTGAAAATAGTACTGTGTATATCACATATGCTAACAGCCATACATTGCACAGATAGAAGTGGTGACTGGTTGCTGTTTATTGTACACTTTCCATGTTATAATAAATGTGATGTATGCAACCACTACCATGGAAATACAAATGCGGTTCCACTTCACAAGTGGTTGGAAGAAGGCAGCTTTCACAAAATGTGACTGTATGATGATGACAGTGATGATATTATGAGGATTCCTGAAGCAAGTTCTCTTGCATGTCTTTACTGAGTTTGTGTCATGATGTATCTGGCCAAGGTTTAATCTGTGATGGTGCCACCAACTGGTACATTTGCCTGCACATGGAGCAAGTGGACTTACCTTCATTTTTAAGAGTCTTTCTGTGTTTGTATTATTATAAAATGCATATTTGTATATTCTGTACACTACAGTGCCAGTTACTTCTTTCTCATTCTGCAAGTTTACTGCTTCATGGATAAGCTTTGGTGATCACTGATCTGAGATTGCTTATTTATGTTAATAATGTGATAATAAGTGAACTACAGGGGAACTGATTTTATTTATCCTGCAAAATGAGGGGACGATTTAGACAAACTTTGCGTTCATGTGAGAGAGGGAGTGTTGTTACTTTTATTTCAATGATTATTATTAGATGAAACAAATTCTGTATTATGAATTTTAAAAAATATTGTCACATTTTGGTGACAATTGTTGTACAGTGTATTTGGTTAGGAATATCGAGATAAATTGGAATTTTCAAATAAAATGAAATATTATACTGACAATGCACTTCCAGTCACTTTTTGCTTTTTGCTGAAATGTTGAATTATCCTGTGTCCTTTTATTCTCCTTGAAAGACCGATTCCCCCCCACTCTGTCATGGTACTTAAAGGGTAATACCACATTCTCATATGAATGTCCTATTTGCTTTGTGTATAATTAATGCCTCAGTCATGAGTGTGTTAAGTGAAAGAACTTGCAGAAAGCAGATCCGTTGTGTTGTCATAAGAGTAATATTTAATGTTCTTATTTCTGACTATGTTTAGCTTCATTTAAAATGGGATGTATGTTAAGTGCTGTTCAGAAAGATTTCATTTTCTTTCTGGAAGCAGCTAAAAATTCTGTGATATGCTTCCTACATATGATTCTTTATGCTGATTACTTTCTCTTTAGTATCTGTGAAATAACTTTTTCTACAGTACTATGCATTCCAGGTTTAGTACTTTGCAGAAAAGTATATAACCAGATCAGAGTAGGACTGAACAGTTTGTAAATGCTGAAATAGTAAAATGGAGCTAAGACAGCTCGGCATAGTGACTACAGTACATACCGAATGATCCAGGGTTCAGTACCAGGCACAAGCAAGAGACATTTATCTTCTCTAAAACATACAAACTGGCTTTGGAGTTCACCAGTCTCCTTTTCAGTGTTACCAGGGTTCTTTTCTGCGGGGTAAAACAGCTGAGGTGTGAAGGTGGCCAGTCACCTGCAGCTCATGCTGAGGTTAAGAATGAGAGGAGCTACATCTCTCCCTCCCCTCGTGGTATCAACTATACCTTTTTTATCTTTATAGTAAAATTACTGTATGTATGTGAAAATGGAGCTAAACACAGTCCTTCCATTAGTTTTTTTCTTGTGTTATTTTTAATTTGGGGTTATGTTCAGGAGGCAGAATATGCTGGCAAAGTGTGATCACTATACATGTTCAATTAATTTTATTCTTTAAATCTAGTACATTCACCCTGAGTTACATCTTTGGTGCCAGAGTTACATGTTTGACCAAAGATATATAGCATGTCCACAGAAACTGGAATTAGCTAAAGAACAACACTCTGGGCTTATTGGGAGTTCATTTCTATAATCTGAATGGTTGAAAATTGTATCCCACATTGTCATGAAAATGTCATAAATGTTGTGGGCTTCCACAGTAGTATGCAAGTCTTTCATACTGTAACAAGAAGACTTGGTACTGCAAAAACTGAATCTACAATAAGGCCAATCACTGAGCCAGTTCAGTCCTATACACAGTATACTGACGTCTAAAAAATTCATGTTGGTTTTATTTCAATACCAGTATATTCATTATACCGTAATACAGCATGTCCTGGCTGTCTTATTATGGCCATCATCAGGTAGTCGTACAACTGCATAAAAAGAAAGTGTTTTTTTTTTTTTAGGAAGAGGCCTCCAATTTGCAAACAGTGAATATAGTATTTTAGTAACTTGGTTAGTAGAATTAAGAATTAAAACTAAATAATATCAGAATGTGCTGCCAAGATCCTTTGTCATGCTCATAAATGTCATCTGTTGTTCAAAACACCCTGTGTTGCTAGAGAAGGATCTGCTTTGAAATATATAGATATGTAATGGATGTGATTTACATGACTTAGAGTTCATGGATTTCTGATAACTGCATGCACCAAACAGTTACTAATTGATACATTCCAACAACTAAAGAATAACTCAATGGAAGTTGGATTAACAAAAAACAAGAAAAAAACTGATTATAAAAAATGAAAAAAAAAAAAAAAAGATAACAGGACTGAGAACTTAAAGATTAACAACTCATATATAGAGCAAGTTCAACAATATAAATATCTAGGTTCCATTATAAATGATAGTAACTCAATCGAAGAGAGGTCAAATAGAGGAAAGCTCTTGGTACAAAGGCATACTACACAAACCAAAAGTTCTTTAAAAGCAGTTTAGTCACTAAGAGCTCGAAATTAAAATTATATAGAACTGTCATAAGACCAATAGTGACATACCCCTCAGAAACATGGGTGCTGAAAGAAACTGCAGTTCAGAAATTGCTGGTCTTTGAGAGGAAAATTTTAAGAAGAATATTTGGGCCTATGAAAGAAAATCAAATATGGAAGATTAAAACTAACAAAGAACTAGATAAACTGATAAAACATAAAAATATAGTAAAGTATATTAGAGCTCAAAGACTAAGCTGGTTTGGTCACGTACAAAGAATGCCAGATACCTGAACAGTTACGAAGATATTTAAATGGAATCCTCTAACCAAAAGATCACAAAGAAGGCCCAAGTACCAATGGGAGGATAACGTCAAACAGGACATTTGCCAAATGAAGGTTAAAAATTTGATAACCTGTGTCTAGGATCGAGGGAAACGGAAAGATGTCGTTGAGAAGGCCATAACTTTCAAACACTAAAGAAGTTCAGTGCCTGAGAAGAAGAGTTCATGGATTTAACCTTTGTGTGGTATAGTAAATTGTTATGTGATATTAGCTCCTTGTTAAATCTATCAAAATGTTTTTGCATATAAATTAATTGCATTTAATTTTTGCATATAAATTAATAAAATAAGTAAATGGACTCCCTGTATTACCAGTGGGAGGATATTTAATTTTTAAAACATGTTGCTGCATACTGGGAACCAATTTTCATAACTCTGCGTTCTATAATGCATGCAGAATATTAGCATACACCAGAAGGGTTTCCATGTCACTATCCTACCCACATGTTATTCAAACCTTATGATTCATATTGATTTGATAAGCAAAATGTAGTGGTGTACCAAAATTAGTGGTTTTATCCTCCCATACCATTGCTTCTTCCCCCTCCCTCCCCCCCCCCCCCACCCCCCCCCCCTCT
>Ga0123353_10018640_pt1 | contig 10271 bp, 8 predicted proteins | sample TergutLab28metaG_3_FD_92763 | JGI IMG/M metagenome (GOLD analysis project Ga0123353, IMG submission 92763) | Labiotermes labralis P3 segment gut microbial communities from Petit-Saut dam, French Guiana - Lab288 P3 | ecosystem: Host-associated > Arthropoda: Insects > Digestive system > Gut ...
TATCAAGCCTTTGTCCGTCAAGCGGCAATCCGCCCAGAACATTCTCACTGATCGAAACCGGCAGCAGGCAGCAATCCTGCGGGACGTAAGTAATGTTTGCTGAAGAAAGGACGATCCGGCCGTCATCCGGAGCGTACAGCTCAAGCATCAGTTTCAGCGCCGTGCTTTTACCGCAACCGCTTGGACCCGCAATGGCTGTGATACAGCCTTTCTCAACTGCAAAAGACGTATTTTTGAATATAGTTACATCGTCCGTATAACCGAAGATGATATTCTCAAAACAAACCGCGCAGTCCCCGTCCGGCTCTACTGTCACTCCGCCGCACATTTCTTCTTCAGTGCCGGGTAAAAAGCCGTTTACCCTCAGTATCGATGCTTTTGCCGTCTGCAGTCGTGCCAGTTCCTGCGAGAGCATGGTCAGCCAGTTGATAACCGGCCCGGCGATTATGGTAAGCGCGATAAACTCGGCAACAGTCATACCTCCGTTTATTACCACTGCGGAGGCTGCAAAAAACAGTGCGAGTGTCGGCAGGAACGCGGCAAAGATGCCGACAAGCGCAAGGCCTGCCGTAGTTTTTGCTGAACTGTATGCAGCTTCGTAATACTTCGCATAGCTGTCTCTGAAGCGCTTTTCCACAGAACCCTCCAGACCGTAAGCGAGTATGGTCAGCGGATTCTGGAGAGCATCGGACACAACGGCATTGTACTCGGCGCGGCGTTTTGATGCTTCCTCGCGTTTATGTCCGATCGGCGCGGCTATTTTGGCCTGTAAAAAAGCAAGCACCGGGAATAAAACGAGATATGCCAAGGTAAGCCACCAGTTGATGAATACCATATACACGACTGATACAGTCAGCGTGATTATCTGCGTCACCTGCGAAAGCACCTGCAAGGTAAGGAACGAAGCAACCTGCGGCACATCGACGGTGAACAGAGACGTGCCTTCTCCGCTGTTTTTACCTGAAAACTCTTTATAGCGCATACGCAGCAAGCTCTCTGCGAAGGCCGAACGGATTTTATGTATCACCCATCCGTATGACTGCTTTCCTATCAGTGCCGAAGCTCCCTCTGCCACTGTCTGCACTATACCAGCAACCGCCAGAACGATCAGGAAAGCTATCATCTCTCCGGTTATCCCCAGTTCAGCCGCTTGCGTCATGTTACCTGTAGCCCTTATGAATATAATGCTGCTGACAGCCGCGATGGCTGCCAATATGACGTATAACACAGCGAAACGAGCATATCTGATATTGTATCTTTTTATGGACGCCATAAAGACCTGGATCATCGCATCAACTCCCGTTTTGTAAGATTGCGCTGTACATAAAAAAATCCGGGCAACGGCAGTAACATGCGCCATCGCCCGGAATCCTGATCATCTTAAACGTCTATTCTGTTATTTACCACGCTGCAGACCCTGTTCCTGCCGCTTTGTTTCGCCTGATACAACGCAAAGTCAGCCTGGGAGATCGCGTGTTCGAGTGGTTTTTCGGCGTTATAATCGACGAACGAAAATCCGATGCTCACCGTAATGCCAACTTTTTCTTCACCGTGGTATAGTTCCAGCTCGCTGACGGACTGCCTTAAGTGTTCCAGCCGCCTCTTTACGGAATTCGGATCCATCCCGTAGTAGACGATTCCGAACTCTTCACCCCCGTAGCGCCCCAGAATATCACTCTGCCTTAGCAGCGACTTGCACCGGGTGGCGACCGCTTTGAGCACTTCGTCGCCGAACGGGTGGCCATAAGTGTCGTTGACGACTTTGAAATTGTCGATGTCAAGCATAGCGACGCAGACGTCGATATTCAGCCGTACCATCGTGGCGATCATCCCTTCGGCAAGTGAGAAGAAGTTGCGCCTGTTGTTCACCTGCGTGAGGTCGTCCGTAGTCGCGAGCTCCTGCAGTTTGACGGTCAGTTCTTCCAGTTCCGTAATATCGTATATCATGAATGTTGAACCGATATACTGGCTGTCTTCGAGAAGTTCGGAGCGGGTAATCGTATAGTGTTTTGATATATCGTCGGTCGTGACTGTGAACTTGTTTCCATGGTCGCTGGTCTGTGTAGAGATCGGTGTAAAACCCTCTATTGTTTTTATCGGAGCGCCTCTCTCGGTCTCGGTCAGCACCGGAAAAATCAGCTTTGCCCTGTCGTTGGCGTCCATATACTCGTTTTTCTTGTTGACGATCACGATCCCGTCCTGAACGCTCTCAAATAACTGGTATTTCGCTTTTGTGACGACTTTGAAAGCGCCGGTCCTGTGCAAATACAGATTGAGGATAGCGGAGGAGATACAGAGCACCGCGCTGACGAACTCCCGTTTATACGGACCGTCAACGATCGTGGCGATAACTCCGGTCAGGAACGGAAACAGGCCGGCGAAGAGATGGAAAATAAGGCGCATTCTTGTTTGTCCGTAAGTTTTTGAGAGTTTGTGGAAGATAAGGATCCCGCTTCCAAGGTTAAATCCGTAAACATGTGCCAGACCTGCGATGTAAAACGGTGTAAAGTCCCCCCTGACGAATGGCATTGCGCCCGAATGGTCGTAGGTCAGCGAACGGATAAACAGGCCCATCGGATCACCGGACGTCACGCCCAGGCACACCACAACAGGCAACACCATCAGCTGTACCACAAGGGGTTCCCGCTTGATGCTGTAGCCGCATATGTCGATCGAATACAAAAACCAGAGCCCGCCGATAAACGGTAGCCCGATATGCTGAATGCGAAACCCTATGAATGCGGTTTCAGCGTTGTTTGACGCGAGCACAAGCAGGCTGCCGAGCCCGAAGAATGTTATGGCAAGGGAAAGCAGTATAACATAGAGAGAGTGATTGGCTTCCCGCTGCAACGATCCGTAGATTGTCGTGAATATCGCGGTAAACGTAAGAATATAGAAAACGATCAGCACTAAATCACTCATCGGCTCACCTGCCAGTATAAAAATAGGATTATAGAATTATAACTTACCACAGGTCAATTTGCAATAGCTCTGATTGAACTATTGTTTTTAATTGTTTTAAGTCACACGGGCCGGTTCAAAAACAAATACGTTGGCAAAACCCGTGTTCTGTGGTATATTTATCAAAAACCTGGGAGAAGACTCCCACCTCTAAGCGAAGCGTAGGCGGGAGCTGAATCCCGGCATAATGCGAGGCTACAACATGAAGTCACGCTTTCGCGAAATCAGCGGGAGTCCACACTCCCGTCTGATTCCCCGAGCGTAGCGAGTTGGATTTAGCAGACAGAGTTTGTTAATGCCGGCTATCTCAGGATTTTTCTCACCAGCCACATGATCCCTCTGAACCAAAACGGTTCCAGCCGTTTTGCGGCGGCAGTCATTGATTTTGATACTTCGATATGTTGCGGACATTTCTGTTCACATGCGCCGCATTTTACACATTTTCTCGCGCTGTGATTCTTTTCCGGATTGTTGACCCCCGTGCTGGTGACGTACAACGTCAGGCCGGATACATAACCCATCGCGTATGATGTGTTATACGCGGCAAAGCAGTTTGGAATGTCGACCCCTTGCGGACAGGGCATACAGTAGTTGCATCCTGTGCAGGGGACCTTATAAGCTTCACGCAGAGCCGCGATCACTGGTCTATAGACGGCTGCTTCTTTTTCCTGCAGCATACCTGGTGTTGCGGTTTCAGCCGTCTTCAGATTGTCGGTCAGCTGATCGGCTGCATTCATCCCGGACAGCACCACCGTAACCTCCGGCTGGTTCCATAACCAGCGAAGTGCCCATGAAGCCGCCGACCGGGTTTCGCCGGTACCGGTGAAGATTTTCAGAGCCGCTGCCGGAAGTCCGGTCGCCAGTTTCCCGCCGAGGAGCGGCTCCATAATAATGACCGGAAGCCCTTTCTCATGAGCTTTTTTCAGTCCTGTGCGGCCTGCCTGATAGTTTTCGTCCATGTAGTTGTACTGGATCTGGCAGAAATCCCAATCGTAAATATCCAGCAGCGCCAGAAAGCTCTCCCTCGGGCCATGGAAAGAAAAACCCAGCTGGCGGATCAGGCCGCTTGATTTCTTTTCCGCTATCCATTTTTCGATCCCGAGTTCACACAGTTTTTTCCAGGATTCAGTGTCTGAGATGTTGTGTATGAGGTAGTAATCGATATAACCGGTTTTCAGGCGCCCGAGCTGTGCTTCAAACAACCGGTCAAAGTCGTCATAGTTCTTGCACTTCTGCCAGGGCAGCTTGGTGGCGAGGTAAATTTTCTCGCGAACATTGTTTTTGTGCAATATCCCGCCGAGCGTGATTTCGCTGTTGCCGTATACGTATGCGGTGTCAAAATAGTTCACTCCGCTTTCGATTGCCGTAAGAATGAGTTTCTCCGTCTTGTCGGAGTCGCGCGGGAAACGCATACAGCCAAAACCGAGAATGGACAGCTTATTCCCGGACCGGGGATCAGTTATATATTGCATAGTTACCCTCCGAAAAACCCAGCATATAATGATTGCGTTCAGTTTTTTTATTGTGACCATTATGTCGGGACCATTATATCAGTGCATTGGTTCTCTTTCAATATATACGGGAGGCGAAGTTTATGCGGAATATCAATATTACGGCAAAAGACGGCGCGGTTATCCCCGCAGTTGTCTGCAACTTTGAAGAAACCGCCGGAAAAGGCGTGGTGATCGTCAGCTATGGCTTTGGCGAACATATGGAAATGTATACCGAGCTTGCCGAACGTTTGGGGCAGGCGGGTTACTCGGTCATCCTTTTCGAGCAGCGCGGTCACGGCGCTCCGCCTGACGGCCGAAAGAACTGGTTCGGAATCATCCCTGATTATCAGTATTTCCTGGACGATATAAACTCGGTGTCGGTCGCCGCCCGTCAGATGGCGCCTGAGACGCCGATCGTTCTTTACGGGCACAGCATGGGCGGTAATATTGTCATCAACACTCTTCTCCGGCAGAGCCCGGAATGCACCTGTGCGATCCTTGAAGCTCCCTGGCTGGGGCTTAATAAGGGGCCAGGCCCGTTCGTGATAGGATTGGTTAAGGTCCTGAGCAGAATACTGCCAAACATGACAATAGTTAACAAGCTGGAGATAAACGACCTTTCCGGCGACCCGGAGAGAGCCGCGCGTTATACGACAGATCCTCTGTATCACAACCGTATTTCGTTCCGTATGTTTACGGGGATCGACGCCGCGTGTTCCTATGCCATGGCAAACGCCGCGCGCATGCCTGTGCCCGCATATATAGCCTACGGGAAAAGCGACAGGATAATATCAAATCAGGCGATTATTGAATTTTCTGCGAACTCAGGCGGTATGGTGACTGTAAAGGAATATGATTCCTGCCATGCGATCCACAACGACTTGAAACGCGAAGAATATTTCGCGGATGTGGTTGCGTTTCTTGATATGCATTGTGCGGGTGATTAAAGGAGCTGATCCGGGTGTTTGATGTTGTAATTATCGGCTGCGGGATCGTCGGAGCGGCGGCGGCCTATGAGCTGTCCCGCTATGACTTGGCTGTGGTCGTTCTTGAACGCGAAAACGACGTTGCGATGGGTGCGACAAAAGCCAACAGCGCCGTTATCCACGCCGGGTACGATCCGTACCCGGGTACGCTTATGGCTAAGTTGAATGTGGATGGCGCGCAGCTTGCCCGGGAGCTTTGCGGGAAGCTCGATGTTCCCTGCAAGCATTGCGGCTCGCTGGTACTGGCGTTTTCGGAAGCGGAAACAGCAGAGCTCGAACGTTTGCTTCGCAAGGCGGAGGAGAATTCGGTTCCGGGCGTCTCGATCCTTTCAAAAGAACAGGTATTGGAGATTGAGCCGAACCTCAGCACGGAGGTCATCGCGGCGCTGCATGCGCCTTCGGCAATGATCGTCGACCCCTGGGAATATACGCTGGCGCTTGCTGAGACTGCGGTCAGAAACGGCGTCAAAGTCCGGCTGGAGTGCAATGTGACAGATATTAAGGAAATCGGCGGCGGATACAGGTTAGCTACCACTCAGGGCGACGTCGAGGCGAGAATGGTACTGAACGCCGCGGGCGTCTACGCTGATGAGATACATAATATGATAGCGGAACCCACGTTCAAGATCCGTCCTGCAAAAGGCGAGTACTGTCTGATGGACAAGAGCGAAGGTGCGCTTGTCAGCAATGTCATATTCCAGTGCCCGACCGAAGCGGGCAAAGGCGTGCTGGTCGCCCCGACTGTTCACGGGAATCTGAGCGTGGGACCCGGCAGCGTGAACCCGGAGAGCAGGGACGACGTATCGACGACAGCCGAGGGGCTCGCTTATATCATGGAAACTGCGCGCAAATCTGTTCCTTCGGTAAACCCCCGCGCGGTTATCAGGAATTTCTCCGGTAATCGTGCCCGGTCGGACCGCACGGACTTCATAATTGAAGAGGCGAAACCGGGGTTTATCGATCTGGCGGGGATAAAGTCCCCCGGCCTTTCTGCCGCGCCCGCGATAGCGAAAATGGCGGTAGATATGCTTGAGGGCGGAGGGCTGGAGTTGAATGTCAAGCCGGACTTTACGGACTCACGGAAACGCGTGAGGTTCCGCGAGTTGTCTTCCGGTGAAAAATCTGTGCTGGCCGGCGGGGACACTGCTTACGGGCGGGTCGTCTGCCGCTGCGAAACGGTAACGGAAGGCGAGATCCGCGACGCATTGAATTCGCCGATACCGCCGCGTTCGATAGACGCTGTGAAACGCCGCTGCGGCTCGGGTATGGGGCGCTGCCAGGGAGGATTCTGCGGGCCGCGTGTGCTGGAGATCCTTGCCGGTCACTATGGCTGCAGCCCGACCGGGGTCATCCAGGACGGGGCGGGATCGTATGTCCTGGTTTCGGAAACAAAAGGCGGCTGACGGTGCGGGTGCTGCGAACTATGGGAGCGAGGGGCTTTACGCAGCATTTGTTAGAGGGAATTATGAATGTACTCAATAGAGACAAAGCGAGCATTAAAATAGATTTTATGAGAGATTGATTATGAAAGTTTTTGAAAATCAATACGATCTGATCGTCATCGGCGGAGGGCCCGCCGGCCTTGCGGCTGCTTACAGCGCATGGCAAAACGGGCTTTCCAGAGTACTGATCGTCGAGCGTGACAGGGAGCTTGGCGGGATACTGAACCAGTGCATTCACAGCGGATTTGGACTGGAGTATTTCAAGGAGGAGCTCACCGGACCCGAATATGCGGGGCGATTCATACGGCTGCTGAACGGCACGCCGATTGAAGTCATGTGCGATACAATGGCACTCGCGATCACTGCGGAGCGGGAGGTCCATATCACCGGAAAAACAGCCGGATATGCAGTTCTTTCAGCAAAAAGCGTAGTTCTGGCCACAGGCTGCCGCGAACGCGCGCGGGGCGCAGTGGGTATCCCGGGCGCAAGGCCCGCGGGGGTCATCACTGCCGGCGCCGCACAGCGCTACGTCAATATGGAAGGGTATATGCCGGGCAAGCGCATAATAATCGTGGGCAGCGGAGACGTTGGGCTGATCATGGCGCGGCGTATGACGCTCGAAGGAGCAAAGGTCATTGCATGCGTCGAGATCATGCCAAAATCCGGCGGGCTCGTCAGGAATATCGTCCAATGCCTGCACGACAATAACATCCCGCTGCTGCTTTCACATACCGTTACGGATATTCGCGGTAAAGCGAGAGTGGAGAGCGTGACTGTTTCGAAGGTGGATGAGGATCTGCGTCTCATCCGTGGTACGGAAACGGTATATGAGTGCGACACAGTCCTGTTATCGGTGGGGCTGATCCCCGAAAACGAACTGGCGAACGCGGCGGGGATCGGGATCGACGGACAGCATATTCCCACGTCGGCGCCCGGGGTGTTCGTCTGCGGGAATGCGTTACATGTCCACGATATTGTGGATAATGTGACCCTCGAAGCAAATAAAGCCGGGCTTGAGGCTGCCCTGTATGTAAAGTCGGGAGGTGGCATATGACGGAACTGATCTGTATTGTCTGCCCCAATAGCTGCACTCTCAAAGTTGGCGAAGATTTGTCCGTGACAGGAAACCTATGTCCGCGCGGAGAGACGTATGCCGTGGAAGAAATGCAAAACCCCGTCCGAACTCTGACTTCAACGGTGCGCATAGAGGGGGCGCAGCTTCGGCGCTGTCCGGTCAGATCGAAAACGCCAATCCCCAAGAAGCTGCTCTTTGACGCAATGCGGCTGCTTGATAATATTGTCCTGACAGCGCCCGTGACGGAGGGGCATATCGTCGTCGAAGACATCTGCGGGACCGGGACGCCGTTTGTCACGACGCGCGGCATGGAAAAGAAACGCTGAAACCCGCAGGAGTATATTTCACGAGAGGAACATACATGAAAATGGTCGACGATATCGATCTTCACATCCACTCAAAATACAGCACTGACGGCGAGTTCGCGCCTGACAGGCTTGTGGAGATGTGTTCTGAGGCGGGGATCCGCATTATGGCTGTTACCGACCACAATACGGTCAAAGCGATCGATGAGGCGCAAAGAGCCGCCGGGGAGTATGACATCCGGTATATCCCTGCCGTTGAACTGGATTGTGTCTATATGGACGCGGAGCTACATATAATCGGCTACTGCATCGATTACCGCAGCGCTGATTTTGAAGCCGCGGAACGAAACGTCAGCGGCCAGTTCAGGTCCTATTCAGCAGAGATCCTAGAACTCACAAGGCAACTGGGGTTTCATATCACCGAAGAAGAGCTGAACGCCGTCTCGGGGACCGGATACTGGAAAGAACTCTGGATAGGCGAGACTTTCGCCGAGGTTTTACTGGACAAGCCCGGGTATCTGGATAATGAGATCCTGCGGCCCTATCGTCCGGGGGGTGCGAGGGGAGACAATCCATATGTGAACTTCTATTGGGATTTTTATTCACAGGGTAAACCGTGTTATGCGAAGATTACATACCCGGAAATCCGGGAAATCCTTACATTGATCAAAGATAACGGCGGTTACGCCGTGCTTGCGCATCCGGGCAACAACCTGAGAAACCGGTTCGGGTTGTTTGACGGTATCGCCGGATTAGGCGTCGACGGAGTAGAGGTCTTCTGCAGTTATCATGACAAGCCGACCGCTGAGTATTTTTACCGTGAGGCGAAAAAATACGGGCTCGCAGTCACGTGCGGCAGCGATTTCCATGGAAAAACCAAGCCGTTGGTGCGGCTTGGCGGGAGCGGCTGCTTTATAGAACGATCCGAGATAGAGCGGAGTGTCATGCTTTTTTCTGATACATCCACAACCCGAACAGTATAATGAGACCTCCGATGACCGTTCCCCAGTCGGGCAGCTCACGAAACATGGCGAACGCCAGTATCGAGGCGATAAACGGCGGCAGATAGAGCAAGTTGGTCGCGTCAGCGGTACGCTTTACGAGCGCAAGACCCTGTGACCACAAGAGGTAGCCGATCCCGCCCCCGAAAATTCCGAGGTAAGCGATCGCGATTGCCACCATCGGCGTAATAACCGCCAGTTCTTTGACTGCGCCCGGCATGAACGGGGTAAACGCGAGCGCTCCCGCGACCAGGCTGAACGCGCAGCTTTGGAGCGCGGAATAACTCCGTACAAGGTGTCGCTGGAGCAGGCTGTAAATGCTGTTCAGAAACGCAGCCGCAAGAATCCAGAACACGCCGCTGTTGATTGAGAGCACCCCGTTCCAGAGTATCAGCACAAGTATCCCGGAAAATGATACGCATATAAAGAACCATCCGAGAGGCCGTATACGTTCTTTAAGCAGGAACTGCGCGATCAAAGCTGTGATGACGGGCACGACGGCCATCACCACGTTGCCGGTCGCGGCGGTCAGATACATGAGTCCGGTATTGAAGCATATCGAGAACATGGCAAATCCCATTACGCCTGACAGGATAAAGAGCGGGATATCGCGCTTTTTCGGCGGAGGGATTTTTTTTATCAGGCAGAATACAAGCAGCGTCAGCGCAGCGAGCCAGCTTCGGACTGCGGACAGATGCATTATTGTTATGTTGCCGAAGGTCAGTCGTACTATCACCGACGACGAAGCCCAGAAGAACACTGCCGGCAGTGAGTAGATCAGGTACTTATGTTTCATGGCTTTTGATCATAGCCTTCCTGCGGGTATTCCTGTACCGAACGCAGCAGTCATTATATCATTTCTTTTTGAATGAGTATATAGCCGGCTGCGTTGTACATACGCCCAGCGTGCCGCTTGCAATTTTCCGGAAACCGTGATAGAAATGTATTATCATTAACAGGATGGATAAAGCTTTGAACACTTCATATGAACACATACTGTCAAAAGAA
>Ga0123353_10018641_pt1 | contig 10271 bp, 7 predicted proteins | sample TergutLab28metaG_3_FD_92763 | JGI IMG/M metagenome (GOLD analysis project Ga0123353, IMG submission 92763) | Labiotermes labralis P3 segment gut microbial communities from Petit-Saut dam, French Guiana - Lab288 P3 | ecosystem: Host-associated > Arthropoda: Insects > Digestive system > Gut ...
AAACCAGTCAGTTAATGCTGTATAGGGAAATAATCGCTGTTTGTTCTCAGATCCACACAAAACACATAAATACACTGTGTGGGAAGAACGTAGAATTTTTTAAATCTTAAACTGGCGGTACATATAGTGACCACTGGGATTTTGATGGTCGAAACCTCTTTGCAAGAAACTGTCGCAATCTCCATCCAGTGGGTAATGCGAAGTGCCCTGTTCAGTACTTTCCACAAACGTCGGCTACCACGACTCATGTTTTGCCCTCGGCCCCTCAAGTTAAATTCCGGTTCATAACCTTAAAATTTAGCCTCCATCACTTTGTGCCAGATCTCTTAAACCTCATTATTCACTCATCGCCTTATAACGTTACGCTTTGTATGTCTGACTTACCAACAGCATCGCTAAAGGGGGGAAAAATTATAAATCGATTGAACGAAACGTTGTACGGGTGGGGGTGGGGGGCCCGGGGTCATATCGCATTTATGGAACCAAAATAACAACTACAGATATGTACCGGAAATGCGGGCACAAAGTATAATTTATATAGCAGAACAATAAAACCGGTTGTTTGCGTGCTCTAAATTAAAATTGATGGAACGGAAGATCGGTATTATGTCGTTTTTGTTTCTGCTTTGCTACACAGCGCTGCTGCATTGTTTCACAAGGAAGCTAAACAGCAAATTCAAAAGTATCAGTATATCACGCATGTGGGTGTATTTACAGGGAAGTTTCAAAAAAAATAACGTAACATACACACTGATGCCCGTAACTTTATTCTCCCTGCAGTGTATAAATGGCACATAGATAGCAGATGATACACACCAGACTCCGTGTACACCACTAACATACCGTTTTCTCACCTTGGCACCAAGACTTGCATGTCATCGTGGAAAAAATTCGGTGTCAGGTGTATGTAGACAGGAGGTGACATTGATTCACGTCGGCGTCTGTTGAAAATTGCTTGACAGTTAACTACTTTTTAGGCAGTTTAAAGAAGCCGAAATAACTGTGCACTACACTGCCAGCCGGACTTGTGCCTGGTTACGGCGCTCCCCGGAGGGGGGGGGGAGGAGGTTAATTATGGACACCCTTCCTATAATCGCAATCTCGCGCCCAGTGATTTCCATCCCCTAGGACCCTTTAACAAGTTGCCAAGCGATTTGCAACACCCGCCGACGCGAAGCAAGAAATCCCTGCTGCAGACAGCTAACACCGGTATTTTTTGCAAGCTGGGACACAAGCCTTGGTGCCACGGTGGGACAAACATTTAAATGCCAGTTGTGACTAGATGGAGTTTGGTGTGCACTATCTGCTACACGTATGTCATTTGTATATTGCAGGTAGAATGAAGTTGTCGGTATTCGAGTGTTTTTTCCCATTATTTCTTGAAAGTGTTTTGTAAACTGTGTACGTTCAGACGACAGCACTCATCCCCTCTTACATTTCTACATATTCGGTTTTGCCTACTTATTGCTGTGAATGGAAAAGGAGAGGGAACCAAAAATTGTGCCCCGCTTTTCAGAAAGAGTGTGCTTTGCAGGAAGACAAGGGCCCTGTTGTCACAGCCCTCAGCAAACCACAATCTTATTCAGGCCACCAGATGTCTCTTAAAGGAGTGTGACGTTGCGTTGTGTGCAGCAACAGTGGGAGGTGCCGGTAGGAGGTGTGGCACAGCTGGAGCGGAGTCGATTTTATGTCTCTCACTTACAGCAAATGTCACTAAAAAAAAACTCTTTAATGTTGTCTCTGTCGTCTCTGATCCACCAGGTGAGCCTGTCATAATGCTTCCTACCCAGATTTCCATAATACATGCCAGAGGTGCGTAGATTTACCGACAGTCTAGAAGCAGTCTGAAAATTCTATGCGCCAGACAGGTCACATGCAGCAGTTTTAGTAATGACAGCCAGCAGGCAGTAGGCTTCACAACACCACGTGACGTGTGTACGTCACACAGTTGCTTGCTATTTAAGAATCGTCATAGTTACATACCCAGTCCATCCTAACGTCATTTTATTACCCTAACATCGAAAGCCGACTTGTATAAATCGCACGGTTCCTCGCTATGTAACATACACCATATCTACGTACCGAGCCCATCCTGAACCCCATTTCACTACCCCAACCACTCCAGCTTACCTTTATAAGTCACGCTGTTCCTCGTTATGTAACAGCCAACCTAGCTACAGGCCCAGTCCATCCTAAACTACGTTTCACTACTCTAACCACACCAGCTCACCTGTATATATCACGCAGTTCCTCGCTATGTAATGTCCATCCTAGCTACATACCTAGCCCATCCAAACCTACATTTCACTACCCTGACCACACCAGTTGATATGTACACATCACACAGTTCCTCGCTATGTAATGTCCATCCTAGCTCCATACCTAGCCCATCCAAACCTACATTTCACTACCCTGACCACACCAGTTGATATGTATACATCACACAGTTCCTCGTTATGTAATGTCCAACCTAGCTACACACCCAGCCCATCCCAACCTCGTACATTTCACTACCCTAACCACACCAGCTCATCTGTATAAGTCACACAGTTCCTCGCTATGTTACATCTAGCTTAGCTACATGCCCAGCCCACCCTAACCTCCTACATTTCACTACCCTAACCACGCCATTTGGTATGTATACATCACACAGTTCCTCGCTATGTCCATCCCATCTACACACCTAACCTAACTTGACCTTATGTAACCAAATGACGCTCTTATTGCTCTGGATTGGCGATGCAACGGTCATGACCGGATTTGAGGTTTTATGTATAGGAACTGAAGGGAACTACAAAAGGCCGTCAAAACAGCTTATCCGATGTCTGAACCCGGGACTTCCATCTGCGTTTATCACATGACAGTGACGTGCGTTTGAACTGTATGCCTCAGGAAGTTCCTCCGTATGCGGGTCAGGCGTCGCTGACTGTATCTTGTCTAGGAAGGGGAACCAAGGACAAGGGTGTTGAATGCGCTGAGGAAGTGCCTGGAGTGTGGCCACGAACTGGAGAGATTTCCAGCGGTTCCAGAAAACTGAAATATTCAGGTCAGCAGCTGAACACCGAAACGCGTTGAAGAGACCGACAGTTCCGTGCCTCGATAGTCGCCGAGTTGAGTGACCTTTACAGAACCGGAGTGAGGATTAGATATTCAACAAGTGTCAGGTCGCTGCTTGTCATTCAGCCTTCGAAGTGGTACTGGCTCATTGAATCTGATTCTGTTGGCCGGTCGGCTGATACAGTGCTGCTGTTTCATGGTGTCTGCTGGTCTGCGCAGTAGGTGATAGGAGGGAGACACTAAAGGCAGCGGGGAGAAACAGAACAAAGCCACCATCCTGGTTTCGATTTATTTATGATTATATAATATTGAATCGTAGGGAGATAAGTGAGTGATAAGCTATAGAGCGTGTGACAGGAAGCGATAGTGACATTATTTGGTATGCTGCTCTGACATCTGGAAGGACTGAAGAAAACCGAAATCGTTTATCAAGATATTACGTCCCAGCCGAGATTTAGACCGGAACCTCTCGAACTGAAAGCAGCCTTCGGGAATTTCCGATATTGGTAGCTGAAACAAACATATGGACCCATTGGGATAGATCGGCTTTAAACATAAGCCAGTGGTTAGTATAAGGTACGTATTTATATAAGACACTATGAAAATTGGCGTTTGTATGTTTGACACTCAGACAATGTGCGTATAACGTAACAATGAGGCGCATTCGCGTAGCCGTTGTTGTCGCGGAATAGTAAAAGTATTACCTGTTCCTACCCTTAGTTATCCAGTTTGCAAAGCGCATGCACCTTTCTATATTGTCACCTGTGGTCTGCCCGGATTCACCGCATTTTCCCATGTTATCTCATAAACTGCACAATTTTCGGAATAAGGTATTGAACATAAAATGTGTGTTTTGATTTTCTCTACAGTTTTGTCTGAAACCTTTCTCATTCTAAGAGGAATTAAACGAAATATTGTCATACATGTATATAGGCCTCCTTAGGTAACCGCCATGATTGTTATATTTTAATGAAACTTGAATTTTCTCGACAGATTTTCGGAAAATCCTCATACCAAATTTCATGAAAATCCATCCAGTGGGAGCCGAGGTGCTTCGTGCGTACGAACAGACATGCAGCTAATACTAGCTTTTCGCGGTTCCGCAGAGCTACACAAACACATTCGACCTCCGTCGCCCTCAGACAGCTATCCGAATATTGCCACACTGATAGTGAACCCAGCAAGTTAATAGCTCGGTCGATTCTCGCCGTCCACGGTAAAGTAACGGGACTGTACACTGCGCAGAAATGTTCAGTGTGTAGGAATCGACAGTATCATTTGTGTGATATTTTGTAATATTGAGTGCTGTGTGTGATAGCTGATGAACTAAGTGAGACAGGATGATTTATGTGTTTGATGTTTGAAGTTTGTCTCTGAAGAGTTCAGTTGGTACCTCGCAGTAAACAAGCAGCGTCCGTCACGTAGACCGGACAAGTTAATGCTGATAGGAAGATGTTGCTGTTATTGCGACAGGTGTACTGAGCATGTAGAACAGGGCGTGGGAGGAGCACAGACCTTTCGAATGGTACAGTGGGTGGTGTATATAGTAACCATTGAATGTTAAAGCATTAAGAATTTTAATTGGGGAGGCTGTGTGGAAATAAGTGTTGTGGTTGTTTTGACGTTACTATATACAGCCCCTGAAAGCTTCAAAGCCCAGTGGTCACTATATGTACCGCCAGGTTTAATATTCAACAGTTCTGCGTTCCGCCCACACTGTGTATTTATGTGTTTTGTGTGGATATGAGAACAAACAGCGATTATTTCCCTATACAGCATTAACTGACTGGTTTTTATAACCGAGATAGTGTTTACTGCGCGGTACGGACTGGGTTTACGTGTAATGTATAGTAACCCTTCAAAGCCCAATGGTCACTATATGTACCGCCAGTTTAACATTCAACAATTCTACGTTCTGCCCACACAGTGTATTTATGTGTTTTGTGTGGATATGAGAAAAAACAGCGATTATTTCCCTATACAGCATAACTGACTGGTTTTTTATAACCGAGACGGGGTGTGTTTTCTGCGCGGTACGGACTGAATGTTTAACCCTTTAAAGCCCAGTGGTCACCACCATCAGGTTTAAAATTCAACACTTCTACGTTCTGCCCACACAGTGTATTTTATATGTCTTGTATGGATCTCATAACAAACAGCAATTATTTCCCTATACAGCATTAACTGACTGGTTTTTATAACCGAGACGGAGAGTGTTTACTGCGCGGTATGCACTGGGTCTGGAAATATATTCAGTAAAGTTTAATTCTAATCTGCACTTGGTTAGCTCAGCTAAATCACCGCAACAAAGCTGTCATACTAAATATCCTCACGTATCCTGCCACGTTTGCAATTCCCATTTGCTTGTGAAGCAACTGTACACCCACTATCACTGCTTTCTCTTGAACATTTGTAACTATGCCTCAGAAATGCCTGTTCCAGAGAGATGTGTGGGATTTGAACGCGCCACTGTTAGCAGATCATGGGTGTGGTTTCTATGCAGGCTGGTCACCGGAGCGTGTGTCTAGACGACCGAACGGATACACAGATATTTGCTTCAGCGTACATTTTACAGCAGATGTGATTTAAACACGAAAAAAAAAAATTGCACAGGGATAGCGCAGAATTTAACGTCTGCGAGATGCGCGTCTGTCTGTCTGTCTCTTGAAACAAAACCGGGTCCGGATTTTATCCATGAATGACCCCGACTTCGTCAAAACACGGCTCTGCCTGGATGGAGAGCGATGAGACTGTTGCAGTGGGTCCGGTTGCGGATCGCTGTAAACCGAGAGTGAGTGGTGGCGTTCGTGCTTCGCTTTCAGAAGTTCTGGTATTCAAGTCCCGGCTGTGAGGCACGGTATTTTGCCCGATGTTCTTTGTCGTGATTTTGCTCAGTCTTCGGAAACTGATCCAGGGGTGTGAAACACACTGCGGCTCGCCAGTTCGTATTCTACGTGTCCGGCCCTCGCATTTACTCCAGCTACAGAATGTGGCCCAGCTGAATGCCAAAAAAAATATTGTACTTTTAGATGTTTTTCGTCACGGACGTGAGGGTTCAAAGAGTTTGCTTCCCCTGAATGGTAAGGTACAACAGAGGCCAGTGGAGATAACAGTGCTGCCAAGTTTGAAACTTTCTAATACATTTTTATTTTCGTACTAACACCATCACGTGTTCTTAGTTGTGTGTTTAATACTAATTACAGTAATTTCTCTGCACATTGCTTGCAACGAAGTGCGACCAGCCCTGAATTTCAAGGTCGTCTGTTTGACTTGCGTAGTATTTTATTTCACAACGCTGGCCTAGATATTACTTCTACTTAGACCTCAACGATTCCTTCCCAGTTCATTATTATCCCCCAGTTGTACCATTCGACGCGGTATACAGTGGGAGATTTTGACATCCCCGCTAGATCCATAAATAACTACAAATTGTACTGCCTGTTGTGTCGCGCTTGTTACGTGATGAGCTGATAAAATAGGCAGCACATGCCACATACCAGAATGTACGGCGGCATAACACAGGATGCTACGGTGTGACAACATAGTCATTAAAACAGTGACCATCAAATTAAAAATGCCTGTACATTACCTGTAAAGACAACATGAACTAATTAAGGCTTATACAGGGTGATTTAAAATGTTAACACTTTTAATATTTTTGTCGTGAATTGACATGGCAAGGAGAGACTGACTTCCGAGCAACGAAGGGCGGTTCAGCCTCGCTGGCGGTCGACCATTTTATGACATAACTGTGCCGTGCGTCGCGCTGTTGTTAGAGTGACGCCCCCCATAATCTTTATGACCCCAACATGTTGGACTTGTATTGTACTGAATGTGATTTTATGAGTACGTTGGCGATTGTTTTAATAACCCATCGTAAAGTAAAGTGTTATGGTAGAAAATGTGAACACGATAGGAAATGTACGCGTAACGTAACATCGAGCGTCTCTGTGCATGCTGTGGACCCTTCTCAGATGTTCCTACCAATTAATGCATCGTTCTGTTATTTGTCACAATTGTGCACGTGCTGTGGAATGCTCTTGGTGTAATGACGTTCTGTTACTGCATTTACTTGAAGAACTTCCGTGCGGCCAACTTGTTCAATTATTTTTGGCCATGCGCCACCTGAAATCTTCAGCCCGCACAAATATTCTGTAACTGCCGACTCGCAAATAATATTCCATAGTGAATATTTCGCTATTTTGTAATCTTGCACGTGCCACATTCAAGACTTTTCGACGTTATCAGTAAATATCAGTAGCGCTTTTCCCCTCCTTCTTTATGCATTATGTAATTAGCACGCAGTAAATTGACTACGTAAGGACGGAAACGTGACGTAACAACACGAAGACTATGCCATTTCATGATCCTGTCACACCACAACAAATCTTCATGTTGATAACTATTTCTTTGGTCTCCCTTGCTCTGATGTATTTCCTGTAATTCGTAAACGCAACTTTTACCTTAAAATTAAGCGAGATACCATAAAATCACCGTCTCAGCCACTGAACTGCGCGTATACGGAAGTGTCACTGTGTTTATTGTCCATGGTTTAACCTCAGCTGTGTGCAAAAATGCAATGAACCAGCGCAAATTGAAATACCCGACGGCAGACCTTGAATTGCGTTTTGTGGCACGCGGCGTCTGTCGTCAGGTCGTGCTTATGCCCCACCCACACGTCAGGGGACTGCGGTTGTGCGTCATATCGACGCTGTCGTAGGTTGAAATGTTTGATGTAGCTGCAGTTTGAGAGCTGCAACTGCATCAGACATTTTTTTGTTTTCGGTATCTTAATTCGGGAGTGGGCGTAAATGCTACAATTGTATTAAGAGTGATTACGAGGAGGAGAGACGTGAAGGTTTTAAGTGGGATGCATCTGGTTCAGGATAGGGTGAGCATAGTGAGGAACCTTGGGGCTTCTTCGCTTGCTTGCGACTGTCAGCTTTCTAACTAACGACTTTGCTCCACGTAGTTAGTTGGTTAGTAGGAGAATAAATTAAATAAATCAGAAGGTCGAGAAGCTATATGGAATAATGAGGAAGTAAATGATTTATATTCACGAAGTGTATTATGGTGATCAAGTGAAGAAGAATAGGGTTTGCTGGTCATGTAGCACATAAGGGCGAAATGAATAATATGCACGCAGTTTTACTCGAAAAGTCTGAACGAAACAGTTCACTTCGGACGCTAGGGTGTAGGTGGGAGGATATTACTAAAATGGATCGTAAATAAACGGTGTGTGCATGAATCCAGTCCTATTTTTTGATGGGGAACAGTGGTGGGCGCTTTTGAACACTGTAGAATTGCTTGGCCAGCTGAGCGACCGTAAGCTTCCCAGTAAGTATTATTATATCACAGTGTTGGAGCATGCCACAGCGTCGTCTGTTCGTGTCAGACTGTACGATCACAGACTTGGTGTAGTTGTCGGTACGCCGTTACGTTATTCTGCAGTACAGTTGTGTCCACCAGCATCCCTTGTCACGCCGGTCCAGACCGCTCTATTTGCCCGCGGTTCACACCCCAACAGGACTGCACCACCCCTAACCTTTCTGTGTTCCCATGATCTATCTAACTTCTTATTTACCCTTCCGCTTTCTTCCCTTTTTATATATATTCTCTCTTCCTCTCCTCCTCCCCAAACCCGCAGCCGATGTTGGCTCCAGTACTACGCTCTGCTGCCAACTGCCTGTCCTTAAGTTCACCACATCTGGTGCGCGATATATCCTCCCTTCCACGCTGGCAACTTGAATTCTCGTATGATAAAGAAGGGGGGAGGGGGGATTTATAAGACAGCGCGCCATAAACATCAGTAGGCTGTAGCAAGTATCATGCAGCAATGGAAATACCACTAAAGAGCATTTAATTTCTTCTTTTTCTGTTCTGGAGGGGGGGAACGCGGTGGCGCTGCAAACGGTAAGGTCGCGGGTTCGATTCCCGAATGGGTCATTGGGATTTTTAATTGACTTAATTCTTCTGGCTGCACTATGGCCCCGAGGTTGACTCGTTCACTAACAGAAATGAGTACCAGGTATATTTCCTGCGGGTAAAAGCGGCCGGAACGTATGGCTGACGTTACAACCTTTATGTGCCGATTGGCTCCAAATTTTGGGATCCTCGAACGTGTGGAGCCCTAAGGGATTGTGTTACTTTTCTGTGTTACTGAGCTCCTTTTTTTCACCTCACTTTTCCGCTGCTCCTTCTTAGTCCCATCCTGGGGAAAAAATTCGAAAGACCGAAGTATGGATGGGAATATTATGCGGGGCGTGTCGTTTGTCTTCTGCCCAAACACCGCTGGAGTTTAAAGAAATATTGTTAAAGGTTGTGGACTGAATTGAGCTGACTCAGGATAGGGTCCGTTGGTGAGCTTATGTACACGGTAGATAAACTTGTATACCATGTATACAAGAAAATATATTATGAAGTAGGATTTACATAGTGAGATAATTTTTGCACTCGCGACTTCTATATCATTGTATAGGCCTGCCTATCTGGTAGCTAAGATGTGTTTGTTTGTGTAAACTTATTTACTTTCTGTTTATATTTTCAGTTGATGGTCTTACAGGCAGCAGTATGTTAGCAGGAGAACTGCAGTTGTCATAGTCTGTAGCTCATAGTGTGTAGATGGTCGGAGCTTCAAGGTAGCTACGTAAAATTGTTGTACCATTAAAGGCGGAGTCTTTCCTGACCGGCCTAAGGACTGACAGCTTCTGCAGCTGAACTGTTAACGCTTTTTTTGTTGTTGCAGGGTGCTGGGTTTCCGACGCGCGATGCCCGTCACTGGCCGTGTGCTCAACATGACCAGCGAACTGCAGGCCCTGGCGGAAGGCGAGCTGCTGAAGACGTTCTTTGTGTCGCCGTCCAACAACCTTTGTTTCCACGGAAAGTGTTCCTACTACTGCGATACCGCACATGCCATCTGTGGCAGCCCAGACACCCTGGAAGGCTCTTTCGCGGCTTTCCTGCCGCCCAAAGAAGTGGCTTCTCGCAAAGTGTGGAGACACCCATGGAGACGATCGTACCACAAGAGGCGCAAGGCCCAGTGGGAACAAGGTAGGGCAGAATTACTAGGACACACTGGTATGGCAGAGTTAATAGGGCATGGTTAGTGTGGCGGAGTTAGTAGGGCAGACCGGTATGGCAGAGTTAATAGGGCATGGTTAGTGTGGCGGAGTTAGTAGGGCAGACCGGTATGGCAGAGTTAATAGGGCATGGTT
>Ga0123353_10018643_pt1 | contig 10271 bp, 6 predicted proteins | sample TergutLab28metaG_3_FD_92763 | JGI IMG/M metagenome (GOLD analysis project Ga0123353, IMG submission 92763) | Labiotermes labralis P3 segment gut microbial communities from Petit-Saut dam, French Guiana - Lab288 P3 | ecosystem: Host-associated > Arthropoda: Insects > Digestive system > Gut ...
AGGAGACGCAATTGGCACCGGATTCGGTCTAGTCACGTTATTCGTGACGGGAGAACTGGTCTCACCCAGGAATCGAACCAGGGCTGAACCCGCTTTAGGTCACTTTACTAACAGCTAACTTACTCCATTGTTCTTCATTGTTGAATCCATGTATGAGACTACTTGTGAATTAAACAGTCTCTCTGATAGCCAGCATATTGACTGCGGTTTTTGGAGGCTTCGCGATTTATTACTGTCTTTACACAGCCGGTTACTTGTTTAAGTCATGAACCACATTATTTCAATTTAAACCCTCATACCCTCCTTCTAAAACTACCTTTTAACATCTTACCTAACTTCACAAACACGACTACATCGTCCAAGGTGAAGCTTCCTTTCAAAATTTTCTTACACAAGAACAATACCTAAACCTAATCGACGTGTCGAATTTTCAGAGTGTGATGAGTGAAAATCGAGAGTTATTACATGGCTATTACGTCTTGTGCTTACAAATTACTTGCAGTACTTACAAATGGTCTACATGAATACAGATCTACGTATATTTACCTACTCAGAATGAAGTTCGGATTTTAAATTTGTCTCAATAAACTGGATGTAATTTAAAGCAGTGAGATTTTAGAGATGAAGTTTGTTGATAAAAATAAATATTTACTGTTCACAATTAAAAGGTAAAGCAGTCCCATTACAGGCCTGGAGTGGCCCAGAGGGTTCCAGGAAATTAAGGTTCCCAGATTTCATAACAACGGCACAGGATTGTGGTAAGGTTGTCAGCTTTATGCACCGGCCGCCTTTACCCGCAGTAAATGCTCCTGGTAATCATTTCTGTTGGAGGCTGAGTCGACCCCGGGGCCATAGTTCGATCGGAAGGATTTTATGTCAATGAAAAATTCCAATGATACCAGCTGGGTCCCCGTGCTACACAATATGGTACATAAAATCAGGGGTACACAAATTTTCTAAAATTTGGAAGCCACTTCTAGATTCTTGGTGCCAGAACAGTGATAGAACGGAAGTTGCATATTGAAGACACACAATTCCAAAGTGACACGCGAAGCTGGCTGTTATCTGGCGCTTTCTGCTCCGCGTGTTTCAACTGATGCACATTTTTGTACGTAAGCAATGACGCTAAATATGCTGAAAATATCACGCGTCACCGTGAACACTGAATCGCCAGAGCAAGCAGGGATTGTGCATCCCTAAATAAAATTATTGTCGATGCTTAATAAATAGTGCACATTCATTTATTAAAGAACATATGTTTCAAGTGTCATGAAAATCTCAAGTAAACAGAGTGTGACCTAAATACAACGAAGCTGAATTATGGTAGTGGTTCGTTTGCACTGGTCTGTATACATAAGAGAAAGCTTGATAAAATCGGGTTCTCCCTAGCAGATGTTAAATCATTTTCCTATCTTGCAGACCTCATCACTAGCTGAGCCAACCACAAAAACTGAGAGGACACATAAATCGCCATCGGTGTCCAGCTTTTAACACAAAACAAAGCGACGTTCCCCTCTTCTCCTTACTGGGCCGCATGTTTTTCCCTTTTCGTGTCAAGTCAGGGTCGGCAAGTCTTTTTTACAAAAGGGAAGAAAAGAATTTAAAAAAAAGGCCAGATTCATGGCTTTGTATACTCCAACATGCAGGTTATTTCTTTCCTTTTCACAGTCCTTGTACAATTTGCTTTTCAACTTGAATGTTCCGCAAATGACAAGCGAACTCGTGTTAAACTATTTATAATTTATAATTTAAAGTTCAAGCAACGTGCATGACACATGTTCTTATATAACTGTAACAAATTACGTGAAAGTTTTATTAATACAACACGTGGTTCTACGAATTTAGTCTGCCTCGCAAGTTCCTGCTAATTATTGCAGTGCCAGTTCGAATTATTGTTTTCCTTTTTATACATAAAATTTGGCCGTAAAAACGTACAAAAAATATTGTATGATAGTAACAATGTAGTTGCATATACCATACCTTCACAACGCTCTCAGTTGTTTTCCTCAGTTACACACCTTAAAATTTTAAAGTATATCTGGAGAAGTCAGACTGACGTACGGCCAGGTTTAAATTCTACATTCTGCATTTCTCAACACAGTCTACAATTGAAATATGGTTCACAATAAATTCTTTCCTCCCTATATGGCCGAATGGTCTCTCTCTCTCTCTCTCTCTCTAAGGAAGCACATGGCGTTCTGTGTGACGAAGAAACTGGATCTTTACACATAATTTAATATAATTTTATTCTTCAATTGTCCATAAACATACGGAACTCTTCTGGTGATACCGACCAAGTTTGTTTAATTACCTCGAAAATTGTACAAAGTTTCTTTTCAGGACCTGCTTGCTGAGAAAACAAAAATGAGATAGCTCTAAATTTGGTAAAATCTCCGCAACAAAAATCAAGCACTTAAATTTTCTTAATCCCTGAAAAGCAAGTGATGTTAATATAAACTTCACCAAAGATTTGTTCCTTAAACTATGCTACTTCATTACGCAATATATGAACATGTTAGCCATTTCCAGTGATTTAGTACTCTGCCCAGAATCCACATGTTTCGACCACGAAATTTCATGTGTCTCAGGATGAACTCAGAGTCAAATGACATATCAAATTAGGTCCATAGCAAGTATAATCTGGATGTACGATAAAATCTGCAAGAACTAAGGAAAGATGAAAACACAATATTAAAATGTTCCTTATAAAAATGTTGTGTGAACTCGAAAGGGTGCCATTTTGCAGACACAATAATAAAATTTCATATATCTTAAAGGCAGAACAGTTTTTCTTGATTTGATCTAGTGTCAGCTTCTGACTGTTACTAATTCATGGACTAATTAGTTCATTTAAGCTTTGAAACAGCGTCAGTAGATATACTCGGTAACAGGCCTACAGCCGATCCCTGTTGCTTTACGATTGCTGGGATCGGGGTTCGAATCCCGCTGAGGACATGGATATTCGTCTCTTGTGTTTGTTATGTGTTGCATATTTAGCGCTCTCTGCGAAGAGCCATCACTCGTTCTCAGGAGCACTAAAGGCTGTGCGTGTCGAACTGTGTGTGATATAGAGAACTCAACAATGAAGTGGCCTAGACCCGAGATGGGTTGTTGCGCCGCAGAGAAAATAGGTTTCTACCCAGTACGGCTTTCTTATACCTACATGAACAAGTAGTAAGATGTGAACATATCTAGGTGTATAAGAGCATTAACCTTCAAAAGGGCAGGTGTGGTTGTGGGGGAGGGGGGTTTTGTAAATAATACTCTAAAGGTTTTCGTTTATGATTTCTTCCGAATGCTGATTATCTTGTCAGATATCTTGTTTTCCTTCAATCTTTCCAAATTCCTGGAAAGTAAATTGAGACACTATCACTTCGTTCCGCTTCCGATGCAGGCAGTCATCATCCAAACATTCTACAGTATACAGCAGCTTCTTTGCAACCATAAAAAATATTTCGATTCATCACAGTCAAGGGACTCAGAAACAAAAAGCTCGAAGATATCACAAGGCAGATCTCAACAACGAACTTCATGGAGCAAAGTCCTGCTTGGTAAATCGACAGTTCCTCAGCCAGCCATTTGTCCTTATCTTGCGACAGATCAATCCAGTCCAAGACCTGATCAAAATTCTTGCAAGTAAATTTTAATATTATAATCCCACCTACGCTTGTATTTTCCGAGCTGACTCTTTCCCTCATAGTTCCCCGAAAAATATGCATTGTCTAAGCACTTGTCTACAGGCAGCCTGCAATTTTCAAAGGCCAAACATTTTGTTGAAAATATGACACTGTAGATGGAAGCCATGATGGAATAAAATAAGAATGGTGGGGCTCAGATGATGTTGGCAAGGTATGGAAGAATAATCTCTGGAGCAGCTGTAGGAATTTTAGTTGTGGAGGGAGAAAACTTTCACAACACAAAAAGTGGGAGGAGAGAAGAGAAAAACCGGCCCCCTAGAATAGAAAACAAACCTCATCCCTCTAAAGGCCACTAACGTGTGGTAGAGAAATAAATTACCACAACACAACTTCCTACTGTTGAGTATGTCACATTACTTCAAAATATAGATAGAATGGAAGACATATTTGTAGAAAAATATATCAGATCTAATGTAGAATTCTAAATTCGTGAATATGAAGAGAGGAATAACGTACGGCACACATCGGAAATTACGAAAGTAATTTTGTTTCACCCTATTGCAACAGAACCAGGGGTGTGATTTGGGTCGAGGTCGGCACAGAGGGTACATCAACTGATGACGTAGAAACATGGGAGTTACTGGGTTTGGAAAATGGCTTCCAAGTGTGTGTAAGTGTATTTATTTTTTTTATTACTTCTTTGTTTATGTACAAGTAAATATGTTGTTTCGAAAGTGTTCAAATCTCAGTCAAGACGGTATAACAGAAGTTGAAAACATGGTTTTTGCCATATATTTGACTTTTAATCTGTAATATTCTGGCACAGTATTTTATAAAAGTTTAACGAAAAACAATGTCTTATTTACCACGTCAAAAATGTCCTTAGTTGTTAAGGTTAATATAAATTTTTATTTGAATGTTAAAATTTACCTACATATTAAATTAATCCACTAGGTCCTTCAGTCTCTGAATATACGTGTATATAAGTTTACTATATGATAACCGAGTGTAAAATCCAACTAGATGCCACTTATTACTTTATTATGCTTATGTTAGGCTCAACATGTTTCGGGCACTATTATGCCCATCATCAGGAACTCAAGACGATATGTTGGTTAACACATAGGCCGTCTGGTTCTGGAGTTGCTGCTGGTTGGAAGTTAAGTGCAGGCAGGATGGATGAGTGTCCGGACCGAAAGCTCTAACAGCCTTCGGTCCGGACACTCATCCATACGCTGTACATGTCGTCCATAGTCTTACCTCCCTAAAGATGACAGGGATATATAGGGCCGAAACATGTAGCAGTTTATATAACGAATATAAACCATCTTACAATCACTTGGTAGTAAAGACTTTTGAACGCATTAAGTACAATATCAAATAAAAGGTTTTATATGTTTTAGACTTGTATTGTCACTTGTATGTTTGTAGGATGTAAGTAAATACATTAAACTGTTTCTGGACAGTTTCGTCGCTGCTTTTGTTGCTTTTATGTATGGAACGTGAACAATAAGCGTCTTATCTACTGCCGTTCATGGCCGTCCTTTTTATGGTTTGTTTACTTATAATTTTATAAGTGGTGGTTGATTTCAACCCAAACCAGAACACCGGCTCTCGTAACTAAATATTTAATTGCTTTCCTTAAATACTTCAGGTAAATATCGAAGTATTTCCTAGATTAGACCACGGCCACTTCATTCCAAATCCTTATAAAGCCTCTCTCCGTCAGTCACCCAACTATTCGGCACCATCTACTCAGATACTGACGTCATAAAATAAACAACAGCACACAGTGTCTTCTGAGACAAACTGGCCAGATTTCAAGAGCGTGTCCTAGGGGTCACTTGGGGCAGGAAGGGCGACTCAACGCCAATTTTGAGTAACGCGAGAGTGTAGTGCGATAAGGAATCTGGCAAGGAATATAGACTCAGTTCTCAACCCGTAATAATATCGAATTAAATTTTACAATAAATTCAAAATTTCCAAACTACAGGCCCTGCGACTTCATGCATACGGTAAGGCGTCGCTTCATTCAGTTCTACTAATTTTCATATTTCCTTTCTTTTTTTATGCCATCAGTGGCCATTATTATGCACTGTAACAATTACTGCCATGCTGCAGGTTTAGGGTTTAGTACAACATAGACTTCACGCAAACAGAGGAAGATATCTAATAGTTTTAATTCCGATGAACGGGGTGACCGCTCACTGATCCATTACTTCTGAACCAGCAAACTTTATAATTTTTTTTTAAGTTAGCTCATAACCTCTCCGCTACGTTGTATCCACAACCTAATTTTCGGCTGCAATAGGCACATCATCCAAAGTGGTGGTTCAACCTCTCGAAAGCTCCTGTAATGGAGCAGCTTTAAAACAACCCTTACACGTAATATCCTTAAAGAGAAGTTCTGTTGAAAACTACTTAGTATTAATTAACGTGCATTTTGATACGATCATAACTAAGAATTTATTGTGTTGTTACAATTTTTGCGTGGAAATTAAGCCTTACACTTGTAAATAATGTCAGACAGCTGTCAACTCGAACAAATAACGGTTCGCGTTAATTGACATTGTCAGAACGACGTATAGTTCATAGAACGACACTCTTTCAAATAATATCCAGAAAACATTCCTGCAACCCGGCCAACTCGTCGCAGAACATTTTGTCTAGCAAGTTGGCAGTAATAACAGGCGTGAGCGTGGAAGGTTATTAGCCCTTAATTAATTTGAGTTACGTACTATACCAAGACTTGATTTAGAAACCTCAGTACAGTCGGTGTATAGATCGTCAGAACCTATCGTCTTTGAACTACAAGTCAAAAGCGGTAACGCTTGAATGAACTTTTTCAATGTCTAAGAACTGTAATTTTGTAAATAAAATCCATTTCAGTTATAGGTGGATTACGGGAAGCCTTTGTTTGAAAAGTTCCTTCTTCCTGCTACAGACACTATAACAAGGACTGTGGTCCTTGTTATAGTGTCTGTAGGATTTTTTTAGAAATTTTACAATATCTTGCCCTTGTACTATGTCGTTTATCTCTTTGTTCCAGCGTTATCTTTCTTTTATATTCTCCTGGCAATATTCCGTTCAAATATTTTGAGAGCGTTTATATTTTCTCTGAATGTGCAGCCATCTGAACTGTATAGATCGTATTCGGATTTTATATATATTTTTATTTGTTGTTTCAAACAGGACTTTTTCGCCTGAAACGTTTAATGTGTGCTAACTTATCGCACATTACCCCTTATCTTGCTAACGCGGAGAATATGGTGAGCACTTAATAATGCCAGCAGATGGCAGATGGGATTTAACTCAGCGTTAAAGGGTTAAACTCTTCTGGTCAAGAATCCTGATGGAGATTAAAGGCTGAGATCTCCATCTGACGACACTGAACAAAGTGGGTACACGATTACACCATGATATTAACCGTACAGCATTTAGAGTTCTCACATATTTCGAGGAATTTATGCATGTATGCTTGCAGCTAAATTGCTTTCTAATTCATTGTATTTCGAGCCCCTTAAAAAGAGTTTTCAATGGTACAGAACGTTGCACTACGTCGAATCTTGAAACAAGAGTAAATTGTAACTGGAAAGGACGTGTTAGGAAAAGGTTGTGGACTATTTTAAGATATCATTCTCGAATTTGCCTGGAGGAACTGACGTAAACCTCAGTTGGGATATACTATTTGTGGGCCGAGACGCGAGGCCCAAATATTCAGCATATCACTCAGCAGTGCTTACAATTGAACCTCCACAAACTGGTATTTTTGTAAGTACACCACTTAAGAGGGGGACCGCGGTGGCACAGTGGTTAAGGTGTTGTGCTACAAATCGGAAGGTCGCTGGTTCCATCCCAGCTGGTGTCACTGGAATTTTTTATTGATGTAAAATCCTTCCGATCGCAATATGGTCCTGCGGTCGTCTCAGCCTCTAACAGAAATGAGTACCAGGAGCATTTCCTGGTGGTAAAGGTGGCCGGTGCGTAAGACTGACAGCCTTACCACCATACTGTGCCGTTGTCATGAAATGTGGGAACCATAACCTCCTGTAACCCTCTGGGCCACTCTTGGCCTGTAATGGGACTGCTTTACACCATTTAAGATTCTGAAAATATCACGTAATCTATGACATTATCCTAACATTTAAACGTTCTTGATAAATTTATCATATATTAAAGAGGTGAGGGCTGGAGGTCTATTCCAAAATATGGCTTCAACATGTGTTCAAGAAACATCTGTGTATTCCACATTTTCAAATAATTATGAATTTTTCATCTCGTGAAAACTAAAATCCAACAAATAATAAATTGAAAATTTAGGTGCTCTCTCCAGCTTCAACTGATAATTTTCAGCAGGAAGTAAAGCGGTAGCCTTGCGACAATAGTTCAGTACACGTAAAGAATTTGAGGCTTTAAGCATACTAACGTATTTGGTTGAAAATCCTTATTAAGTGGAAGAAACAAAACGGTGTTCCCTCTGCTTGCGGTCAAAATAAGACTCGTTAAGTACTAGCCACTCAGACCACAAAGTGCATTGTAAATGAAGCTGAACTTCCATACTGTGCTTCATAACTACCTTGCAGACATCCGACACAAGTACCAAACATGTATTATCTAAAACGTTATTTTCTGCGCTGTTCATTCCATGATAAAGAAAACAAAAAGTAATATTTTCCGTGTGACATCACAGACTTATGTTTGAGAAGAAACAAATATCCACTTATCTGAATCTTGTAAATATATGGATATAATTCCTTCACATACTGTCAACGCTGTATACCCTGGCAAATAGATTCTGAGCATATTTATACTGAAACAGAAAAAAAATTGTTCATCTGATTCATTTATCCAGGTTTGTATTGAAGAATTTACAGAATTTTATATGGCACGGTCTAAGTCATTATTCTAGCGAAAAAACACAGCAAAAAAAAAGCTAAATATTTTTCACATATCTTGTTGATTTCTTTAAAATACGCAATCTAGCTAGAAAAATTAAAATTTGAATAGTGCCACAGGTACAAAAAGAGGGCGTATATGTCTTTACAGTGTAGGATGCAAACCACACGTTTGAAAGGAGACAAAGGAGGCAGCAGCACATGCATGTTAGAACCGTACGATAAACCTTTCAGAAGAAAAGCAGGCTTAGACACCCAGTCTGGATTCCGAATTGCACAGTTAACACAATAAAACACTTTTAACCTGAAGGTTGAGTTGCTCTGTTGAGCAAGTCTGCTTGCGAGTCAAGAACACGTGTGCCACAACCAGGTTTGATCGCATGCGTATCGTATATACTTCCGCTAGGATCGAGCGATAGGTCTTGCACAGGGTTCTACGTATTTAAATCATTGTTAGAATTCAGGCAAGTACACAAGAATTTGTACTCATCGGTTCACACAAGATACACTCGTAAATAAAAACTGGGGGTTTCTGAAACGTGAAATCACATAATCTTGTAGGTGGGTACAACTATTTCCCTGAAGAAGCCTACAAAATGCTCTTCCGAAACACCGGTAATTCAACCACAGGAATGGTGTCACGTCCCAGAATATCACCATCTGAACAGTCAGAGACATGAAAATCATAAAGCTTACACTTCAGTGGAAATTCATTTATATGGAGTGCAGCAGGACGTACAAACTGTTCGTTCTTAATTGCAATCGAAATACATAATAACATAAATCGCCATAATTTTTCCTAATGACCTCCGATGACGAAAACAGAAATGATTCTCTAAACGCTGGTTTGCTCGCCTTTCAACCACCTGACAGGGCTGATATCACGAGAAAGTTTTATTGAACTGAATCGCCGTGCAAATTTTCGACTGATCGTATGTGTTTGTATTGCTGATGACGGTAAGACCATGTCGAAACACGCATGGTTACTTTCGCATATATCGATACAAAATATTACGGAGAGAGATATGTAGTGGAAAGTAGCGCAGTCTACACTTTAGCTTTAGCGTATAAGCTGTTAAATGCTTCAATGTTAAAGGATGTAACGTTATTTCCATTTGGGGTAAATAGTCTAGCATAACACAAACAAGGCACTACATATACAACGTAACAATTTTTGCTGTTGAAAAGCAATAAGTGTTAAATAAATGTGTGTCTGAATTCTTGCCTTATTTATTCACCATGCAAATCGAATCTCTTTTAGTTGTTTTTTGTCATCTGTGGACTGTCAGGCTCTACCATATTTTTTCACATTACCTCATACACGGAATGATTTTTAGAAATAAAATTATTGAACATGCAGTGTGACTTTCATTTTCCTCTGCATTAACCTGACACGTTTCCCAGTCTAAGAGGAACTGAGTGAGATATGATCAAGAATTTGTAGAGGTCTTCATATAATGCACCCATTAATCATATCGGATTTTAGTCAAATTTGAATTTTCTCGACTGGTTTCCGACAAACTCTCAAATTTTATGTTCGGTTGACATTGCATCCTGGTATGATCCTTGCAAATAACCAACTTGACGCTCAATTTCATGTATGTTTATTTCTGCTCTCTACATGTTTCGGGCAGCCATGTGTCCATCATCAGGAGAATTATTGTATCAATTCGACACCTGGTTTATGTCACTCTGAAACAAGTGAATAGTTTAAAATTACTAATAGTTATGCCTTAAA
>Ga0123353_10018648_pt1 | contig 10270 bp, 6 predicted proteins | sample TergutLab28metaG_3_FD_92763 | JGI IMG/M metagenome (GOLD analysis project Ga0123353, IMG submission 92763) | Labiotermes labralis P3 segment gut microbial communities from Petit-Saut dam, French Guiana - Lab288 P3 | ecosystem: Host-associated > Arthropoda: Insects > Digestive system > Gut ...
AGATGGCAGCGCATCCTGGGGGCAACTGGACTTTGTTGGGGCAAATGTTACGACCTATAAGGATACCAATGTGCAATCCACCAGGACTTATTCCTACAGGGTTCAAGCGTACAGAGCGGGTGGCATGCCTTCCGGATATTCAAACGAAGCGACAGCCACGGTGCCTGTTGAATATACTCTTACAGTCAATTCCGGCACAGGCAGCGGCAATTATATCGCAGGGCAGACCGTAAACATCACGGCAAACGCCGCGCCTGCAGGTAAGATCTTCGACAAGTGGACGAGTGCGTCAGGCAATGTGACATTTGCTCAAATAACAAGTGCGAGCACCACCATCGTAATGCCGGGCGGCTCGGTCACGGTAACGGCTACTTATAAGGATATGTCCGCAAACACCTATACTGTCAACATAATCACCGATGGCAACGGCACGGCGACCACCGACCCGTCGTCCGCAGCATCGGGAGTAAAAATCACCCTGACGGCAACGCCGAAGAGCGGATACAAATTTAAGGAATGGCAGGTCGTAAACGGCGGTGTGACTGTTTCAAGCGATCAATTCACCATGCCGTCCTCGAATGTCACGGTCAAAGCTGTTTTCGAGCAGATATCCTCTTCAACAGAGCCCGATGTTACCGCTTCAACAGATATCTCAGCGACCGCACAGCAAGAGAGCGGTTCGTTTATGCCGGACAACGATTACCCATTCGGTTCGAACGATGATACAGCCATGCCGGATGACGAAGCTGTTCCGGGAAGGCGGGACGGTGAGGGAAAAGGCAGCTTTACCTGGTTGTTGATCCTGCTTATTGTGCTGGCGGCAATAGCTCTCGGCGGCGGCATTGCGTTCGCAGTAGTGAGAAAAAAAGAAAACGCAAAATCCGACAACGCTCCGGTTGAGATGCGAGCGGCATATTGCGGAAATTGCGGAACGCATATAGAAGAAGGCATTAATTTCTGTCCTGAGTGCGGAGGACAAATTTGCTCTGTCCCCGCGTGGCAATACACCCGGCAACCTGATAATAAAATGGAGGATTAAAATGAAAAAGGTAGTAGCTGTTATTCTTGCGCTTGTGACAATGATGCTCTTTGCGTCGTGCGATCTGAAAGAAATCACCGCACAAAATCTGGCAGACAAGATAATAAAAGGAATGATAATAGATGACCCGGAGACTCTCGAAATGTACGAGGAACTCTCTGAGGCAACCGCACCTTCCGGGAAAGACAGCATAAAAAACAAAACCAACGAGGTCATAAACCCTTCCCGACTGATTTCGAGAGAAGACGCAGCCCGCATACTCGGTTTTTCCGCTTCCGGCGGCGGGGATGACCTCCTGGATGCCGCCGGAGACTCCGGTTATCTCAGGTGTGAGTACATATTCGACGAGTGGACTCTTACTTTCGGCATCATTCAGGACGCCCTGATAGAAGAAGAGGCATTGAAATTCGGAAAAGATACCTATTTCCTGTTTAATCTCAACAGCAAGATACGAATCAAGGATAAGATAACGCCAAGCACTGAAGGGTTGGGTGAAGAGGCATATTTCACAGGTTCCTTGACCGGCGGTGACTACGGTCCATGGTCATTGGACGTATACGTATATGGGTATTGGATAAAGGTGTATATAAGGACAAGGAATCCGGAAAAAATGTTTGCCGCCAACGGGCCGGAGGAATCCGAGTGGGAGATAGAAAAATTGACCGCGATATATGAATTGGCGTTTACTCGTTTGAACACAATACTAAATTAGAGGACAATTGTGGTTGTCAAACAGGAAGAAATAACCCCGGGATGATAGCTAAAAGCCAAAAACCTGTGCCAAAGATAAAAACAAACCATATTGCGCGTTTTGCGCTTTTAGGATTGACAAAATGACCCTTATCGGCTAACGAAACTCCTTTGTTGAATGGCAGATAAACCACGGTAATCACAAAAAGCACGGTGCGAAAAGCAGCTTCAGATATGAGTTTGAATGACTCGGAAAAGTTAAAATGCTGTAATACTCGCACATATTCACGACCTGTAATGTTTGGCACATGAAATAATCGCAGAATTCCGAACCCAAGAAGGTTCAGCTCAAAATGACCCGGAAACACGATGAAAATATGGATGAAAAAGAAAACTGACAGCAGTGCGCCAAGATAGAAAAAAAGCTGCAAATTCCTTTGCGAAAATACTGTGATAATTAAAAACGGAATTAACAATATATACCATTGAGGATGGCTCTCGATCAGCAGAAAAAGCAGAGCAAAAACAACAAAAGACAAATGAAGTCCATGTTGAGGGCTCATATTGTCCGGTTTCTTTAGATAGCTCCAGACACAAACCAATAAAAACAAAGCAGGGAACAATGGAATCAGCCCTGCTCTTGGAAGAAGCATCCGGACTATCATCTCTCCAAAATGAGGAGAATTTGCAGAAGGAAGCAGAATGGAGGTGAGAATAAGGGGGAACGAGGCACAAAGAAGAAACTTCATCAGATTAACAACACGTTTTTCCATTAGAAGAAGCAGCGGAAGAAAGATAAAAAACGCGAAATACTTACATAGAATAGCGATGCCTGCGATTACACTGAATCTGAGGAGATCCCCTTTAGCAAAATAAAAAAATGAAGCAAGCATCAAAAACAAGCAGAGGCTATCGTATTGACCCATTATCATCGGGGAAAAGAATGCCACCGGATTTAAAAGAAATGCGAAAGCCGCGAAAGCGGCTCTTTTTTCAGCGATTTTCAAAGACAAACAAATCTTATAAACCAAGACTGCACACATACAGTAGAGGATTGCGCAGAGCGCCTTAGACCAGATAAAGTAAAAGGTTTCATTCATGCTCAAGGAAAAAAGTTGTTCGACAAGGGAAACCGGAAGCTGCCATAAAGCAAAAACTGCATAGACAAAAATATTATAATATGCGCCGTTCATATAGTACAGAGCATTGTCGTGCAATTCTACAGTTTTGTAGAAGGAGCGCACATTTCCGGATATAACACTCTCCAAGAAAAGATAACTGTGATTGCTTGTTTCCATGATATCGGGATGGATAAAGAAAAGCCAAAAGCCAATTATTATTAAGCCAATTACAGCTAAGTCAAGATAGCTTATGGAATCGGGATTAATGAGTGAACAGATTTTCTTTTTCATCATCGATCCTCTCTTTTCTATATCTTGCATAGTCGTGTTGCCATCCACAAAAGACCATCGCTTCTATGTCGATAATAAAACCCTGACTCTTTTCTTCAAACAAGAAAAGGAGTAGCAGTCTGTTACTCCCCGGTGCAAAATACTGTATTAAGCCAAGCTATTTGCATGATTTCTTGAATCCTACAACTACAGCTGTGAAGAAAACTATAAATGGGCGTTATTTTTGCAAAAAACCACAAACATGAAAATGCCAAGCGCGGCTCCGGGTCTATTGTTTAATTATCTGCTCCGGTCGGCTCATCAGGCTCCCTGTCTGAACTTATATCTGCCGCGCTGAACCTCGGTTATGTGCTCTCCAAACAGTTCGAGAAACACCTGACCTTTTTTGTGTGCGGGCTTATGTATTACCCAGTTGCCGTTTTTATACCTCAGCTCGAACTCCTGCTCAAAGTCACGGAACGTCACCCGTTCATCGTCCACAGCCGATATAGGCATCATTTGCAATGCGAATGTGACCTCTTCGGCGGTGAGCCCTATCATGACGCCTTCCACTATTATGACGCTGCCTTGAAGCTTATCGAACTCGTAGAGATATGTCTCGGCATACTCGCCAAAGTTCATGCCGTGGATACTGAGCTTGACCACCGCCTTAGTCCCGTCGATACTCACCGTCTCAGCCTTGAAATTCGACTTTGTGAGAATCTTCAGTTTGGCTTTCATCGCGTTTAGGCGATGAAAGCTTAAAAGGTCCTCGCTCGCTGTCTTGGAATTCCAGAAGGCTTCGAATATTGCATTGTCGTAGATATCGGAATCCCAAAACTCCCTGACATATCCGATAAGCGCCTCCGAAGGATCTCCGGCATCGGACGGAAGCTCGCTTCTATCACATGAAACAAGCGACAGCAGAAGTATAAAGCACAGCAGCCACTTTAAAATTGATTTTATTAAATGTTTTTTTCTCACCAATAATCACCTTGAAAGAATGCAGGATTACCTGAATGAATCTCAGGTAGCAGTCGATAACCGACTGCTACCCCATTCAACAGATAAATAAACTTTGATTTGCAGGGATAAATCAGCGCCTTCTGACATACTTCTGAACATCGATACCCACTGTTGTCACTAACAAAACGCCTTTAACAACATACTGCCAGTTGGGGTTGATGCCGATGAATGCCATTCCGAAAGAGATGAGGTTGAAAATAAGAACACCGATGAGCACGCCGGGCACCGCGCCGACGCCGCCGGCAATAGATACGCCGCCGACCACGCAGGATGCAATGGCGTCAAATTCCGCGCCCGTTCCGGTGGTTGAAGCGTTGGCCGCGTTGTTGCGCGCCGCTTCTAAGTAGCCTGCTATCGAGTAGAACATACCTGCTATGGCATAGACGATTATTTGGGTTTTGACCGTGTTGATGCCGGAGACACGTGCCGCTTCAATATTGCCTCCCATCGCATAAAGGTTTTTCCCAAACCGCGTATACGCCATTACAATATGACAAATTATCAGCAACCCTATAGCTATGATCAAAATATAAGGTATTCCCAACTGCGGGTGAAAGAGTGAGCCCGTTCCCAGTTTCTTATACGAATCAAGGAAAGTGCCTATCGGCTGTCCGTTGTTCGGCTCACTTTGATAGTGCAGGAAGTTCAATCCATACACCGTGAGTTGGATGCCCAAAGTGCCGATAAAAGCCGGCACGCGAAGCACCGCCACAATAAAGCCGTTTGCGAACCCGATTATAATGCCGAACGTCATGCAGATAAGAAGTGGTATCCATATGAACTTGTCTGTGATAACAAGCCATGAGTGCATTTTTGTGGGGTAGGAAGGTATCTGCAGCAGCGAGCCCGCAAGCACCGCAGAGAAGCCCAAAATTCGACCGCCGGAAAGATCGGCGCTGCCCGAGAGGATGACAAACATCACGCCCAACGCCATGATCAGACGGGTGGACGACTGAAAAAGGATGTTGCGAAACGCCGGCCATGACAGGAAGTTCGGGTCAGCGATAGTAATAATGACCATTAACGCGAAGAAGATGATATAGATACTGTTGTTTACTATGAATGTCTTGAAATTAAAGGGTTTTTTCTCTTTAGTCATGCACTCATTCCTCCCACTCTGCTCGCTAATTCCATAATCTTGGTTTCGACCATATCTTCTCCTTCGAGAATGCCTGAAGCCTGTCCTTCGCACATCACCAGTATGCGGTCGCTCATGGCTATAAGTTCCGGCAGCTCAGAGGAAATCATGATGATCGCCTTGCCTTGCTTTGCGAGGTCCAACATGATTTTATATATTTCGTATTTGGCGCCTACATCGATGCCGCGCGTGGGCTCATCCAAAATAAGGATATCCGGTTTATTCATCAGCCAGCGCGATATTATGACTTTCTGCTGATTACCGCCCGAGAGATTCCGCATAAGCGTTTTCAAGGACGGCGTCCTTATACGCATAGCTTCCACGTATTCTTCCGAATCCGCCCGCATATTTTTTAGTTTTAAAAAGCCCATTGCATTTGTGTAGTACGGAAGGCTGGCTACCACAACATTGTCGAGAACAGGAAGCCCCGGGAAAATACCGGTGGCGCGCCGTTCCTCGGTGACCAATCCCATTCCGGACCTTATTGCGTCACGCGCATGCTTTATTGACGCCTTTTTACCGTTAATAAAGACTTCGCCGGATTTGATAGAACGATCTCCGAAGACCGCTTCAACAAGCTCGGTACGCTGAGCGCCAACAAGACCACCTATCCCGAATATCTCACCCTTGCGCACAGTGAACGAACAGTCCTTGAAAGAGTTGTCATAGGCGGATGTGAAGTTGTTGACCTCGAGAAGTATGTCACCCGGGACATTGTCTTTTTCCGGGAACCAGTTGGTCATCTCGCGACCCACCATGTTACTCACTATCATCGCCTCGGTGAGCTCGTTCGCGTCCCACGTCCCCACGTTCTTGCCATCGCGCATAATAGTCACTTCATCGGAAATCTGAAGGATCTCATCTATTTTATGTGAAATATAGATGATACCCACCCCTTGGGCCGTCAGACGGCGGATGATATCAAAGAGCAGCTGTGTTTCTGTTGCTGTAAGAGAGGACGTCGGTTCGTCCATTATTATTATCTTCGCGCCGTAGGAAACGCTCCTCGCGATATCACACAGCTGGATAATCGAAGCTGATACCGCCATTGCATGCGTGCGCGGATTTATATGGGTCATGTGCAGGTCATCAAATAGTTTTTGTGTATCATCATACATCTTTTTATGGTCTACAAACGGCAAACCCAGCACCCGTTTTGCCGGTACCCTGCCAATCCAGATGTTCTCCGCCAAGCTGCGGCGCGGTACGGGATTTAACTCCTGATGGATCATGGATATACCATGCTTGAGCCCTTCCAACGCACTTGAGAACTTTACGTGCTCGCCGTCAAGTATGATTTCTCCCTCGTCGGCGTCATAAAGACCGAAAGCGCATTTCATCAAGGTGGACTTACCCGCGCCGTTCTCGCCTAAAAGCGAGTGTACCGTACCCTTTTTGAGCGTGAACGAAACGTCGTCAAGCGCCTTGACGCCCGGAAAGGATTTACTGACGTTTTTCATCTCTAAAATAATTTCGTGATCAGGCATTTTTCTCCTTTCTCAAAATGGGAAAGGAGAGTATCCCAGAGCGGCATCACAGCCAAAACAAGAGGGATACTCTCCGGTTATATTACCAGCGCACGGTCAATTAAACTATAGGACCTAACTCAGCAGGAATATTGGACTTGTCGATCAGCTTGTAGTGGGTCCATACGAAACCGTTCTCGTCGACTTCGAGACCAAGCGGCGGCATCCAATCGGCAACAGCGTTCAGGTTGGCGGTGTTGACTTCCTTGCCCTCCTGGAACAGTTTGCAGATGGCTATAACAGCGCCTCCCATGGCTATTGGGTCGTTGAGAGAGGTGGCAAGAAGCGTGCCGTCCGCGATGGCTTCCTGGCCGACAACTGTGGCGTCAACGCCAAGCACCGGGATATAGATGCCACCCTCGGCGAAGTAACCCGCTCCCTTGAGAGCTTCGATGGCGCCGAGTGACATGTCGTCGTTGGAGGTGAAGACGAACTCAATCTTTTCACCATGCGCGGCTACGATGGCGCTCATGACGTCCTGAGCTTCGGCTCTGTTGTAGTTAGCGGTCTGGTTGGCTACTTCATTGAGCTTGATTCCGGCGCCTACAAGGACTCCGGGCTCCTGGTGAATGTCACACCAATCTCCAACGGAGTGCGCCATACGCTCGGTGTTGTGGATGTGGCCTATAGCGCCCTGAAGATAGACATAATCCATAATGCCGTCGCCGTTGCGGTCTGCATCAGGATTCTTATTCCAGTAATCAAGCGCGGCTTCACCCATAACCACACCGGACTCATGGGCGGCTGAACCAACAAAGAATACTTGACCTTTGTATTTTGCCATCAGATCAAGGGGAGGTTCGTTGCCGTTCCAGAGGATGAGGGGTATGCCTGCAGCCATGAACTTCTCAATGACAACGCCCGGCTCAAACGCGGGGTCATTGGTAGCGACAATGTTGACCTTCTGGGTGATGAGCATATCATGGATATTGGTCATCTCCGTAGTGTCATTCTTGGCATCATAAACTGTAAGGTCCATTCCTCCGAGAGCAGGAGAAAAAGCCTCAATGTTACGACGGCAGTTGGTCAAGAAGGTATCTGAGAACTGTGAGAGGACCACTGCTACCTTGAAGTCTCCGTCTGTGGTCGGTGTAGTGGAGGATTCATTGCCGGTAGTCGGCGTAGACGTCGAGTTGTTTTGGTTCGAATTGGACGTCGAATTATTGCCGCCGCAAGCTACCAGAAAAACCAGCATAGTTAAAGCCAGAACAATTGCAAGAGCTCTTTTCATTTCTTTCCTTCCTTTCAATTAGGTACATAATACTCCGGAATGATCCCCGTGACAGACTTCAAACAAGCTAAGTCTATGTGAAGGAGCAATCAGAGGTAATGCTATATTAACCAAACTCGCCAAGGTTTTCAATATTAGTAACTACTATGTCATTAAATTCGTCATAATCAATAAAATCGATCTGCTAAACAGGAATGAAATATGTTAAAAAAATAAGAACAACTCCGTTTTTTACAGCATATCACTTAAGACGGTTATACCTTGCTGTTATTAGCGCCGTCCGGCGACATTCTGTAGAGCCTGTTTCCCTTTCCTGTATTGATGTAATAGACAAAACCGTTTGTTACCTCGGGCACAAAGTCCGCAAAGGTGCGGTATTTGGTCAAACGCGTTGAATCTGAACCGTCGGTGCGTATTCTGTATATACGGTTTTTGTCATACCGGTTGCAGAAGTAGAGCCAGCCTTCGCTGACGCTCATTCCTGCAAAAACGCCCGGGTCGTCGCACAAATACTCCCGTTCGGCGCCGTTGGTGCGGATTCTGTAAAGCGCATTGTTGTCGTCACGATTTATGTAATAGAGCCAATCGCCGTCAACGCAGAGGTGTACGCCGTCGTCCTCGCTCAGGAGAGAATGTCCTAACCCGTCGGTTTTCAATGTATAAATACCGCCGTCGGCACTGTAATACAAGCTGCCGTCGGCTACTTTCAGGTCATCTATACTTGAGTGATTCCTGTTTGTCAGCTTTTCGGGCTTTTTTGAACCAAAGTTTATGACGCTGATAATCTCGCCTCCTGCGGCATAAAAAACAGTATTTTCCTCCACCTGCAGATATTTACCGGCGTCAGCGGAGAGTTTCCATCTTTCTCCGTGCAGCGTTGTGCGGTAAACGCCTATATCATATGTATTATCTGTATTATCATCCTTCAGGCTTTCAACAACCGAATAGTATATAAGATTTTTGTCTTCAACGAGAAAACGGCAGTTGTGGGTATTAAGCGTGACGGCGCTGTTTCCATGAAAATCCTTGAAATTGAGATATCCGGTATTCGTGTGAGAAAAAAATATTTCGCTTCGAAAAATGACAAATTGCCGTTCGGTTTTTACTTTCACACCCTTCCCCAACAAAAAAAACGGAAAGACAAAAGCGAAGAGAAGCGCGGCTATCAGAACAAAGCGGGTTTTTTGTGCTTTGATCAGTTGCTTTCGGCGCACGGCTTTTACACTGACAAAGCTATATTCGTCGTTTTCACTGAACCCAGTACCTGCAAACTGGTCAGGAGCGTCGGGTTGTCCTTCAGTGACCGTTTGAGGTTTTTCGTCAGCAGCGAATACCTCCCGGTTTCTTTTATCACCTTTGCCGAAGTCCCGTGACAACACATGCCTTTGCTCTGTCGCATCAAAACCACCGAAAACGCTCTCGAACAAATCGATATCAAATGACGACTGCAGGGGTTCTTCGGGAACCAACTTAAACGTGCGGCTGTTATCCTCCGACCTTCCGGCTCTCAGAAACTGTGTTTTTGAATCGCCGGAAAAAGCGGCTGCAAACAGGGTCAAGTGGGTAACCGCAAATACTTCAACGTCATTTTCCGTAAGAGCTTTTACTATTTGTGAATGAATCTCGGACCCCTCGCGCCCATTTGTCGCGGCGAATGACTCGTTGAGCAAGACAAGGGACCCGGGCTGAAGCTGATTGGAAATCGAGTCCATGCGGAGCAGCTCTTCATCCAATTTTCCGCTCTTCATCTCTTTGTCTTCTTCTTTTGTGAAATGGGTGAAAACGCCTCTGCAAACCGGAGCGCTGAACTTCTCCGCGCCCGTTATCATTCCGCACTGAGCCATCAGTTGTGCCTGTCCCAAGCTCCGCAAAAATGTGGTTTTGCCGCCCTGATTCACACCGGTGATGATGTACAGGCGAGTGTCGTCGGTTATAAGCGTGTTTCCAACGACGCTTGAACCCTTTACGACGGCGAGTGCCACGTTGAAGAGTTCGCAATAACTGCGTCTGAAACTTACCTCGGGCAACATGTCCGGCACACAGTATTTCATGCCCGCGGAAGAAAGAGTTTCAGCGAGATTGAGACAGCCGACATAAAACGCGAGCTCATTGCGCAGCATCCGGAAAAACTCGTCGAGATGCCCGGCTGCCTGAGCCAAGGCATTTGCGACGTCGTTCAAAGCGTAGTCATACCTTCTCTCAAGCTCCTTGTAGCCCACTCTATCGTCA
>Ga0123353_10018649_pt1 | contig 10270 bp, 5 predicted proteins | sample TergutLab28metaG_3_FD_92763 | JGI IMG/M metagenome (GOLD analysis project Ga0123353, IMG submission 92763) | Labiotermes labralis P3 segment gut microbial communities from Petit-Saut dam, French Guiana - Lab288 P3 | ecosystem: Host-associated > Arthropoda: Insects > Digestive system > Gut ...
GCTGCACGCACCGAGGCAGCGTCCGCAGCCGGAACATTTGCTTTGATCGATAGATGCTTTGGTTCCGCTTTTGCCTTCGGAAAATTTGATGGCGCCATGTGCGCAAAAGCGTTCACATATTTTACAGCCGATACAGACTTCACTCTTTACCATGGGTTTTCCTTCGTTGTGCATGTTCATTTTGCCAGCCCGGCTTCCCGAGCCCATACCCACATTTTTAATCGCTCCGCCGAAACCGGTTCCCTCGTGTCCCTTGAAGTGGTTTAAGGAGATCACAATGTCCGCGTCCATGATTGCCCTGCCGATGTGGGCCACCTTGCAGTATTTCCCGCCTTTTACAGGCACTTCGATTTCATCAGTGCCACGAATGCCGTCCGCGATAATGTTATGGCAGCCTGTTGTCATGGGGAGATAGCCATTTTCGGCAGCGGCTTCCAGGTGAATAAGGGCATTGCCGCGCCGCCCCGTGTAGAGAGTATTGCAATCCGTAAGGAAGGGAAATCCACCCAGCTTTTTAATTCGATCTGCGAGAGTCTTCGCGAAGTTGGGCCGTAAATAAGAAAGGTTTCCCGGTTCACCAAAATGGATCTTTATCGCGACATATTTTTTATCGAAGTCTATTTCTTTGATACCGGCTTTTTGTATGAGTTTGTCCATTTTGGCCAAAAGACTTTCACCGACCTTTGTCCGCATATCGGTAAAGTAAACTTTAGAAGCTGTCATTTTATTCTCCTATTATTGATGCATATATTGCGCTTATCGCTTTTTCGTCCAATTCTATATAACCGGCAATTTTTCCCTTGTTGGCATTCACCGCGCGTTCAATTATAGACAAAAGATCTGCCTTTGGGATACCCATTTCGGCTAATGTAAGCGGCATTCCAATGGAACGTATCCAGGTTTTAAAAGCTTCAATTCCCGCGATTGCGACAGCCCTGGTATTCTCCGGAGAGTTATCCGCGCCGACTTTTACTCCAAAAACCTTTACACCAAATTGAGCGACCCGCGAGACCGAGGCTTCGCTTCCGTTATCTGCGATGTACTTGAGCCATGCCGGCATGATTACAGCCAGGCCGGCGCCGTGAGCCGTGTCGTAATGAGCCGATATCTGGTGTTCCAGGGCGTGCTCTCCCCCCCGCGGACCGACGCGTCCTATGCAGGTAAGATCGTTGTGGCTGAATGTGCCGGCCATCATAAGTTCCGCCCTGGCTTCGTAGTCATTTGGCTCCGCGAGGGCGATAGGCCCGTATTTGATGGCCGTCCTCATCAACCCCTCGGCAAATTCATCGCACAGGGAGCTAAGCGGATTGTCCCTTGTAAAGTAACGGCTCACAGTATGGGCGACAATGTCTACGGCGCCGGCCGCGGTTTGGTAGGCCGAAACCGGGTATGTCAATTCCGGGTTCATAATGGAAAAGACGGGGCGGCAGCAATCCCAGTTGAGGCTTCGTTTGCTGCCAGTGTCGGTATCGTCAATTATAACTACGCCCCGGCTTGTTTCGCTGCCCGATGCGGAAATGGTAATAATCGTACCCACCGGGGCCATTTTTTCAGGCTCAGTACCAGAGAAAAACTTCCAGTATTCCCCCTCGTTGGCCAGGGCCAGGGCGATGGTCTTGGCTGTGTCTATAACACTGCCTCCGCCAACGGCAAGTAAAAAATCGATCTTATCGTCCTGGGCGATTTTGATATACTTTTCAACAAGAGAACGCCGGGGATTCGGCTGTACCCCACTCATTTCCATGAAGTAAAGTCCCTCGTCTTTTAATGTATTAATCACTCTGTCATAAAGACCGCTCTTTTTAACCGATCCTCCGCCGTAAACCAGCAGCACCCTATTGCCGCCGTGCTTGCGGATCATTCTGCCCGCTTCTTTTTCCGTGTCCTTTCCAAAGCGTATGTCCGTATAAAGACGCAAATTAAAACCGGTGAAATGTTTCATATGTTTGATTTTATCATAGCCGGAGGTTTCAAAAAAGGTGACAGTCACCATTCACTTGAATCTCGGGAGTTTTTCGGCTAAACTATTAGAAAATCTACAATAAAAAGAGGGAAGATATGGCTGATAAAAACATGGTAATGATTGATGGTAACAATGCAGCGGCCCACGTAGCTCACGCTTTAAGCGAGGTAATCGCGATCTATCCGATTACTCCCTCAAGCCCAATGGGGGAATTTGCCGATGAATTCTCCGCTCAGGGGCGGGAAAACATCTGGGGCGCGGTCCCGCAGGTTGTTGAGATGCAGTCCGAGGCAGGCGCGGCGGGCGCGGTGCACGGGGCCCTGACTACAGGGGCGCTCAGTACCACTTTTACCGCTTCACAGGGCCTTTTGCTCATGATTCCCAATATGTACAAGATAGCCGGAGAACTTACTTCTGCGGTGTTCCATATAGCGGCACGTGCCCTGGCCACGAGCTCCCTTTCGATTTTCGGAGATCACCAGGACGTGATGGCCTGCCGCCAAACCGGCTGGGCTATGCTTTCTTCCAACAGCGTCCAGGAAGTAATGGATCTGGCGGTTATCGCCCATTCTTCCACCCTGCGTTCACGTGTTCCTTTCCTTCACTTTTTTGACGGGTTCAGGACCAGCCACGAGCTGCAGAAGATTGAGGAAGTATCTTTTGAAGTGATGCGGCAGATGGTCACCGATGATCTGGTGCTGGCTCACCGGCAGCGGGGACTGACTCCCGAAAAACCGAGTATCCGCGGAACCGCACAGAATCCTGATACTTATTTCCAGGGCCGCGAAGGTGTAAACCCCTTCTACCTGAAGGTGTCAGGAATCGTTCAGGAAGAGATGGATAAATACGCCAAGCTTACGGGAAGGGTGTATAAGGTGTTTGACTACTTCGGCGCCATAGACGCGGAAAAGGTCATCATTATCATGGGTTCCGGGGCGGATACCTGCCACGAAACCGTCGAGTACCTCCAGGCCAAGGGAGAAAAAGTTGGTGTTCTTAAGGTAAAGCTTTTTAGGCCCTTTGACGCGGAACTTTTTGTAAAAGCCCTGCCCTCAAGCGTAAAAGCTATTGCGGTGCTTGATCGAACCAAGGACCCCGGCGCCATGGGCGAACCGCTTTATGCCGATGTACGCACTGCCATTGCTGAGATGCAGGCGGCGGGCAAGTTCCAGGGCAACCCTGTAGTTCTGGGCGGCCGCTACGGATTGGGTTCCAAAGAATTTACCCCCGCCATGGTTAAGGCGGTTTTTGATAATCTTTCCGGAAAGAAAATCCACAGTTTTGTGGTTGGCATTAAGGATGATGTGCTTGGCAAGAGCCTCGACTACGATGAGCATTTTGTCATCAAGGAAGAAGGCATGAACGAAGCCTTGTTCTACGGCCTTGGCGCCGACGGTACAGTAGGCGCGAACAAGAACTCCATTAAAATCATCGGTGACGCCAAGCCGGATCTGTCCGTACAGGCTTACTTCTCGTACGACTCCAAAAAGTCGGGTGGTTTTACGGTTTCGCACCTCCGCTTCGGCAAGAAGGCAATTCGCCGGCCCTACCTTATCTCCAAAGCGGATTTCCTTGCCTGTCATAAATTTTCCTACATGGAAATCTACGATATTTTGGCCTACGCCAAAGACGGCGGAACCTTCCTCCTCAATAGTCCCTTTGGCGCCAAGGATGTCTGGAAAGAAATTCCCGTGGAAGCCCAGAAACGGATCATCGACAAGAAGCTTAAGTTCTACATAATCAACGCCGCCGAAATTGCCCGCCAGACCGGAATGGGCAACCGCATTAATACGGTCATGCAGGCCGCTTACTTCAAGATCTCAGGCGTTCTTCCCGAGGCTGAAGCGGTCAAGCTGATGAAGGAGCATATTGAGCATACCTATGGCAAGAAGGGAGCGGACGTAGTTCAGAATAACTTTAACACCATCGATAAATCCATTGGCGCCATGGAAGAGGTTAAGTATCCTTCCACAACCGAAGGTAACATTCACATGAAACCGGCTTTTGCCACGTCAAAAGATTCGTGGATTAAAGAAGTGCTCGGCGCGGTGTCTTCCCAGCAAGGCGACAAGCTCGCTGTAAGTAAAATACCCAACGATGGAACCTTCCCGACTGCTACAACCCAGTACGAAAAGCGTTCTGTGGCGGAAGAAGTTCCGGTCTGGAACCCCGATGTGTGTATACAGTGCGGCAACTGCGTCGCGGTTTGCCCTCATGCCTGTATGCGCATGAAGAACCTTACAAATGCTGACGCTTCAAAAGCTCCCGCGGGCTTTAAAACCGCCGAAATTAAACCCAAGGCGGTTGAAGGAAAGAAGACCTGCCTTGTGATCGCAGCAGAAGATTGCTACGGATGCGGAGTTTGCCTGAATGTTTGCCCGATGTCCAAAGACGCGTCAAAGGCCCAGGCTTTAAGCTGGAAATCCTACACTGATGATCCGGCTTTCCACGCCGAGCAGGTAAAGGTTTGGGATTTCTTCCTTTCATTGCCGGAAGTTCCCGTTTCCGAACTAAACCTGAGTACCGTGAAAGGCCTTGCCTATAAACGGCCGCTTTTTGAGTTCTCCGGAGCCTGCGGCGGCTGCGGCGAAACACCTTACATAAAACTAATCACCCAGATAGTCGGCGACAGAATGGTTGTTGCAAACGCCACAGGCTGTTCTTCCATCTACGGAGGCAACCTGCCCACGACACCTTATTGTATGCGGGCCGACGGCCGCGGGCCGGTTTGGTCCAACAGCCTCTTTGAAGACTGCGCCGAGTTTGCCATGGGTATGCGCCTTACAAGCGACAAGCTTGCAGAGCACGCCCGCGAGATGGCCCTTAAAGCCAAAGGCGAAGGCATTGCCTCCGCCATCGTTGATAAACTTCTTGCCAATGAGCAGAAAAGCGATGAGGAGATCGAAACCCAGCGCAAGAACGTGGATGAATTGAAAGCAGCGCTTAAAAATGAATCCAAGTCCACCGCGAAGCTGCTCCTTTCTCTCTCAGATTACTTTATCAAAAAGTCTGTGTGGGCTTTTGGCGGTGATGGCTGGGCTTATGATATCGGCTTCGGCGGTCTTGACCATGTAATCGCGTCCAATAGAAATGTGAACCTCCTTGTAATGGATACCGAAGTTTATTCCAATACCGGCGGACAGATGTCCAAGGCCACCCCTGTCGGGGCCATCGCAAGGTTCGCTGCCGCAGGCAAGGAAATTGTGAAAAAGGATCTGGGCGCCATCGCCATGAGTTACGGTTATGTGTACGTGGCCAAGGTTGCCATGGGCGCCAATATGGCCCAGACCATCAAGGCAATCCGGGAAGCGGAATCCTATGACGGTCCTTCGATTGTTATCGCCTATGCGCATTGTATCAACCACGGTATCGATATGAGCAAAGGTCTTGATCAGCAGAAGGCCGCGGTTACTTCCGGGCTCTGGCCCCTGTACCGTTACGATCCGCGGCTTAAGGCAGAGGGGAAAAATCCCTTCCAGTTGGATTCCAAAGATCCCACCACGAACCTTGAGGACTTCATGTATAAAGAAGTTCGGTTCAAGAGCCTTAAAGCCGCCGATCCCAACCGTGCAGATGCTCTTTTAGCCAAGGCAAAAGCCCAGACCGAAAGGGTCTGGAAGGAGTATAAGTATCTAGCCGAAAGACCTTTCTAGGTCTTTCGGCCGCTGAGAGACCGTTCTAGGTATTGGGAGAATTGAATGCCAGATGTTATTGATAAGGTAATGTCATTTATCTCAGGAGATGATGAACATATATCCGACAAAGATGTACTCTTAAAGCAACTGGCAAAGGAAATTTCTCAAAACAAGTACGCCAAGTTTTACCGGACCAGGCAGAGGGAAGCGGATGTTTCTCTGGGTCAATATTTTTTTGACCTTTATAAAGCCCTCTACCCTCTGCAGAGCTTCCTTAATAATCCAGCCAACGAAGCGAAAATCAGGCACATAACCCTTGAAGCTTTTTTGGATAAACCTGTTATGGACATTATAAAGCGCCTAAGCCCCAACGAAATCGCGGAGCGGAAGAGGAACGCAGGTCCTGAAATTTCAAAGCAGTTGAAAGAGGATCTTACCGCTTTAGCTGCCGGGTTTGACAATCCAAAAATCGCCGCGGCGGATAAATGCAATAACCTCATCGCCTCCATGAAGCAATTTGTCGCTTTTAGTTTTATTACGCTTCTTGAAAAATTCGATCCCGAAATGAAAGAAGGGGATTTCCTTTCGATTCCCAGATTTGCTCCCATTGATGCAAGCATTTTGGTACCCGATTTATCAAAATTTTTATCGCTTTTGCCGCCCTTCGAACCGGATGATGACTGGAAAACGGTTTTTGAGATCCTTAAATACTGTAAAGGCGGGGTTGATGTAATTCCCCTGCTTCAGTGGAATAATATTCTTTTAAGCCTGAACGATCTTAAAAGCTCCAGGGTTCTTGAGCTTATTTGCAAGCTGTCTTCCGGAAACCCAATCTTTGAGATCAGGCCTGTTATTCCGCATGAAACCCTTTCAGCGGGTTTTTTGGAACAAAAGACCAGTGAAGTAAGGGAAGTAATTGCCAATATTTTGGGAAGCCAGAAACAGACACAGGTGGATGCTTTGGTACAGGCAGTTTTCGGCCCAATAGCTACTACCCGTTTGAGCTATTATAATGACGCCAGGGGAAGAGTTCTTATTGATAAAAACCTGGACGGTTATGTTTACGCTCCGGCGCTCAATCATCTTCTTACTTTTATTCAAGAATACCATACGAAGGAATTTCAGGAACTTTGTGACATAGTTCTCATCCGCGGGAAATGGACCAAAAGCGCTGCTTCAAGGGCGATGTCGGAAGGTTTCCATTCGGTTTTGGATATTACCAATGAGATTCTTCACCTGGATGAATCCCTGTCCGAAGACGGAAGCGAAGGCCCCCGTCTAAGGTCGGCTCTGGCCCGGGTAGACCGCGATAAAACCCAAATCCGGTATATCAATAATATTATCGCCGGAATAAATGATGAAGCCCTGCACCTGATCAACAAAGCCGTACCTTCCCTCATTGTCCTGGGCAAGCATTTTAAAATGCTGTTTGACGATTACGATAAAAAACCTTTTGAATTGATAATGAACTGGAAAGAGTTAACCGCTGCGTCCAAAGCGCCCATTTCGCAAAGGATCTCCGCTGCATATAAAAGGATTAATTACTTTGTGCAGTTGATGATTATGGAAACAAAAGAAACAGAAGAATAGTTTTATTTTCTGCGCGCTATCAATTCAATCTCGATCTTTGCTCCCAAAGGTAATGAAGCTACACCAATTGTTGTTCTGGCAGGATAAGGCTGTGAAAATTGTTTTTTGTACACTTCATTCATTGCCGCAAAATTGTTCATGTCAGTCAGAAAAACATTTACCTTTTGGACATCATCCGGCGTCAAGCCGGCGGCCTCCAATACGCCAAAAAGATTATTAAAGCTTTGCTGGGCCTGAGCGCCGATATCTCCGTCAACAATTTTACCGGTAACAGGGTCTTGTGGAGTTTGCCCCGATAAAAATATAAGTCCCTCTGAATCAATACCGTGAGAATAGGGACCAACCGAAGTAGCTTTTGGTGATACTATTGCTTTTCTTGCCATAAACTTTTCTCCTTACCATTAATTTTTATAAACCAATATTTCCTTGATCCCAAGGTTTATCTTTTGTCCTTCTTTCAATGTGTTAAAGCTGCTTGATTCGGCGGTAACCCGAACAGTTTCCCCGCGGATTTCGACTCTGCAGTCGTTTATATCGCCCAGATAAAACATGGAAAGAAGATTACCTTCAAGGATTCCCGCTGAAAACAATGTATCCCTGGGATGCTCTGCGTCTGGTGAAAAAAGAACGATGTTCTCCGGTCTAATGGCTACAATGACATTGCCCTCATGAGGACCTTTGTAGGGGATGGATTGACCAATGCCTGCCAGTTCTATGCTTCCGGCTTTGGCCTCACCTTTGAAGAAATTAACCTTCCCCACAAAGTCGGCGACAAACTGATTTGCAGGCTGGCGGTATATTTCGGTGGGATGAGCCACCTGCTGTATAATACCATAGTTGAGAACGATGATTCTGTCCGACATGGCCATGGCCTCGGCCTGATCGTGGGTAACGTAAATTACCGTTATGCCAAATTTCCTCTGAATATCCTTAATTTCAAAACGCATACTCTCACGCAGCTTGGCATCCAGGTTAGATAGCGGTTCATCAAGGAGAAGAAGCTTTGGCTCTGAAACAAGGGCGCGTCCCAGGGCAACACGCTGCTGCTGGCCTCCTGAAAGCTGGGATGGAATGCGCGCGGCATACTGGTCAAGGTGGACGGTTTCAAGAATTCTTTCAACTTTGGTTTTTATTTCGGCTTTGTGGCACTTTGCGATTTTAAGCGGGTAAGCTACGTTTTCATAAACTGTCATGTGCGGCCAAACAGCATACGATTGAAACACCATTCCAATGCCGCGTTTTTCGGGAGGCACAAAACTCTTTCCGGAGTTTACAATGTTATTATCAATTGCAATTTCTCCGGAAGTAGGTTTTTCAAAACCCGCAATCATTCTAAGCATGGTGGTTTTACCGCAGCCTGAAGGTCCGAGTAGACTTACAAATTCCTTATCCCCAATGACAGCGGAGAATTCCCGTATGACCTCCACGCTATCAAAATATTTGGTCACATTTTCAATGCTAATGACAGACATGGGTCTCCTTCCTTATACCGAAAATTTCCCGCCGGTGAGCTTATTGAGCAGCCAGTTTACAAAAATAACCATAAAGAGAATTGACGTTGCCAGGGCAGAAGCGGTCTGCTGGCTATGATAAGTTTGATAGGTATAAAGTTCATACCCAAGAGTTTTCGTGTTGGTCGAATACAGCAGAGTGGACATGGTGAGCTCATAAAAAGACGGCATGAAAATAAGGAACCACCCTGCAACAACAGACGGAGCTATGAGAGGCAAGGTGACATCTTTTAGCACCCTTAGCCACTTGGCCCCTGATATTTGAGATGCCTCCTCAAGGGACGGGTGAATCTGGCTCATGGCTGAAACGACCGTACGCATTCCCATAAGGAGGTATTTGATCATGTAGGCGATGATCATAATCGAAAGCGTGTTGTATATGTTGATGCCAAACTTGCCGGACATGGTCATGATGAGGGCAAGGGCGATGACTACGCTGGGAGTTCCGCTTCCCACAGTGATAAGGAAATCGGGAATGCGGCGGCCTTTTACGTTGGTTCTAACGAGGAAATACGCCATTGCGCAAGAAATGATCATGCCTGCGGTTGCGGCTATAGAGCCTGAAATAAGGCTGTTCCAGCCCGACTGGAGTATGGCCTTCCGGGTCATGATCCGTTCCCAATAGCGGAATGTAATGTTATCAGGTGTTAGGGGTTTTCCCATGTTTACCGTTATGGATGTTGCCGCCACGGTGAGGAACGGCAGAATTACTATGATAAATGCAAATATGCAAATTAATACCGTAAGGATAATACGCCAGCGGCCGAGGTCAACGATATTTGGTCTTGTGGATTTCCCCGATACGGTAATGTATTGTTTCTTTCCTACCACGAAAGTTGAAATATAAAGAACAATGTTGGCAACGATCATAAGGAACACCGCCAGAGCAGTCGCGTCTGTCAGACCATCCTGGGAACCTATGTGAACATAATCAATGATCCTGGTGGTTACTGTGTGTATCTTTCCGGGTGCACCGATGATAGAAGGAATGCCATAACAGGATGCCGCGGAAATAAACACCAGGAGGGCGGCTGCAACAATGCTGGGAGCCATCATGGGCATGGTTACAGTAAGCAGGGTCTTAAAAGGAGATGCCCCGGAGATTCGCGACGCTTCTTCCAGAGAAGGGTCCATTTTTTCCATGGCCCTTGAAATCGTGATAAAAGCATAAGGATAGTAAAAAGTCGTAAGCACCCACACGAGGCCGCCTGTTGTGTAAATATTAAACGGCGCTTTGCTTAGGCCGAGGATGTTCTGGATAAAGACGTTGAGGTTTCCCACTGTGGGGTTAAGCAGTCTTAACCAGGCCATGGCGCCTACATAGGGGGGAACCATGTAGGTCATTACAAAAAGCGTGCGAAAGAATTTTTTCCCGTACAGGTTTGTTCTTCCCACAAGCCAGGCAAGGGGAAAGGCAATCATGATCCCGAAAATCATTGAAAGGCTTCCGGTTATCAGGGTGTTACGTACAGCGTCCCAGTTAAGTGGATATGTGTAAACCCGTTTAACTGAATTCAGGGAGAAAGTCCCGCTTGAAAAGAAGGCCCTGAAAACAAGATAAAGAAGGGGGA
>Ga0123353_10018650_pt1 | contig 10270 bp, 6 predicted proteins | sample TergutLab28metaG_3_FD_92763 | JGI IMG/M metagenome (GOLD analysis project Ga0123353, IMG submission 92763) | Labiotermes labralis P3 segment gut microbial communities from Petit-Saut dam, French Guiana - Lab288 P3 | ecosystem: Host-associated > Arthropoda: Insects > Digestive system > Gut ...
CGAATGGTTTGCAGATGACGTTATGGAAGCTATGCCCGCTGATCTCCCCCGAACAAATTTGTGGTGCGCAGGCTTCCCATGCCAAGACATTTCAGGCGCATCAAGCGTCAGATCCGGGCTTGACGGCGCCAGGAGCGGATTGTTTTTTGAGATTATCCGGCTGCTTGACGGGCTCCCCGCCAATACTCGACCCGAGTGGATTGTACTGGAAAATGTTAAGCGATTGCAGGAGATCCATGGAGGCTGGGACCTGTTCCGGATTCTCGATTCACTGGCCCGGCGCGGCTATGCTTGGGAGTTTGGAGTCGTCAATTCAAGCTGGTTCGTCCCGCAAAATCGTGAACGGATCTTCATTGTCGCTCGCCGACATTTTGGAGACGGATGTACCCGAAAAGTATTTCCTCTCCCCTGCGGCGATGGCAAAGCTATGCGCTGCCTCAACGGAAGAAGGCGGCAGGGAAGCCGAATCTATGATTCTGATGGCGTAAGCGCCACGCTCATGGCAGGCGGCGGGGGATTCGCCGGCAAGACCGGGCTGTATGCCGTGGGATTCAACCGCAAAGACGGTGTCACCGGCCCGCTCGAAAACGCTTGCACCCTCCAGGCCAGCGATTACCGCGGGCTCAACCGGAACCAGACGCAGACAGCCGTGTTTGTCGACCTGAACGCCGGCGCGCTCACGCTGACGGACACGGCCCGCTGCCTGATGGCGAAATACGACGCCGGAGTGGGCCATCACAAAGGCGAGCGTTCCGGGGTTTTGGCTGGCGGGCGTATCCGTAAGCTTACGCCGAGGGAGGCATGGAGGCTTCAAGGCTGGACTGATGAGCAATTCGACAAGGCCGCCGCTGTCAACAGCGATGCCCAACTTTATCGCCAAAGCGGAAATGGTGTGACTGTCGATGTTGTAGCGGCCATTGGCCGGCAGATTGTTCAGGCGCAGGAGGAATACGCGGGTATATCTGGCTGCGAGTGAAAACACGTATAACATTTTGTGGCTGCCGGGCCTGTTCAAACGCTGTAACCGTTGATATACTTGCGTTTGCGCTGGCTAATGTGTGTACTGTGTAGTATACTTAGGAAGGAGGCGGGGCCCATACTGAAAAACAAAAAACTCAAGCGAACAGCGATCTTCATCGGCCTCTTCCTCGCGGCGATCCTGCTCACGTTTATAATCGCGAGCATCTTCCGATCCCCGCCTGAACCGGATCCCGATGCCGAAACAACCGTTGTGGAGGAAACCACCACTGCCTGGGAGGAATCATCCACAGAGGAAGAAAACACAACCACGCAGTTCGAATGGATCACCGAACCCACTACAACCACGGTCACCACAACCACCCGCAGTACCGCATCCAGCAATCGTACCAGTACAACGCAAAGCACGGCCACGAAACCCACAGCAGCACCGCCACGCACAACAGCCCCGCCAACAACGACCCGCGCGTCGGTTACCACAACAAAGCCTCCCGAAACCACAACGCGAACAACCACCAGGACAACGACCACAACACGATCAACAACCACGACGCGGCCGACGACTACAACGACAAGGCCGCCCACGACCACCAACATCACGGATTCCCTGATCGCCTTCGGCGTCAACTACGGCAAGAGCATTGGCCTGACCTACAGGCCCCAGCTGACCCAAGGCGGCGAGGCAATCAGCAACGCGACCCAACAGGCAATACGAGCAAAACTCGACCAGGCAAAGGCATTCGGCGCGACGGAGTTCAATATCTACTCCGTGCGCCAGGGCAACACGCAAACCATCTATATTATATGGAAAAGGTGAGGACAATGAAAAAGACAGCGATTTTCACACTGATGGCGGCCCTTCTGGCGGCCGCGATCATGGCCTGCGGCAGCGCCGGCACGACCAACGCGGACAGCGCGGCGGCCGCCTGGGCCACGGAAACGACCACGGCGATGTTCACCAAGGAAACAATGGCAGACACTCCGCCAGAGGAAACCAGCGAGGAAAGCGCCGAAGCGGAAACTAGCGCGGGTACCAGCGTTGACTCTGTAAAAGCGCAGACGAGCGATGATCCCTCTGAGGTCCTTGCGGTTGCTGTACCCAATGAGGTATCGCCTCAACCGCAAGCTGTGGCTGCCAACGCCCCGGCGCCGTCACCAGTGAACGCTGTCCAATCAGCCTCACCAACCCCCGCAACAGGTGCAGCAACCATAGCCCCTGTGGTTCCAACGCCTGCGACTGCAGCGCAGACGACAACCACGACCCGCTATGTACCGCAGACGAGCACAACCGTCCTATACACAAAAGGAAACTATGAGTGGATAGGCACAACGCAGGCAACCACAACAGCAACCACTACCACCCAGCCGACTACGACCACAACGCAGTATGTTCCCCCGGTGACCACGACCACCACCCGTCCACCGACGACAACAACAACAACAACAACCCCGGCGCCCGTGACGCAGGCCGGGCCTGACTACGAAGCCATGGGCCAGACAGCCTACCAGGACGAAGCCATCCGGGCCCTCAATGCTCTGCGCGCTGAGCGCGGGCTCCCGCCGATGACCGTCAACGTGACGCTCATGGCCAACAGCCTCGCCCAGGCGCAGCGGATGGTGGCGGCCGGAAGCGAGTTCCACAGTACGGTCAACCTGCCCGGCTGCGAAAGCGTGGCCCGAGTGCCCTACAACTTCCCCGCGAAGCTGCTGGGCGAAACCCTCGGAAAGCACACACCGCAGTTCCTCACGGACAGCCGATCCAGCGTGGGCATCGCAATCATCAGGCAAGGCAACTATCTCTACGCGGTCATGCAAGGAGCATGATCCCAAGGCAACTCAATACCCCAAGCGGGGCCTCCGAAAGGGGGCCTTAATTTTTTCAAAAACCTATATAACGAAAGGATTTTTTATTCATGAAACACATGAAACGCATTCTCAGTTTTCTCATTGCGGCGCTGCTGGCATTCGGCGTCGCCATCCCTGCCGCCCATGCCGCGCCGGACGACAGCACCCAAATCATGACCGTCGGCGGGGACGACAGTATCTTCGAATACTTCAACGGCTTGCAGTGGAACACCATGGTCGTCCCGTTTTGGTTCGCTACGTCTAACGGCGGCAGCATCGCCTACTGCCTGGAAAGCAATAAGACCCAGCCCATGGGCGACGGCTACCACATATCCTCCGCCCTCTACAGCGAGAACGTCCTCGCGGGTGTCCGCTCCATCCTAATTTACGGTTACCCCAACAACTTGGGTAGCCTGAACGAGACGCAAGCCTGGTATGCCACCCAGGCCGCGATCTGGACCTGGATGTGGGAGGCGGCGGGTGTCGGCTATGAGAGCATGGCAGAACACAACATGCGCCCGACTGCCGGCAATCAAGCCGTGTACGCTTTCTACCAGCTTCTGCTGGAACGCGCCCGGCTCGGCATGGACGAAGCCTACCGCACCTACTGGTATACGCCGGCAACCGTGGTTCTGACCCCCAATGGCAGCGGCCAACTTTCGGGAACCGCGGTGATCACCCTGGAAGGTCTCGAAACCTGGAGCGTCGACCAGAGCAAGCTCCCCGCAGGCGTATCCATCACCGGCAACACCTACAGGGACCAGGATACCTTTACCCTCACCGTACCCATGAGTTATGCAGGACGGACCGAAATCATATATGACTGCTTCAAGATGCAGGGGACCCGTTCCCCGGCTAACGTGTTCTGGTACGAGCCGGACGGCGGTAACCTGCAGAAGATGGTCGTATTCGATATGTCACTCCAGCCCATGCACTCGGGCGGCGTGACCTTCACCTCGGATGATGTTCCGCAGACGGGTGCCATACGTATCGTGAAATATAACTACGCGCCTTCCCATGGCAACCATAGCCTGGCCGGAGCGGTGTTTGAAATCCGCAACAGCACTGGCACCCTGGTCGATACCGTGACCACAGACGTAAGCGGCATCGTGTTCTCTAAGCAACTTCCGTTTTGGGAATACCGCGTGACGGAAAAGACCGCGCCCTATGGTTTTACCCGCAACACAAACACATTTACCGTAAACCTGAACGAAAACACGCAGTATAACAATCAATATTGCGCTGAGGTTTCCGTTCCCCAGGAACCGCAGACGGGCACACTCCGCCTGAGAAAAACCAACGCGAACCCCGCCCTTGGCGATTATAGCCTTGCTGGCGCCGAGTTTGAGGTACGTGACAGCAAAGGAACCCTGCTCAATACGATTTATACAGACGCACAGGGCAGGTCGGGCTTGGTGCTAATGCCCTTGGGCGAATACAAGATCACGGAAAAAACCGCCCCTACCGGCTTTTTGCGCGACCCCAATGTATACACGGTCAACGTGGTCTATGGCAGCCAAGATGAAGAATTCGTCTATGTCGACCTGAATATCCCCGAGCAACCCCAGGCAGGTGTGATCCGCGTGAACAAGTCGAATGCCAACCCCGGCAACGGCGATTATAGCCTGGCCGGCGCGGTGTTTGAAGTCCGCAACAGCGGCGGCACTCTGGTCGATACCATCACGACGAACGCCCAGGGCAAGGCGCAGACAAAGCAGCTTCCCCTTGGCTCGTATGTGGTGACCGAAAAGACTGCCCCGGCCGGGTTCCAGCGGGATACCAACGAGTACACAGCCAACCTGGTATACAGCAATCAGGATGAAGCGGTCGTCTATGCCGATGTCAACATCCCCGAGCAACCGCAGATGGGCCGGATCAATATTAAGAAAACGAATGCCACTCCCGCCTTGGGTGACTACCCCCTGAACGGCGCGGTCTTCGAGATTTACAGCGGCTCTACCTTGGTGGATACCGTCACGACTGACGCTGCCGGGAACGCGCAGAGCAAGACCCTCAAGCTGGGCAGCTATACCGTGAAGGAAAAGACTGCTCCAAACGGATATGTCCTGAACACAACCAGCTTCCTCGTCGACCTGGAATACGCCGGGCAGGATGTGCAGCTTGCCATTGCGTCTGTTACGGTCCCCGAGCAGCTCCAGGCAGGTATCATCCGCGTGAACAAAACGAACGCCAATCCCGCCAACGGCGATTATAGCCTCGCCGGCGCGGTGTTTGAAGTCCGCAACAGCGGCGGCACCCTGGTTGATACCATCACGACGGACGCTCAGGGCAAGGCGCAGACAAAGCAGCTCCCCCTTGGCTCGTATGTGGTGACCGAGAAAACCGCACCGGCTGGGTTCCAGCGTGACACCAACGAGTACACCGCCAACCTGACCTATGGCGGTCAGGATATCGCTGTCGTCTATGCCGATGTCAACGTACCCGAACAGCCACAGATGGGCCGGATCAATATCAAGAAGTCCAACGCCACGCCCGCCCTGGGCGACTACCCCTTGAACGGCGCGGTCTTTGAGATATTCAGCGGATCCACCCTGGTTGACACCGTCACGACCGACGCTGCCGGCAACGCGCAGAGCAAGCTGCTCAAGCTGGGCAGCTATACCATCAAGGAGAAGACCGCTCCTTACGGATACGTGCTCAACACCGCCAGCTTCACTGCCGACCTGGAATATGCCGGGCAGGACGTGGAGATTGCCATTGCTTCCGTGACGGTTCCCGAGCAGCCTCAGCGCGGCATTATCCGTGTGGCCAAGACCAACGCGAACCCCAGCATGGGCGACTACAGCTTGGCGGGCGCGGTGTTTGAAATCCGCGATGCGCAGGATAAACTGGTCGACACCATCACCACCAACGCGAGCGGCCAGGCCAATTCCAAGGAGCTCCCGCTGGGCAGCTACACCGTGACTGAGAAGACGGCGCCCAACGGTTTCGTCCGCAACCGCAACTCCTTCGGCGCGCAACTCACCTACGCCGGACAGACCGTCACCGTCGTCTACACCGACGTGGCTGTCGCCGAACAGCCGCAGACAGGCAAGATCACCGTAACCAAGCGCGATGTCACAACCAACGATACCGCCCAGGGCGACGCGGAACTGACCGGGGCCGTGTTCGAGGTGTTCGCGTCCGATAAGTCCACATTAATGGACACCATCTACTGCGCGGCCGATGTCAAGGCCACCACGAAGGAACTATCTCTCGGGACGTATTATGTGCGCGAGAAGACCCCGCCCGTGGGCTACAACATGGACGAGGAATTCCACGAGGTGAAGCTCGTCTACGCCAGACAGGACATTGAGGTGACCGGCAGCAGCTACGACCTGAAGAACAAGGTTATCGATGGCCAGATCGCTATCACCAAGCATCTTGACGAGGCGATGGACGGCTATGATGACCCGCAGATCGAGCAGCCTCTCGAGGGTGCTGTGTTCCAGATTTACCTGAAGGCGGCTGGCAGCTATGACGCCGCGAAAGATACCGAGCGCGACCTGCTCACCACGAATGAGCATGGTTACGCCATTAGCAAGAAGCTGCCCTACGGGATTTATACCGTTGCTGAGATCGAGGCTCCCGGCGACGTCAAGTTCGTGGAACCCTTTGACGTGTTTATCTCCCAGGAGGGAAAAATCTATCGGTTCATTTTGAATGACATTGCCTTCCGCGCGCTGATCAAGGTTGTGAAAACGGACGCCGGAACCGGCAAGACCATTCCCGCGGCCGGCGCGACCTTCAAGATTATGGATCTTGCCACAGGGGAATGGGTTTCCCAGCGCATCAATTATCCCACGCCCATGGACCTGACCGAATTTGAAACCGCTCCCGATGGTACGCTGGTTCTGCCGGCACCGCTGAAATCCGGCGAGTACGAATTGGTCGAAGTGAGAGCCCCGCGCGGCTATCTTCTCAGCGACAAGCCCGTGAAGTTTACCGTGCATTCCTCCAACGGGCAGGAAATGGTGACGGTCACCATGGCGAACAAGCCTGTCATGGGCAAGGTTCACGTCGAAAAGACCGGCAATATGCCGGTCGGCGCAAAGGAGATCGAAACCATCTTCGGCAAGCAGTATCTGCCCATCTTCGAGATGGGGTATCTGACCGGCGCTGAATTCGATGTAGTGGCAGCCGAAGATATCGTCACCCCGGACGGCACGGTCCGCGCCAGGAAGGGCGACGTGGTGGACCACCTCGTCACCGGCGAGGACGGCCAGGCGACAAGCAAGGAGCTGTATCTCGGCGAGTATGAATTGGTGGAAACCAAGGCCCCGGCCAACTATGTGCTGGATCCCGCGCCCCACGCAGTCTCCCTTGTCTACGAGGACCAGACCGTTGCGGTGGTCACCAGCCAGATCGGCATCATGAACGCTCGACAGCTGGTGGAGATTGAGCTGCTCAAGCGGATGGAAGGCTTCGACAAGTTCGACCACTTCGAAGATGTGATCTTCGGGCTCTATACAGCGGAGGATATCTTCGCCGAGGACGGCAAGCTGATCATCGCCAAGGACAGCCTCATCATTGTGCAGGATTCGCTTATGGCGCTGTCCGCTCTCGACGACGACGGTCGCGGCAGGTTCGAAGGCGAGCTTCCCTTCGCGAAGTATTATGTTCTGGAACTGCAGACCGCCGAGGGCTTCGTTCTCGACCCGACCAAGTATCCCGTTGACGCTTCCTACACCGGCGAAGACAAGGCTGTCACCCGGATCAAAGTCAACGGCGGCGAGGCCATTGTCAACAAGCGGTCGCAGGGCGAGCTGCGCATCCTCAAGCTGGACGCCAAAACGCATGAGCCTCTGCAGGGGGCCAAGTTCGGCCTGTTCCAGGGAGATAAGAAGATCGGCGAAGGCGTGACGGACGAAAAGGGTTACGTACAATTCAGCGATTTGCCCTTCGGCGAATACCAGGTCCGCGAGCTGGAAGCGCCCGAAGGTTATGTCCTCGTGGATGAAATCTGGACGATCAACATCCGCGAGAATGGCCAGAAGGTATTACTGGAGGTGCTCAACCAAGAGCAGCCTGACGAGCCGGACGAACCCGATGAGCCGGATGAACCCGATGAACCGGATATCCCCGACGAGCCGGATGAGCCTGACAAACCCGATGTCCCTGACGAGCCCAAACAGCCTGATGAACCCAAGGAACCCAATCAGCCCAAAGAACCCGACAAGCCCGTACCGCCCCCGTCAGGTTTCCCGAAGACCGGCGACAACTCGAAGATCGCCCTGTGGGCTGGTCTGTTCTTAGCGTCGGCTGCTATAGCCGCCGCGGTACTCCTGATCCGCAGAAAAAAAGAAAATGAAACGGAGGAACCACCTGATGAAACGAAATAAGCTGAAGTTTGCCCTCGCGGTGATCGCGGTGCTGGCCCTGCTGGTCGGCGCCTTCTGCGTAACCGCCTTCGCGGCGCCCGCCGACGTGGCCGGCGCCCTCGAAAGCACCTGGACCGGGGCGAAGGACCAGATCAAAAAAGTGGTCAACAACGTCGTCTTCCCCGCGCTGGACTTGATTCTGGCTGTGCTGTTCTTTGTCAAGCTCGGAAGCTGTTATTTCGACTACAAAAAGCATGGCCAATTTGAGATCACCGGCCCGGCAATCATCTTCGCTGGATTGCTGCTTGTTGCCACGGCCCCCCTCTATATCTGGCAGATCATCGGATAGCGAAACCCTTGATAATCAAGGCGGGAGGGCTGCTAGCGCTCTCCCGCCAGAAGGAGGAACAATCCTATGTTTGACTGGTTAGGGGGCCTTATCTCCAGCGCGTTTGAGGGCGCGAGCCAGAGCATTTCCAGCATCATTTTTGACCTCATGCTGAAGTGGTTCTACACGGCAATCTACAAAGCCATCGCGGAATTCTTCACGAAGATGGGCGAAATGGGCGCGGAGATTTTTGAATTGCCTTGGGTGGCCGCTGTGGTCAAGCTGTTCAGCCAGTTCGGCTGGGCGCTCTTCGCCGTGGGTATGGTGGTCGCCGTGTTCGACGTGGCTATCGAATCACAGAACGGCCGCGCCAGCCCCAAAACCACCGCGATGAATATCCTGAAAGGCTTCATGGCCACGAGCCTGTTCAGTATCGTACCTGTTGCGCTGTACAAATTCTGCATCACCCTGCAGAACACCTTTCTTGGGGATCTCTCTATGATGATGGGCATGACCCGAGGACTTGGCCTGGGGCAGCAGAGCGTCAATGTGCTAGAGGGCAGCTTTTTGGTATCTGCCGATGTGAACTTCAAGCTCTTTAACATCCTCGCGATGATCGCCTTTGCCTACTGTGTGATAAAAGTGTTCTTTGCCAACCTCAAACGGGGCGGGATACTGATCATACAAATAGCGGTGGGCTCGCTGTACTTATTCAGTGTTCCCCGCGGTTATAGCGATGGCTTCTGGAATTGGTGCAAACAGGTGGCGGCGTTGTGCCTGACGGCATTTCTGCAGACCACCCTGCTCTTCTTAGGGCTCTTGACCTTCCCGGACCACATGCTGCTGGGTATGGGGATTATGCTCTCCGCAAGCGAGGTTCCGCGGATCGCTCAGCAATTTGGCCTGGACACGTCAGCAAAGTTCAACCTGTCGTCCGTAGTTCATATGACCAGCACAGCGGTAAATCTCGCAAGGCACATCGAAAAGTGAGAAAATGGCAGGTTTCGCTTGCTTTCCCCTGTGAAATAGTATATACTAGGTGGAAGGAAAGAGGTGAACGCAATGCGCTTGAACGGCGAAATCCGCTCGCGGGATGTCACTGTGGGCGTGGTGCGCGATGGCCTGCTTGTCCAATGCGACGAGTCAAAGCTCCCGCTGTATCTGCAGAGAACGAAAGACGTGGAGGCTTGGCTGCGCGGCCGGGCGATTGACGCCCACCGCACCAACTCGCGGCTGCTCAAGAAGGCCCTGCGCATCGGCAGCGCCGACGACATGGACGCCGTGCTGCGCGTTCACGCCGCGACCATCACCGACACCTACTGGTTCTGCCCCGAAGGCGAGGCTCTCACCTATGCCGACGTGCAGTTCAAAGAAAACCAATTCGCGGCTTTGGCGCTCAAAGGGGATCCCGACAGCTTTAACAGACCCTACTCCCGCACCCCGGAGCTGACCAACATCGGCTCCTACGAAAAGTGCTGGCTGCAGCGTGATGGCCAATGGTGGATGGTCAAACAGGGAAGCGAACTCGAGCGCTTCTCCGAGTTGTTCATCTGCCGTTTGGGCCGGGCGTTGGATTTCCCAATGGCCGAATACCAGCAGGAAGACGGAACCGTTCTCAGCCCGGATTTTACGGAAGGCGCAACCGTAAACTTCGAGTCAGCGGACGGCATCGTCGGCGACGACGAGGACTACTGCCGGAACTTCGATGCTTTCTATGCCATGTCCCCCGAACTTGCCCTGCAATATCTGCAGATCATCTATATGGATACCTTGTGCTTCAACATGGACCGTCACACCA
>Ga0123353_10018651_pt1 | contig 10269 bp, 10 predicted proteins | sample TergutLab28metaG_3_FD_92763 | JGI IMG/M metagenome (GOLD analysis project Ga0123353, IMG submission 92763) | Labiotermes labralis P3 segment gut microbial communities from Petit-Saut dam, French Guiana - Lab288 P3 | ecosystem: Host-associated > Arthropoda: Insects > Digestive system > Gut ...
CCCTGAAGATAGCCACAATAGCAACTGAAATATGTTGGCGAGAAAAATGTGATTAAAGTACATCATACACAGTGAAGTGAATTTTGTTGGTTATTTGTATATTATGTTTAATACTCTGTTCACAACAACCCACTACTTGTTTCTTCATAAGCTGATGAATAGTACATTCCTTCCTGTTCTCTTTTTTACTAAGATCTATTATAATATCCTTCCATCTACTACTCTGTCTTCAAAGTGTCTTTATCCTTAAATGTTTCCCACCAAAACTTGTAACTGAGGATATAACTGGCTTCAGAATTATAATTTTATTTAAGAAATACCTTTTACACTAGCATTTTTAATGAAACCACACATTAGAATAATTTATTTATGGAACCTCTGGAAAAAATTAACAGAACTCTAGCTTTCAACCTAACAAAATATAAGAATCAATGCAGCAGTAAAAACTGTGATATCTGGCACTGGATGATCCATAAAGCTCTGTTAACTGGAAATTGACTGAAAGATCCATTGTTTTTCACTATTCCACCAACCAGCAGCACCCAACATGGATTCTGTATATTCAGCAACTAATTATTGGTGTCTAATTTTTTTTTACATAAGCAATGATGATAGGGGAATTGAAAATGTGAAATGGGATCTGAAATATAATAAGTGAAAAATTAAATAGTTTTGTCTTTGAGATTTGTAGGTACTCGAAGTTACACATTAGGTACAACAGTCTAATGTCTGGACGTTACCATATCTGGCAACCCTATCCCAGCGGTGCTACTTACTGGAACTTTAAGTGTATATACATGTTACCCTTGTCAATGACAATTTCCTTTCCATTCACAACCAAAGACTCATCTAATAACACACAAAAATCGTGATTGTTAAACTTACGTGAAGTTGAGAATATATGCCATAGTGTTCCAAATGTCGCCAACATAACCACTAATGACTCTTCCTCCAGACTGAAAGAACACATCTTCACCTATCTGCAATATTCCAGTTCATTTTCAAACATGCCACCTTATTTTAATGAGAAGTGTTTTGTGTATTATGTAACAATATTGTTTTATGATAAAACTCTTCTACTTAGAGTGTGGAACATGTTCAGGTACAACACCTGCAGCCACACAAGGTTTCAGCTGTTTCAATTTAAGCTAGCTATCAGGAAATACATGAATATTTTCAGCAGTTGAGATTTCAAGTGTGGTATTTGGGGTTATGATGTAATGTAGTCTGGTGGATGTTTACCACCTCCTGAAGAATTCTGCCCCTATCCTCAGGGTAGCTGTAGGGATAAATGTATTTTGACTTGAAGATGGAGAAAGCAAGCTATTCCAAAACAGTGGCAATCATAAATGAGATTATTGGGACTGTAACCTAGACAATACGTACTGAAAAGTTTGTCATTAGTCCTCTCACTCTAAATATCTAATTTTCTAATAGTTTTTCAGAAGGTTATGACAAATGTTCACCTTATATGAAACAGATAGTATTCAGGTTTCATTTGTATTTACAGTGATTATGAAAGATTTTACACTTTTAAAATTTTCTGCAAAACAAAATAGGCTCTGCATAATAATGAAATTTGTATAGCCTCAGGAAGAAGTCCTAGAGGTCTGATTCATTTACTGGATTTTAGTGTTAGCCCAGTAGGTAATTCTACACATCAAAATGATAACAACTCTAATTCCAGGTGTTTGACATTTGCATGTCAGCTAATTTACAAAAATCACTATTAGGGAACTCCAGGTGAGTACTTCAGGATTCTTACAGACATTTGGAGGGGGTGTGAAAAAGCTTATTAAGGTCTCCCTGAATATCAAATCTGATAAGAGTTATATTTGGAGATTGTTTTTTGTGATTTTCCTTAGTGCCTCCAGGCCCATACTCATATACTGTCCACAACCAGGAGATGATCCCTTCTAGGAATGCAACAGATGCGCATGAACAAGATGTTGTAGTGAATGATGACTTGCTACTATCCACCCTGAGAATATTTGCACTGTACACCTGGTCACTACATTCTGCTTCAAATTGACATGTTCAGTCTGTGTGTACCAATAAAATATTCTATTGCTCCTACCAATAGCAATCCAGTAGCCGCCACAATAGTCAGCTGACCCTTACACTGCACCATATATGTATATTCCTCCTGCAGGAATCAGTGACATACCCAGGAATTGTGTTCGGGGAGGGTTCAACAAATTCGGTTGAGGACAGAGAACGGAGATCTGGGGGCGGCAGCCCCCTACCCCCTAGTCAAGGTTTCTGGTGGCAGCTGTAATTTGCTACAAGTAATTTCATTTCATATAGTAAAGGTTTCTTAATTTTTTGTACTTTAGGTCTATTTATGGTGACAACCAATTTATTTGTCATTACTAATGTAAAACAATTGCGAACTTGGGTAGTTTTAGAATTTTACTGCCTTTTTCCAAACATCTTGGAGTGTTGGCATCCTAAATTCGGCAGTTTTTAACAGTTTTCACAATCAGGTTGAGTTTGGCATGATTTTGGAGGGCTTTCAGAATTTCGGGCGGGGTTTGAACACCCCAACACCCCCCCCTCGGTACACCACTGACAGGAATCATCTTGTGGTCTTTGGTTTGTAATGTGTTCAAGTAGGCCACAATTACTTCCTTCATTTGTTAATGCACCACCATCCAATCACTTAACGCTATATGGTCTGAATTACTTTATAACATCATTAAATAAACCAAGAACAAGATTGTTCCCATAACCTCTCACTTTTCCATAAAGTTTTGTTCTTGCAAAGTAGAGTTTCACCCATCTTTGCATCTTTCAGGAATTTAACACTCATGATTGACAAAAGTAGGATTTATATGAAGGCTTGGCTCACGATATTCTGTGAAAATTTACTGCTTTTGATGTTAAATATTTAAGTGCAAGGCAATAAAACCCAAGCAGAATGGTATTTATATCATTCAGAAGCTTTAGCCTGTACACCAAATCCTAGTCTTATGAGTTTCAAATTAACCACTGACATGTATTCATAATCTGGGTCTCAAAACAGAAAATCCCACACATTAATTACATTAAATTCTATGCCAAGGCTTTGAAACGTCCTTTTCTCCACTAATCAGCAAAGCATTTACATCAATGAACAGATTAGCTGCAACCAATAACAATATATTTTATTACATTAATATACTGAAGATATTAGACCTTATTATGATTTTTACATCTTGGCTGTCCTGAATTCACTTTTTATGGGTTTTGTAAGTTCAGACAAATGCCAAGATTAGAGCCAACAATCATGTAATGACTGCTTTCTTCCAGTTCATTATGCCAAAATCTTATTACAAGTATCTTTAATGTCATACAATCTAGGCCAATAAAAGCACTTTTGAATGAAGCATGAATAAACAAACAGATGATATTTACTTCAAATGATATAATATTAATATTCTTCCCAGTCAAGCACATTTCATTATGCAACTTGCTGTGGAACAGTGAGATATTTTTATTCCACATCTTTATAAATATATATGTATATATATATCACTCAGCAGTTACACACATACAACAACACAATACAACAATTATCTTGGTATCCTCTAGTTTTATATGATGACTGCTGTAACTACTCTGTATGCATTAATGTTGGAAATGTGCCTTGATGTTCATATGTGCTAAAGTTACAAGTTATGGTCTCATTTGTAAACTGCTTTTATGACTTTGAAGTTTAATGCTTAATAGATGAACATATGAAACGCCAAACTAAGTGAGCTACATAACTTCTAAAAATTTCAGGGGTCTTATAGGGCTCTCCAAATTAAAGAACTGATTAAAAGCCACCGAATTTTGTAGCTACTGCAACTGGAGACTAGGTTGTGCGTGAACTCAAATATCTATCTTGATTAAATACATGGTTCTGTATTATATTGTCATCATGTATGTCTAACAAGTGATTCCTTTTTTCTACTATCTAGTTCTAATTTTATCCAACGGGATTTAATTTCAGACAGACATACATACTGAACTTCCAAAGAAATATATGTGTAATGAAGGTTGTTTTATACATGTTGCATAAATCTGTGCCAACACTATCTTGTTCAAAGCCATGCACATTTTGGCACAGAACTTATGTGCGTATGGTACAAAGAGAATGTTTTATAAATTGCTGTAAATCATATTTGTGGCCTTCTTGAAACAAAAAACATCGGTCAGGATACCTGGTCCTGTAACCTAGTCCACTATCTGGTGGTTATATGTCATTTGTGTTAAAAGAAATAGGTACCAAACAGCCTGAAAATTACTTGTAAAATATTATGTTACAGACTTCATGAAACAACATATCAAAACAGCAAAAATTAAAGCCACTGGATAGGTATGGAATGTTAGTTTCAAACAGCTTCACCTGATGAATCTGATAGTCAATATCTATCAAAGAACTGTAAGACTAGGATATAGTATGACTGTGAAGAACCTGTGGACCAGGAGATTTACCTCATTTCAAAACCCTGCAATACTAACAGTGGGGTGTATGTAAGGGTTCACTCACGCCTCTAACTCGAGGACAGTAAAGTTGTAAAACCATCAACAAAACTAATCAATTGTAATGATCATATATGGCACATATAATAGACCAGAAGTAAACTTTCCACTTTACTTGCAATAAAAATTTCTTCGAGACTAACTTCAATAGTAAACATACTTACTGATTAATTTTGTTGCATGTATTGAACACTAATGACAACCCTTTCACTGAAAGTGACACATAAGTTGTTTACTGTGGAATTTATCAAGAGGTTTCAATTTAAAAGTAAATTGCATCTCAAAAAAAAAACAGTTTTGCTCAATCACTATTTAAATTTCATTCTGAATATTTATTGCTCTATAAAAAAATTGAGCCAGTTTACTTTGGGAACAATTTATGTAATGATATGATTATAATTTTGATATAAATGACATTTTGCAATTTATACTTGCAAATTGTAGATAAAATTTGATGTCACAGTGCTAATAATTAATATTTTCTGGATTATGAGACAGTCAATAATCCAAAAAACTACAAGATAGTAAGGTGTGTTGTTACAAGTGTTTCAAAGGAACCTATTGCCTTTATTCTGGTGGTAGAAATGAATGACATGCTTTTAATGGTCAAAATATAAATAGTGCATGTTGACACAACTTTCTAGATCTCTATCATAGTTGCTATTAACTACTAAACCTAAATTATAAATTTACTGTTCCAAAATGCCATCAGACAATCCAGGTTTAGAAGATTTCTGTGAAATTGTGAGAAATGCAGTCAGAATTTGACAAATCTAATTTTAAGTTCTCAGTTTTATTTTGTTCATACAGAACATTTTCAAATTTACCCACTTGCAAATAGGCCCTTTGTTCAGTTGGTTTATAAAGAAACTTTGTGTAAAATTTTGGACCATGGGGCTGCAGCATTGAAGTAGGGCAATTATTTTGACTTAGCCCAGAAAACTAACGAATCTATTTTGACCTCTCCCTGTCATAATAACATTAGGGAACAACCACATCGCACCAACAACTTTTCCACGCAACACATCTCCTTCCTCTCTCTGCTCAGAATACTGCTCCCTTTACCTTACCAAAGCAATGGCATGCAGCAGAGCAAGCAAAACATTCTGTAACCTACTCCGGAGTAAAACCACGAGAGGCTTTAACCTGCTCTAGCAAAGCGGCCCTTTTAAAATCCACTCAACCAACCAACCAACCAACCAAAGATATCGGGGCGGAGACTTGCGCGAAAGCGCAGGTCGACGTCCCTCAGTCTGTACAGCCATTCCTGCGTTGACCGCATCGCTGGGTTCAGCAATAGACACCTAAAACTATAACAGGGATTGTGCATGCACTAACGATTTCCCGTCGCGGTTAAAAATTCCTACGCGAGCATGCTAAAGTCCATTGCTTACGAGGCAATAGGTCCTACTGGGGGGGAACAACTTTGGTTGGAAGGCTTTATGGGATTTGAACCCAGAGTGGTCAAAGTGAAGTTAACGATGGACTAACCGCGTAAAAATGTTGTAATATGGGGAGAGTGCAGGCTGTGTCCCGTCTTTGCGGGTTATACCCTGGCATTTGCCTACTACTGAGGAAAAGCACGGAAAACCCTCAGTCAGGGTAGCCGAAAAAGTGCCAGTTGGTAGATTTCGATGTATCCACGGTCACATTGGGGGTAACCAGGACGAGTGCCGGTTCTGATTTCCCCTAATTAGGGGGCGCGGGTAGATACTTGGTCAGCATAGATGTCCGCCGAGCTGCTCAACTAAGGCGTTCCCCACATCAGCTAACTTCGAGTCGAATCTCTAGGTTAGAGATCTGATATGGTCGGAGAAGTATGGGACTCCCAAATCACAGGGAATTTGCCTGTTACCAACGCACCAGGGTAAATTGGTAGCAACGCAAAGACACTTGGACTGCAGCACCTGCATTTTCTTGATATGGGAGCGAGCAGCGGACCTCCGGACGGGACACACATAGTTCATCATGGGACGAATGAGCTGCTTGCTTATACAGAAGAAGTTCATTCACGGAGAAACCGCTTCTCCTATTCAGGATAGGTCCCAGCGTTCCCAGCCTCTGTGCCGCTTATCGATGTGTTTTGACCAGGTGAGCCGTTTATCAAGGGTCACCCCAAGATAATGAGGGATACGACCCATTGATTGGCTCCCCGAAGAGGTGAATTCGTCGAGGTGACGGGATTCCCATAGGGTCTTGGTGACGACAATCGCGGAGCTCTTCGAGACATTGATGGCGATCTTCCACTCACGCAGCCACCGCTCTAAGTCACTGAGATATGTCTCCAGGTATCTGACAAGCAGTTCTGGCTGACGGAACCTAGTTAGAACGGCCGTGTCGTACGCGTAGATAGCCAACTCGACGTAGCGGGAAGGCGAAAACTAGTCATTAACATACAGACTGAAAAGGTCGGGTGAAATTATTCCACCCTGAGCTACGCCAGCCATCATGCAACGTCAAGCGGGTGTGGGTGTTTGGAAGAACTCTTCGAGCATCCGACTGTGCAGGTAGGAAGATATGATTAAGACCAGGTACGAGAGAAAATTAAGGATTGATAGTCTGAGGAGGAGACACACACACAAAGACTTGAAGAACATAGAAATGCATTCAGGTCCGGTAGAAACACCTCCAACTACGCCAAACATGCTTTAGAACATTCACACCCAGTTGGTCCCCTCCAAGAAATAATGCAGATCTTGCAATACCAAGCTAAGGGAGCCCACCTCAACACCATAGAAAGATACTTCATTTACAAAGAACTCTCCAATAACAACCACTTAAATGACGATTCTAACATAGCCCCCAACAAAATCTTTGATGCCCTGCTAAAACTCCAAAAGCCATAAAATAACCCAATAAGCCCCTACCAATACCCCGGCCAGCCGAGAGAATGACAATGACCCACCCCAACTTAGGACCACCGATAGCTGTTCCCAGCAAGGATGAAGCAAACAAACAGTGGTACATACAGCAGTGCAGAAGACACCACATCACGGATAGAACAAGAAGCCGCGTACATAGTACAAATGACACAGTACACCGCCGTAGTGTAAGAATTCTACGTATTAAAACTACGACCAACCGTACAACAAGTGCCTTGCAGTACCACCTACCACACAGTGAAAGATCCAGCCGCACAGTAAACAAAGCACCCATACAACAACATAAAAACACCCGACAGTGAACACGGTGAATGAACCTACTACAGCAGAGACACAGCACAGGGGGACTCCACCAGTGAGCACCGCTACCCATATGGACTCACACCCACCAGCGGACACAACAGGAAAGAACAGGAACACACTAGCACCAAGAGCTTAGGTAAGTTCACAGCTTTCATGTTTACATTTCCCAATACAGAAGAACCCTCCCAAGTATAACTAGAATAGGACATTCTGCCACCCTACTCACACACGCATCTCTGTTCCCCTAGGCAAGGAAACGCGCAACCAAGGCCGCTCAACCCCCACCCCCGTCAAACGCAGCACATTCAAGAAGGACAGAGATCAGGCCTCCGGACGACTACAGCTCCATACCTACCGAGAACCTCCCCCCCCCCACCGTAAAATAGCGTTATTGTCTGGTTTCTATTCATGTATTTTGTATTATTATCTGTATCTGTTTTTGTTTCATAGTGTTTTATCTGACTCCTGTTTTGGTTCGGTTTGTTAAGCTATTCGTTTCGCTCCAGTTCGCTAATAAGGCCCGTATGTAGAGATCTCTACACCACGTGCGCGCGCATGCTTATAGCTAGTTCTTAAGTTCCCCAAGACAACCTGAAGATGGCCAGTACAGGCCGAAACATGTAGTTGTTCCATCATATAGTCATTAAATACACCTCAGTTGCACAGTTGTGTTTGACTACATAACATTTCCTAGTATAACCACACAATTTTATGTACTAAATTTCGAGATTCCAATTCCTGGTTTTACGTATATATTTTCATATAATTTTACATATGTTGCGAGAAATCATCTAGAAGCAGTGTTTCGTGATCGCTGGTTTGGTAGAGGTGTCGCCTGGCCACTGCAACCACATGATCTGGCCCCGTTTTACCTCTTCCACGGCCGTAATCCCACAAGTCTCATTTGTGATACACCCATGAAAACAGAAGAGGATCTGGTAGTTAGTTTTCTAGTGGCGTGCGAAACTATTCAAACAAGCCCAAGATGTTGGACAGAGGGCCCACAATTTGGTACTGTACATCGCTGCAGTACCTGCTGTGAAGTCATTGGCAGCCACTTCGAAGAGCTCTTGTGAATTATAGAAAGCAATTCCACAAAAATTCTACACAGAGTATAAAACCGATAAACGTATCTGAGAAGGAAATGAAAATTAAAAGATAGTGATGACTCCTAAAGCCAAATCTCAAGCATTGCCTATCCCCCCAGCTGCAATACCGCGCCGAATTCAGCATGAATGAGACGTTTCCAATCACACGGCTTGTCTCAAATTGTCTTCTCTTCACTCTCCTACAACCCCAGAAACTTTGTAGAAACCATTCCGTTACGACCTGCAAATGATGTAGTCAGTTTAGTTTGTCAATTATCGCTGACTATTGTCAATCAGAATAAATTAAGCTACTGCTTGAAGCGGAATCCGGACTACATGTACACATTTACAGAAACCCTCAGAACCAGAAGGACATCGCGGCGTTCCATCACATCCCGTGGAGCATAAAACACTTTGGCTGATGTCACCTCGCTGTCTGAGAAGTTGTGATGACGGAAAATGGAAACTTATTTTGTTGACGACACTGCTGAGCAAAACTTTGTCTTTTGGTTCTGTGAAGAAAAAGGTTCTTTTACCCTTCTTGTGAAGATGCAAGTGAACCTTCGGATTCCATAAAAAGTACACTTCCCGATCACATCAACAGCTGTCATTTCTTCAGTGGGGCAATACTGCAGTGAGTTAGTGAGAGAAATCCAAGAGATTATTACATGTGACGAATTCTCTTACTCTAAGCCTCAAATTTTGAGCAATATATATATATATATATATGAAACTTTGAGTGAATTATGGTATGGTAATGTTAAAGTTGGATCTTCAAAGAAAACATTGTCAGCACGTGAAATATTTTCTTGTGGTTCAGGATGTAGTCCAGGAGTGGAAATTCTAAAGTTAGGTCTCAAAAAAGCAAACAAATTAGTACGTTCGGTGACGGTCAGTTTCTCAAAAGACAGTGTTTTCCGTGGGGTTAATGTTTCTAAATTAAGAATAATGTGATGGACAAGCAAGAGGCGCAAACATTGCATGACGAAGAACTATAACCCTTCAAATACGAAGCCCAGACCGCTTTATTTAAAGCCCCAGTCCGTACCGCGCTGTAAACACTTTTCATCTCGGTTACAAAAACCAGTCATTTTATGTAGTACAATCGTCATTTAACCCTTTAAATGCGGTACGGACTAGGCCTTTAAATAAAGCAGGCTGCTTTTCGTATTCCATCATCATCACATTCATCAAGGATTGGGCCCTTTGTTCCGTAACTTTGGAGACGGAACGGATCGAACGGTGCAATCCTTGATGTGTGTGATGATGGTGGTGAAATACGAAGCACAGCCTGCTTTATTTAAAGGCGCAGTTCGTACTGCGCTGTAAACACTTTTCATCTCGGTTACAAAAACCAATCAGTTTATGCTGTAAGTGACACAAGTCGCTGTTTGTTCTCAGATAAATACAAAACACATAAATACAGTGCGGGCAGAACGTACAGTTGTTGAATGTTAAACTGCTGGTGCATCACGCAACAAGTAGGC
>Ga0123353_10018655_pt1 | contig 10268 bp, 8 predicted proteins | sample TergutLab28metaG_3_FD_92763 | JGI IMG/M metagenome (GOLD analysis project Ga0123353, IMG submission 92763) | Labiotermes labralis P3 segment gut microbial communities from Petit-Saut dam, French Guiana - Lab288 P3 | ecosystem: Host-associated > Arthropoda: Insects > Digestive system > Gut ...
AACAAAAATCGGATCAAAACGCTGGGAGCAGCTTACAGAAATAGCATTTATCGCCGTTTACGCGGCTGAGCAGATGGCTAATGCCGGGCTGCTTGAAATGGGAATAAGTAAATTAGATTACGCAACACTGAGAGTTAAAGAAGCGTTGGCAAAACTTGGAATTACTTTTGACGACGCACTTATACGCGCTGCTATCGAAGCTATTGTTCTTGATTTGAAGAAAGGTAAATAATTTATGAACGTTAGAAGCAGGAGAAGGGAGTCCGTCCTGCTTTTTCGTGTGCATTTTCGTGTGCACTTTTTGATATAATTTATTGCTCATGGAGATAAATAAATGATTAAAACGGTAATATTTTAACTGTGTAAATTTCATATAAAACCTTACTGCATAACGGTGAAAACGTTAAATATAGAACAGGCAACACATCATCTGTGCTGCCATATCTGGAGCGGGCGAAGGGAATCGAACCCTCACATCAACCTTGGGAAGGTCGTACGCTGCCACTACATCACGCCCGCGAATTTGGCCCGCTCTACAGGATTTGAACCTGCGGCCATCGGAATCGGAATCCGGTACTCTATCCAGCTGAGCTAAGAGCGGAGATTTTATTTATTATAACACAAAAATTCGATAATGTAAATATATTTATAATATTTTTTAAAAAAGTCTTGAATTTTATTGTAATTAATTATATAATCATATATATAGGCGAAATTTTTAAGGGGTGGCAGAATATTATGCGTAAAATTATATCGTTGGCAATCGTATTTATTTTAATTACAGTGACAATCGTCGGTTGCGCAAATGACGGCGAAAATAACAAAATCAATGACAATGATTTATCATCTGACCAAATTGAAAATACCACAGAAGACGTATCAAAGAAAATACCTGATCCGATATTAACAGCCTATAATTTAAACGGCCGTGATTATCATCTGTTAGTACCGGCGTCGGTCGGGTGGGTCAATTCGCGCGATTTTGAATATTTCCCTGAATTGGCAGGTGAACCTATCAATGACGCGGTTCAGGCGAGAATAATCGCCGTTGAAGAAATGTATAACTGTGTTATAAAAGCAACGCAATCGGGCTCTATGGTATCTGACGCTCGCAGGGAAATCTTAGCTAACGGGACGACTTACGACGTAATCATGCCCGCGCTGACGGAAGTGAGCCAAATTGCCGGTGAAGGGTTATTGCTCGACTTATATAAAATTGATACGCTATATTTTGAGATGCCGTGGTGGAGCAGCCAGTCATGCAAAAATTTATCGATTATGAATAAATTATATTATACAATGAGTGATGTTAGCGTAATAGATAATGACGGCATCGGCGCTATGATATTCAATAAAGCGTTGATAATATCCCACGATCTGGAAATGCCGTACCAATTTGTATATGAAGGTGCATGGACTTTTGACAGACTATATAGTCTTTGCAAGGGGATAAGCCGCGACCTTAACGGCGACGGTGTTATGGATAAGGACGATCAATACGGCTTTATTACCGATAACGGTAACATTCTCGGTATGTTGTATGCCGGCGGCAATAAACTGGTGACAAAAGACAGCGACGATATTCCGTCGCCGTCAATAAATAATGACCGGACAATGAATATCGTCGATAAAGTTATTGAAATATTCAACGACAAAACTACATTTGCGCAAACCATGCTTTTCGGAGACGCCGTAGCATGTAATAACGCATTTATGAACAACCAGATTTTAATCAGATACAGCGCGATGTTCCGTTTTACGCAAATACGTGAGATGGAAAACGATTTCGGATTCTTACCGCTGCCGAAATTTGACGAAACTCAAGAAAGTCATCATCACCCGTATTCATACGCCAGTCCGGGAGTCGCTATACCGATAACCGCGCAAAATCCTGAAGAAAACGGCGCAGTGCTTGAAGCGTTGGCCTATTACGGACGCACTGTACTTTTGCCTGCGTACTATGAAATAAATCTTCAGACAAAAATCACACGCGACGAGGATTCCCCAAAAATGCTCGATATAATATTTGATACCGGTATCGTGGATTTGGGGTATATATACAATTTCGGCGGTATGCGAGAAATGTTCGCGCAGTTCGTAAACAACAATTCAAATACATTCCCGTCCGCATACGCTTCGCTCGAAACTAAGATACTTACTGAAATCGACAAACTCGTTGAAACGTTTAAGGAAGTTTATTAAGGAGATATATTTATGAAAAAGATTATTATTTTATTTATTGTTCTGATATTTATTATTGGTTGTTCTTCAGGGACCGAAAACGCTGACACCAAAGAAACTTTACCGTTTGAACAAACAGAATCAATCGCAGACGCATCAGAGGGAAATAAATTACCTGCGCCGAAATTAACGGAGTATAATTTAAACGGCCGCGCGTTTAATATTTTAGTGCCGCAATCGGTCGGATGGGTAAATTCCCGTGATTATGAAATTTTTCCGGAGTTGAGCGGAGAACCTGTCAATGACGCTGTACAGGCAAGAATCATTGCCGTGGAAGAATTGTATAACTGTGTGATCAAACCGATCTATTCAGGCACGATGATTGCCGACGCCCGCAAAGATATATTGGCTGAAGGTAATGCTTACGACATTCTCATACCAGCGATGACGGAAGTAAGTCAGATCGCCGGAGAAGGTTTATTGCTTGACATGTATACCCTCGGCGCGCTGTATTTTGAAATGCCGTGGTGGAACAGTTCAGCGTGTGATAACCTGTCGATTATGGGTAAATTGTATTATACGCTGGGCGACGTCACTTTAATCGCGTACGACGGGCTTTCCACAATGATATTTAATAAAGAACTGCTTATTTCGAATAATCTCGAAACACCGTATCAATACGTTTATAACAAAACATGGACATATGATAAACTGTACAGTATGTGCAAAGGTGTGAGCCGCGATTTGAACGGCGACGGCATTATGGACAAGGATGACCAGTACGGATTGCTGGCGGACAACAACAGTATCATTTTCATGCTGTATGCCGGCGGAGAAAGGCTCGTTAAGAAAAACAGCGACGATATACCGTATCCGACGATCAATACCGACCGTGTTATAAGAATTGTCGATAAGATATTGGAAATATACGGTGACAGCACGACAACCTCCCCGACGTCTGTTTTCGGAGATCACGGTGCCGCGAACGCGCCTTTTATGAACAACCAGATTTTATTCAGGATAACCTCGATGTTCAGGACGACGCAGATCCGCGAAATGGAAAGCGATTTCGGGTTCATTCCTCAGCCGAAATTCGATGAGCTCCAAGCGGATTTCCAGCATACATATTCATACGCCAGCCCGGGAGTAGCGATACCGATGAATGTTCCGAATCCGCAGGAAAACGGCGCGGTGCTTGAAGCGCTGGCATATTACGGGCGTTTGACGGTTCTGCCGGCATATTATGAAATCAACCTGCAAACGAAAATTACCCGCGACGAGGATTCCGTTGTAATGCTTGATATTATTTTCAATACCGCGACTACAGATTTGGGATTTGTATATAATTTCGGCGGTATGCGCGAAATGTTCACGCCTTTCGTCGCGAATATGTCGAATACTTTTCCGTCCGCGTACGCTTCTATAGAAACAAAATTATTAACTGAAATAGACAAAATAGTCAATACTTTCAGTTCGCTTTCGTGAGGTGATATTATGAAAAAAATTGTAACAATACTAATAATTCTTATATTTATTTTCGGATGTACCGATAAAAATCCTGAAAACAAAGAAACGCCGCCGGTTGATCCATTGGAAATAACGCCGGCCGATTCATCAGATAATCTACCGGATCCGAAGTTCGGGAATTACAATTTAAACGGCCGTGCGTTCAATATATTGGTACAGCCGTTGGGTGGATATATAGTAAGCGATTTTGAAGTTTTTCCGGAATTGAGCGGAGAACCTGTCAACGACGCGATCCAAGCCAGAAATATCGCTATGGAAGAATTATACAATTGCGTTATCACTCCGATTTATTCAGGTACTATGATCACTGACGCGCGCAAAGATATATTAGCCGAGGGAAACGCTTATGACGCGATCATGCCCGGGTTGATAGACGTCAGTCAGCTTGCCGGCGAAGGTCTGCTGCTTGATATGTATAAAATCGATACGCTGTATTTTGATATGCCGTGGTGGAGCGCCGAGGCCTGTAAAAATTTATCCATTATGCACAGATTGTATTATACTTTGGGTGATTTGAGTATCGTGGATAAAAACGGTATGGGTGCCTTGGGATTTAATAAAGCGTTGATTACTTCATATAATTTGGAAAGCCCGTATCAATGCGTGTATAACGATACATGGACGTTTGACAAGTTCCATTCAATGTGCAGGGGCGTAAACCATGATTTAAACGGCGACGGTATTATGGACGCGGAAGACCAGTACGGACTTTGCACGGATTATTTAAACGCTTTCGGTATGGTATTAGCAAGCGGAGAAAAACTCGTATCGAAAGACAAAGAAGATATACCGTATCCGTCGATTAATAACCCGCGTGTTATAGCTGTTGTCGATAAAACTATACAAATATACAGAGATGAAACCGCTTTCGGGCAAACTTCAATTTTCGGAGGTCATGAACAGGTAAACGCGCCTTTTATGAACAATCAAATCTTGTTCCGGCATACGTCCATGTACCGTTTTTCACAAGTACGTAACATGGAAAGCGATTTCGGATTTATCCCTATGCCGAAATTTGATGAAATTCAGGAAAGTTATCACGCTTCTTATTCATACGGAGCGCCCGGCGTTGCGATTCCGATAACCGTATCAAATCACGAAGAAACCGGAGCTGTTATCGAAGCGCTGTCATATTACGGACGTTTGATCGTAATGCCCGCGTATTACGAAATTAACTTGAAAACAAAAATCACGCGCGACGAGGATTCGCCTGTAATGCTTGATATTATTTTCTCTGTCGCTTCAATAGATTTGGGATTCGTATACAATTTCGGAGATATGCGCGAAATGTTCACGCCGTTCGTCGTCAATAATGAAAATACTTTCCCGTCCAGATATGCCGCTATCGAACCCAGAATACTCAATGAAATTGAAAAACTTATTGATACATTTAATTCGTTTTCATAAAAAATTAAAATTATAAATTATAAATTGAAGGAGATATGAAAATTATGTTTGTAAAAAAGATCGACGTCCACATACATACCACGTATTGGACCGAGGGCGCTTTAAACCGCTGGAGCGCCGATACCTACGCGACGCCGGAACAAATCAGGGAAAAGTATGACGCGTGGGGTATTGAAAAGGGAATTATTCTCCCAGCGGTAAATCCTGAATGTTCGTTCGCTATACAGTCGAATGAAGAAGCATATCAACTCACAAAAAAGTATCCGGATGAATTTTATTGGTTCTGCAATATCCATCCGAGAATGGGCAATAATTTGCCGACTACAGATTTTTCAAAATTTATCAACCATTATAAGCAATTCGGCGCAAAAGGCGTAGGCGAATTGACTTTCAACATGTATGTTGACGACCCGTTTACAGAAAACCTGTTATATCATTGCGGCGAATGCGATATGCCTGTAATATTCCACATCGGACCGCAAATAGACGGCTGTTACGGTTTCGTTGACGATTTTAATTTACCGCGAATCGAAAAAATGTTGAAAAAATATCCGAAATTGAAGATGATCGGACATTCGCAGCCGTGGTGGGCGGAGATTTCAAGCGATGTGACGGTCGAAACCAGAAATTCATACCCGCCGGGGAAAGTAACGCCCGGCAGAGTTTGCGAACTGTTGCGGGAATATGAAAATATGTACGGCGATCTTTCCGCCGGAAGCGGTTTCAACGCGGTTTCGCGTGATCCGGAGTTCGGTTACAGATTCCTTGAGGAGTTTCAGGATAAATTGATGTTCGGCACGGACATATGCGCACCGCATAATTTTATGCCGTTGTCCGGCTGGCTCGATGAAGCGTTGACAAACAATAATATCTCCCAAACAACTTATAATAAAATTTGCCGTGAAAATGCAATATGTGTATTGAAATTAAATTAAAAGAGGTGTATAATATAATATGAAGATGAATATAGTTTTTGCTGGATTCAGGCACGGGCATATTTTTGATTTATGGAATAAAGCTAAAAAGAATCCCGATATAAAAATATTGGGTGCATGGGAGGAGAACGATGCGGCGCGTGAAGCCGCCGCAAAATCCAACGGCGTAGATTTTAACTATAGTACATATCAAGCGGTGCTTGAAGATAAGAGCGTTGATATAATTGCAATAGGCGATTATTTCGGAAAGCGCGGGTCGCTGGCGATCAAGGCGTTGCGGGCAGGGAAGCATGTTATGGTAGACAAACCTTTATGTACTTCGATAGAAGAATTGGATGAAATCGAAAAATTATCGAAGGAAAAGAATCTGTGCGTAAGTTGCATGTACTCAATGCGCTATGTTGAAAGTACCATAGCGGTCAAAGGCATAATAGAAAGCGGAAAGCTCGGAAAGATACACAGTATCTTCTTCAGCGGACAGCATCCGCTCAATTACGGTTCAAGACCGGCTTGGTATTATGAAGAAGGAAAACACGGAGGAGTCATAAACGATATAGGAATCCACGGCATAGATTTCATCGAATACACTATGGGATTGAGACCCGTGAAAGTCTTGGCGGCGCGCGAATGGAACGCGTTCGCAACAGCGGAACCGCATTTCAAAGACAGCGCGCAGTTCATGATCGAGCTTGATAACGGAGCAGGAGTTATAGCGGACGTGTCATACGCCGCGCCAACTTCATTTTCGTATTCGCTGCCTACGTACTGGGCGTTCAACATCTGGGGAAGCGGCGGTATGTTGAAATTCGTTTCCGGCGTGAACGATGTGGAAGCGTATTTCGAGGGAAGCAAAGAAGCCGTGCATTTCGGAGGGGATAAACCAGACAGCGATTACATCACCGATATTTTAGCCGAAATAAACGGCGAAGGCAATTCAATAATCACAACAAGCGCCGTATTACAATCGGCGCGGGATACATTATTAATACAAAAAGGAGTAACATAATTATAATGCATGAGAATAAAAAACTTGGATTTGGTATAATAGGGTGCGGCTTGATAGCCAATTGGCATCAAATAGGCGTAGAGGAATCTGGACAGGGGTACACAGTAGGCGCATTCGATATAAAACCGGAATATTCGGAGAACTTTTGTAAGAAATATAATATCAAGCAATTCATCGAAATTGAGGATATGTTATCCGATGATAACATCGATATCGTTTGCGTGTGCACGCCGAGCGGATTGCACGCGAAGTATACATTACTGGCGGCTGAAGCGGGGAAACACGTATTGGTTGAGAAACCGATGGCGCTGAACGTTGAGGACTGCGACGCTATCATCGAAGCGTCGGTAAAATATAACGTTAAAATCGGAGTGGTTTCGCAGTTCAGGCTGCGCAAGGCGATGGGCATATTGAAATCGGTCGTCGCAGATAACCGGCTCGGAAAAATCGTTACCGGCGATTTGTATATGAAATATTTCCGCTCGCAGGAGTATTACAATCAGAGTAAATGGCGCGGTACATGGGAACTTGACGGCGGCGGCGCGCTTATGAATCAGGGCATCCACGGTGTTGACACTCTGCTTTACATAATGGGACCGGTCAAAACCGTTTACGGAATGGCAAGGACTTTGATAAGAAACATTGAAGTCGAAGATACGGCGTCGGCGGTTGTGGAATACGTGAACGGCGCGCTGGGCGTAATTCAGGGAACGACTTCGGTTTATCCGGGTTATCCGCGCAGAATTTCTATTTCAGGCACGAAAGGAACAATCGACGTAACTGAAGATACCTTCACCGAATGGAATATCGAAAACGAAGAAGTTCCCGCGGATATTAAACTTGGGGGCGCGATATTATCAAGTTCGCGCGAACCGAAAGATATCGACCATGCGGGACACAATATGCAAGTCAAGGATATAATTGACGCGGTATTGGAGAACCGGCTGCCCTCTGTCGATTGCAGGGAAGGCAGAAAAGCCGTGGAACTTATAACGGCGATATATAAATCATCGCAGACAAATCAACCAATAAATTTAAATTAGGATGATGAATATGATTAAAGTTTTAGTTTGGTGCGAAAACATACAAAACAAAACGCAGGAAGACGTTATAGCTGTTTATCCTGAGGGAATGCACAACACGATCGCGAACTTCTTACGGGAAGACCCCGATATCTCAGTCGAAGTCGCGACGCTCGATGATCCTAATTGCGGAATCACCGAAGAAAAAATCGCTAATATAGACGTCGTATTATGGTGGGGGCATGTAGGACACAACAAAGTTCCGGATGATATTGTAGAAATACTTTACACCAACGTCGTTAAACGCGGAATGGGTATAATGTGCTTACATTCGGCGCACTATTCCAAAATCTTCAAACGCCTGATGGGAACTTCTTGCAGCTTGCATATTCCTCCGCCGGGTTTGGGAGCCGAAAAGTTATGGACGTTGCTGCCCGGACATCCGATCGCGCAAGGCATTCCGAATCCGGTCGAAATTGAAACGGAAGAGTGTTACAATGAATTCTTCGATATTCCGCAGCCGGACGAACTTGTCTTCAACGCCGCTTTCGTGAATTGCGGTTCATTCCGCGCAGGCGCGGCATATCACCGCGGACGCGGCAAGGTGTTCTATTTCCAGCCCGGGCATGAAACTGTTCCGGTGTACAGACAAAAAGAAATACAGGATATAATTTTTAACGCGGTATATTGGGCAAACAATAAAACAAAAAATAAATAATAAAAAATAACTTATAAGGAGAATATTTTATGAGCAAACTTGCATTATTAGGCGGAGAAAAATCAGTTCAGGGCAATATACCCGCTGATTTGTTTAAATGGCCGATCATAACGGAAGAAGATGAAGCGGCGGTGCTGGAAGTATTACGGCGCGCCGGTATGTCAGGTACGGACGTAACTGAAAAATTCGAAAAAGAATTCGCGGAATGGAACGATACCAAATACGCGATAGGCGCCGCTAACGGAACAATGGCGTTGCAGGGCGCTATGTACGCGTGCAAACTCGGCGTAGGCGACGAATTGATCTGTCCGAGCAAAACATACTGGGCTTCGGCTATTCAGGCGTTCAACCTCGGCGCGACGGTTGTATTTGCGGACATCGACCCGTATTCGCTGTGTATTTCCCCGAAAGATTTAGAGCGCTGTATCGGTCCGAGAACGAAGGCGATCATGGCTGTGCATTATTTGGGGCACCCGTGCGATATGGATCCGATTTTGGAGATCGCAAATAAATATGGTATCAAAGTTATCGAAGATATTTCGCACGCGCAGGGCGGAATGTATAAAGGCAGAAAATTGGGAACTATCGGTTACGTAGGCGCTATGTCGCTTATGTCCGGCAAATCGTTTGCGACGGGCGAAATGGGTATGGTCGTAACTAACGATAAAGAAGCGCACGACAGGGCGCTCGCGTATATGCACTATGACAGAAACACTTCGAAAAATATTTCGACCGACTACCTTTTGCCGTATCTCGGAATGCCGCTCGGCGGTATGAAAGGTCGTGTCAACCAGACATGCGCGGCTATGGGACGTGTGCAGCTCAAATATTATGACGAACGCACCACTGAAATCAGAAAAGCGATGAATTACTTCTGGGACCTGCTTGAGGATGTCCCGGGGATTCTGCCGCACCGCACAAATGAAGCTAAAGGTACGACGATGGGCGGATGGTACGCCGCGCACGGAATATATAAACCGGAAGAGCTTGAGGGTTTGTCAGTACAGAAATTCTGTGAAGCGGTAAGCGCGGAAGGTTTCGGAACATGGCCGGGCGGTAATTATCCGCTGCATAAACACGCGATATTCCAGACTTTCGATGCTATGAACACGGGTAAACCGACTCGCGTCGCGTTCGCCGAAAGAGACGTCCGCGAACTCGATAAGGATTTGCCTGTATGCGAGGGAATTAAAATTTACAGTATTCCGTGGTTTAAAAAGTATATGCCGGAATATATCGAAATGCACGCGAACGCTTTCAAAAAAGTGGCGGAAAATTATAAAGATTTATTAGATTCCGATCCTAACAGAGATAAAGATGTTATATCCGGACGCTGGCATTTCTACGCGCACCACAAAGACGATAATTAATAACAGAATAACCTTCCCCTGTCTTTGAAAAAGAGACAGGGGAACAGGTATTTAAACGGAGGAATATAAAAAATGGGAAAAAATATCTATATATGCACAGAT
>Ga0123353_10018656_pt1 | contig 10267 bp, 6 predicted proteins | sample TergutLab28metaG_3_FD_92763 | JGI IMG/M metagenome (GOLD analysis project Ga0123353, IMG submission 92763) | Labiotermes labralis P3 segment gut microbial communities from Petit-Saut dam, French Guiana - Lab288 P3 | ecosystem: Host-associated > Arthropoda: Insects > Digestive system > Gut ...
AAAGCGTACGGCCTGAAGGAGGGACTGTCATATTTGAGGCTCTCGCAAGACGTGTAATTGAGTCTAAAAGTATGACTACATCTTTTTTAGATTCCGATAGGCGTTTTGCTTTCTCCAAAGCAAGATTTGCAACTCTTATATGCTCCTCAGCAGGCCTGTCAAAAGTTGAAGCTATAATTTCTCCATCTACTGAACGCGCCATGTCCGTAACTTCTTCCGGTCTTTCATCTATTAAGAGCACCATTAATATAGCGTCGGAATGATTAATTGAAATCGCGTTGGCTATACGTTTTAATATGGTTGTTTTTCCAGCCTTTGGTGGAGAAACTATTAAAGCTCTCTGCCCAAATCCTATCGGAGAAAACATATCCATTAATCGCATTGCTATTTCTTCAGAATTGGTTTCTAAATTTATCGGAATACTAGGAAAGATTGGGGTCAATGCCGCAAAATGAGGGCGTTTACGGGATGATTCCGGGTCTGTAAAATTTACCGTGTCAACTCGAAGAAGAGCGCAATAGTGTTCCTGCTCTCTTGGTTCGCGAACCAGGCCGAAAACAACGTCTCCATTACGTAACAAAAAACGTCTGATCTGAGAAACTGATAAATAAACATCATTATCGCTTGGGAGCAAACCGTTTGGCCGCAGGAAACCAAACCCTTCCGGCAAGATTTCAAGCGTCCCTCCTCCAAAGCGATAGCCCAATTTTTCAGCTTGCTCCTTTAAAATAATCAATATTAAGTCATTTTTTCCCTTACGCGAAGTTGATTGAGAACTTACTCCTATTTCACGGGCTATTTTGCGGAGATCTGTCAAGAGTTGAGATGTGAGGAAACCATATGAATATCTTTCGTCCATTTTTGTCATTTATTTATCCCCCTATTATCAATGCGCAATTTTTCCACACATCTAAAATATATTGAATACATACTCTGGAATTATCATTTTATTATCCTGCGTTATTTTTAAAGAGTAAGCGCCTTTGGGTAGTAAGGCCCCGTCTTCTTTCAACAAACAATAGACTCTGTAGCCTGAAGGTTCTTCAAGTTTATAAATGTCATTTCGAATTTCTTTTCCTCCATAATACCAATGCACTGCTATATTAGTCCCAATTTTAGCCTTTTCGAAATCAAAGAAGACAAACATTTGGCGGGTACCATAGGAAAAGCGGGAAACCGTACCGGTTAAACGGGATTGATTCTCTATTTCATCGCTCAATACTATATTGCTGATAATTATAGTATCGCTCGGTTTTTTTATATAATGATAAACAAGTAAAATTGAAATAAACAACAGGGCTAAAGCGCAAGTTAAAGCAACAAAAAAGAAAATGTATCGTTTAACGGGCATTAAAATAAATCCGATCGGCCTAATATAACTTTATATGAATAATTAATCTATACGCTCAGTTTTTCAACCAAACCAATTAATTCCGGGCTAATTGACTTTTGTTCCGTCCATGCCCTCTCAAGCGGAGATAAAACCATTCTGTTATTAATGCATCCAACCATGAACCCTGATTTTCCTATAAGAAGGCTTTCAGCTGCATACGCTCCAAGCCTTGAAGCCAAAACAGTATCCTTTGATGAAGGAGTCCCTCCCCGTTGAATATATCCAAGAACTGTTACGCGAGCTTCATATCCTCCTGTATCTTGAAGCTTTAATCGCATTTCCTCTCCTGCCATAACTCCTTCAGCAAGGATAATCAGAGTATGACTCTTATTGTTTTTATGAGAATAATTTAGTTGACCGCACAAACGCCCTATACTTAAAGGAAGTTCAGGAATAACCGCGTATTCCGCGCCTGAAGCAACGGCAACCTCCAGAGCTACGAATCCTGCGTTACGTCCCATTACTTCAACGATGAAAAGCCTGTCATGGCTACTGGCAGTATCGCGTAATCTAATGACAGCTTCAAGAGCGGTATTAACAGCAGTATCAAAACCAATAGTCTCATCAGTTCCCGCGATATCATTGTCTATGGTGCCTGGGATCCCCATGACAGGAAATCCCATGGAATCAAGATCCTTTGCTCCACGATAAGAGCCGTCTCCTCCAATAACTACGAGTCCTTCAATTCCGGCATCGCTCATTTTATTGATAGCTTGCTGTATTCCTTCCGGCTCCCTAAATCTTGAGCACCGCGCCGTTTTAAGGATCGTACCGCCGCGATGAATTATCCCTCCGACCGCAGCTCTATCCAACGTAATGAAATCGCCATCTATAAGCCCTTCATAGCCGCGCATAACTCCAATACATTCTTTTCCGTTGAAAAGACAAGTACGCGCAACCGCTCTTATCGCCGCATTCATCCCCGGGGCGTCCCCGCCGCTGGTCAGTACAGCTATACGTTTCATTTTTCGCTAACCTCATTTTTCATAATTTTATCTATTAAAAATCATAACATACTCATTATTCTTGGACGAATATATCCTATAAAATACAAGCTTCCGCAAACTATCACCAAGTCATTATCGATTTTCGCGGCATTAAAAGCATCCATTGGATCCTTAAAACAGAAAATCTCTATCCAATCAAATTTCCCCGCGATACTCTCCAAATCTTGAATCAAGGCGCTTCTTTCATTTCCAGGTACTTCTGTTAAGTATATCGAAGCGTTCAGCTTATTTATGTGAGATAAGCAGCCGGATAAATCTTTATCTCTCATTGCGGCGTATATGACAGCGATCCTAGAGCTGGTTTTAAAAATCTTATTTACGCTTACAATTAATTTCGCGACGCCATCCTCATTATGTCCTCCATCCATCAGCACAAGTTTTTTACCTGAATCGTAAGGAACAAGCTCCATCCTGCCAATCCAGGCAGCGGAAATAAGACCGTCCCTTATTGAATTTTCATTTATTTCACGCAGTCTGGAAGAAGCAATAATTGCGGCAACTACTGCAAGGGCACTGTTGTAAATCTGATATTCACCTATGAGGCTGGTCTTAAGCCCGTTAAATCTATGCTTATCCCACGCGAAGTCATAACAGTTCCCTTCAATAGACATACTGATAACTTTGATTAACGCGTCTCGCTTAAGTATATTGCCCTGAAAATGTTTCCACAGTAATTCGTTATCCCCAAGATAAACAGAAACTATAGGATCACGCACCACAGAAAACTTCTCAAACGCAATTTTTTCCAGTGTATCTCCGAGGTATTCGGTATGATCCATCGATATGGACGTAATGACGGAAACTACCACATCGCCCAGCGTATTGGTGGCGTCAAGTCTGCCCCCCAACCCCGCTTCAATTACAGCTATATCAACTTCATGTTTTTCTATAAGTTTAAAGGCAACTGCTGTTAAAACCTCAAAATACGACGGAGGATCATTTGATAAAATACAATCATTTTTAATTGTTTCAACTACTTTTACGGCACATTCAAGCCATTCATTTTCGGAAAGAGGCTTTCCGCATACAAGAAGTCTTTCCTCCGGGCTTATCAGATGTGGACTGGTATAAAGAGCCGTCTTATATCCTGAATTATTAAGAATAGAATTTAAAAAAGACGCTGTTGAGCCTTTGCCATTTGTCCCTACGACATGTATCGCAGGAAATTTATTCTGAGGGTTTCCTATAAGCTTTAAAAGTTTTTCAACACGCTCAAGCCCAGGCCTTATCCCAGGACTTGAATTTTCAATTATAAGCCGTTCTAAGTTGGAAAAAGAATTATTAAGCATTATTTTATTGTATTATGAAAGTTTGAGATTTTCTATATTCCTTTTTATTCGCGTTATCTGAGTTTGCGCTTCCATGCTTCGCTGTCTTTCCTGTTCCACAACTTCAGCTGGCGCTCGGCTTATAAAACTTTCATTACCAAGCTTGGCAAGGTTCACCGCAAGGTTTTTTTGAAGCACTTCCATATCTTTTTCCAAGCGTTTAATTTCTGAATTTATATCAAGTATATCTCCAACAAAAAGATTTATTTCGGCAAATGCTGTAACCCCAGATAAGCATCCGGCAGTTTTCTTTGTATTTGGTTTTATAAATTCTATATCCTTCACTTTACACAGCATAACTATCTGAGATTTATTTGAATCCAATACATCAACGTAGCCTTTATTTTCTGTTTGTATATAAATACTGTTTACTAACTGTTGAGGAGCTAAATCGGCTTCTGCCCGGAGATTTCTTATGGCCCTGACAGTTTCCTGAAGCATCATCATTTCATTATTTGAAGATTCAAGGCGGAAATTCTCTTTCCTCACCGGCCATTCTGATATCACGATCGATTTTCCGCCCATTCTTTCCCCGTATCCAAAAGCGTCCCAGAGCTCCTCGGTCACAAACGGAGTAAAAGGATGCAATAAAAGTAGTACAGAACGAAAAACATATTCAAGAACAGCCTGAGAAGCATTTCTGCGTTTATCCCCCTCGTCTCCGCGTAAGGACGGCTTCGACATTTCAAGATACCAATCGCAGATATCCCCCCACACAAAATCATAAAGCAGTCGGGCTGCTTCCCCTATATTATACTCGTCAATGAGCTTTGTAGTCTTCTCTATGACATCCTGCGTCCTGTCAAGAATCCAACGGTCGTGCAAATGAAGATCCGATAAGACTATTTCTTTTTTATCATCATCCAGATTCAAGAGCGCGAAACGAGCTGCATTCCACAATTTGTTCATAAAGAAACGAAATGTTTCTATCTTGGAACTGCTTAAAAGGATATCCCTTCCCTGGGTTGAAAGTGCCGCAAGCGCCATCCTCAACCCATCCGCGCCATATTTATTTATCATATCAAGCGGGTCAATTACATTTCCGCTTGATTTGCTCATCTTGTGCCCTCTTTCATCTCTGATAAGGGAATGAATGTAGACATCCTTAAAAGGCTCCTCATCCATAAACTCCAAGCCCATCATTATCATTCTCGAAACCCAAAAGAAGATAATATCGAAACCGGTGACCATTAAAGACGTAGGATAATAATAACTCAACTCCGGTGTCTTTTCAGGCCATCCCATCGTCGAAAAAGGCCATAGGGCACTGCTGAACCATGTATCCAAAACATCCTCGTCCTGAACTATATTATTGCTTCCACATTTCTCGCATGCAGCCGGATCATTTTCGGACACTGTAATATGTCCGCACTCCTGACAAGTCCAGGCAGGTATTCGATGCCCCCACCAAAGCTGTCTTGATATGCACCAGTTGCGAACATTTTCCATCCATTGAAAATAAGTCTTTTCCCACTGCTCAGGGAACCATTTTATAAGCCCATCCTTAACGGCTTTTACGCCTCTGTTGGCAAGCGGTTTCGCGCGTACAAACCATTGTTCGGATAAATACGGCTCAATAGTCGTGCGGCACCTCTGGCAATGCCCCAAAGAATGGACGATTTCTTCTATCTTTACCATCAATCCAAGTTTTTCTATATCTTCTGAAGTTTTTTTACGGGCTTCTTCAATGGTAAGTCCCTGATAACAAAGAGCATTTTCGTTCATTATCCCTTTGCTATCTATAACCTGAAGCTGCTCCAAATCATGTCTTATACCAACCAGATAGTCGATTGAATCATGAGCTGGAGTTATTTTAACATAACCCGTACCAAATTCAGGGTCAACCATATTATCCTCTATTATCGGAACTACTCTGTTAGTCAGCGGAACTTTTACTTTCCTTCCAACAAACTTACTGTTTTCCGATCTCGGATGGCAAGCTACGGCAACGTCTCCGAGTATTGTTTCCGGCCTCGTCGTGACGATTGTGATGCCATCTTTTTCATCGGCTTCGTCAGCGAAAAGGTATTTTACATAATAAAGTCTGCCATTCTTTTCCTCATGCTCTACTTCAAGATCAGATAAAGCGGTACGGCAGCGGGAACACCAGTTTATTATATATTTACCTTTGTATATAAGGTCTTTTTTGTACAGCCTTACGAAAACTTCTCGCACAGCTCGAGAAAGCCCATCATCAAGGGTGAACCTTTCGCGGCTCCAATCGCAAGAGTTTCCAAGACGTTTCATTTGCTCTATTATACGGTTTCCATAAAGTTCCTTCCATTCCCAAACTCTTTGCACGAACTTTTCCCTACCCAGAGAGTGGCGCGTAGCGCCGGTTTTTTCTATATCCCTTTCCACGACGTTTTGCGTGGCTATCCCCGCATGGTCAGTTCCAGGCAACCATAATACATCGTACCCCTGCATCCTTCGCGTACGGCAGAGTATATCCTGAAAAGTATTGTTGAAAGCGTGTCCCATATGCAAAGAACCGGTAACGTTTGGCGGAGGGATAACTATTGAAAAGTGTCCCTTAGGGGATTTAGTGCCGTCTTTAGGGGAAACAAAAGTTTTCGCTTTAAATAAATCTTTATTTATCCAGTCGGTATACCATTTTTGTTCAATTTCTTCAGGACTGTATGTTTTTTGCAGATCTCTGTTTCGTTTCATATCTCAATCTCCATTCGTTTTTCTTATTTCTGCTTTAACTCTATCTATACGACGGGCGGCAAAATGCCGCCCCTACAACTTCATTCTCTTTATGAATTCTTTGTAGAACCTGTTATTTTCAGCTAGCAAGGCAGGCGTATCAAGATTGTAAGGGCACTTATTCTTACAAGAATCACAATGCAGGCACTTGTCTATAAGAGCCATGTTTGACTGCCAAGCGGGGGTAATATAGGGTTTCGCGGGCATCCTGCTAAGGAAAAGTTCCATACGAGCAGCAGTTATTATGGGAATACCTACAGGACAGGGCAAACAGTACCCGCAGCCGCGGCAAAATGATGCCCCAAGCTCTCTTTTTTCTTGCTCAATTTCTTCTAAGAGCTTCGCGTCCAATACCGGAGGATTATTTTCATAAGAGATCCATTCCTCAAGTTCCTCCATTTTCTGTATTCCCCATATTGGGACAACATTTTCGTAAGCTCGTAAAAAAGCGAAAGCAGCAGGTTTGTTGTGTATAAGCCCGCCCGCCATGGCCTTCATGGCTATAAGCCCAATGTCATTCTCTCTGCATTTTGGGATAATATCTAAATCTCTTTCAACTGAAAGGCTTGAAAGCGGATATTGAACCGTATCATATAGTCCGGATTGAGCTCCTTGAATTGCAACATTCACATCATGCGTAGTAACTCCGATAAATTTTATCTTTCCTTGATCTCTGGCCTTCAAAAAAGTTTCGTAAACCTGTGTGCCGTCATCCGGCAGCGGTAGGATTTTACAGAAATGGCTTTGATAAATATCTATATTATCTGTTTTAAGTAATTTAAGGCTTAACTCAATGTCTTTCATTAATTCTTCGCCCTCACGCGCTATACTTTTGGTAGCAAGTATTATTCTGTGTTTGTATTTTGAGAGCGCAGCTCCTATTTTTTCTTCACTGTCCGTATACATGCGCGCCGTATCGAAAAAATTGATTTCATTTTCGAAAGCTTTTTGAAGTAATATTATAGCTTCTTCCATTGGAACCCTCTGTATAGGTAATGCTCCAAAGCTTGTACGGGAGACCATAAGGTCAGTTCTGCCAAGCCGCATCTTTTCCATCAAAAATCCTCCCCATAAAAAACGATTGTTGTCCTCGTTGTTTTGACTTCTTAATACGTCTCCCAAATTTTGGCTGTTTTTTATTATACGCCCAAAATTTGCATTATTTCATGTTATTGACTGATACGTACCCCCTTGAGTTATAAGCGATAAATATTTGACAGAGAATCCAAAAGAAGATATTTATTATTGGGAGCGCGTTTATTTATGAGGCAACGATCCGAGAATCATCAGCAACACCGATTCAAAGCCAATCCAGCCTTCCGCATTATTCGTTTTTTCCATAAATGAAATACGCACAAGCTCAAGCATAAATTTTTGAATGGCGTCTTTTCCATAAATCTTTAAAGCCTGCTTCGCCATACGCGCAGCATAATCGCGGACGCCGAGCGCCGCAAGCGCGGCTTGTTCATCCTTGAAAACAGTGATGTAAAGAGCAGGGCGCAATCTGTTCGAGAGTGCGGCAACCATCGGCAATGGGGAAGGGTCCCGCTTAAGGTGCTTCAGACTTGATATAACATCTTCAGCTTTGCCGAGAGAGAATCCATCCAAAAATTTGAGCATTGCGCTTCCTCCCTCATCAAAGGAAAGCTGTCTCACCAACTCTAAAGATATTTGGCGCGGCCTCGAATATTCAGCAAGCTTCACCAATTCTCCGCGAAGCTCTTCCTGCTCGTCTATTGATTCTGCTAAAAGAGCTGCGGCGTCTGAGGCTATGGATACGCCCAATTCTTTTGAGAGACGTATTACCCAGTCTTTTTTCTTCCTGGGAGGTACAGCCTCCTCTTTCGCAGTAAATTCAATTTTGCTCTGTGCCGATGAAGGGAAACTTTTCGCTGCAGAGCTTCCTTTTCCCTCATTAGTAAAAACGCAAATCACAACGCTGTCGGCTTCGGCTTCTTCTAAAAATTGTTCCAGTTCCGGGGGAAATTCTCCTAAATTTTCCGCAGATTCGATAACAAAAATCTGCTTTTCGGCAAATAAACCTCCACTGCGGCTCATTGCAAAGACGGAACTCCACGAGATTTCCTTATTATCCGCGCCGCGAGCACCCGCCTTGGCGTCAAGACGCACAGAAAGAGAGTAGCCTTTTTTGCCGTAAGATAAAATATATTCTCCTAGTTGCCTTCTTTGAGCTATCCCCGCTGGGATAACGCATAAGTGCGTCATGAAATTTACACTACTATATTCACAAGTTTATCCGGGACGCTGAATATCTTTAATATTTCCTTGCCATTTATACGCGGGGTAACTTCCGGATGCTCCAAAACCCTCATTTCCAGCTCGCTTTTTTCAAGTCCTGACGGTAAAGTCAGCTTTGCCCGCACTTTACCGTTTATCTGCACCACTATCGTAATTTCTTCAACCTCAAGGGCAGCGGCGTCACATTCCGGCATAAGCTCCGAATCAAGCTGAGTTACATTTCCAAGCATCTGCCAAAGTTCTGAGGTTATATGCGGGCAGAACGGGAAAAGGCAGTTAAGAAGGACGCAAACAGCTTCTCTCATCAGCTTCCAGTCAGTTGAAGAAGCCGGTTTGAACGCATATATGGCGTTGACAAGTTCCATCATACGGGCAACAGCAGTGTTGAACTGCTTTTCCTCCCAGATATCCCTTGTAACGTCAAGTATAGTTGAATGTATTTTACGCTTAAAGTCCTTCTGTGTGCTGTTCTTAAGCTCGTATACCGGAACTATATCCATACCGCAGCTTGTAAGCCCGTCAAGGTTTTCATCAACAGCCCTCCATGCGCGGTTGAGGAACCTGTGAGCTCCTTCAACTCCCTGCTCGGACCAGTCAAGATCGTTCTGAGGAGGAGCTGCGAAAAGTATAAAAAGTCTTACGGTATCAGCGCCAAAACGATTTACTATCTCCGTCGGATCGACGACATTACCAAGTGATTTCGACATTTTAGCCCCGTCCTTAATTACCATCCCCTGAGTCAGCAGGTTATTGAACGGCTCGCTAACGCGCAGCATTCCGATGCTTTTCAGGAATTTTGTGAAGAATCTGGCGTATATGAGATGCATACAAGCGTGTTCGATACCTCCTATATACTGATCGACAGCCATCCAGTAGTCCGTATCCCTAGTATCGAAAGCTACATCCGAACGCCCGGGAGAACAATATCTCATAAAATACCAGGAGGAGCAGAAGAACGTATCGAGCGTATCCGGCTCCCGCCTTGCATGCGAGCCGCAGGCGGGGCAGGTTGTGTTTATCCAGTTTTCGGCGGTGGGCAGAGGTGTTCCTCCCCCCTCCAGAAGCTGTATATCAAGCGGAAGCTCAACGGGGAGTTTTTCTTCAGGAATTGGAACGATCCCGCATTTTTCGCAGTAAACGATTGGGATCGGAGTTCCCCAGTATCGCTGGCGGGAGACGAGCCAATCCCGAAGGCGGAAGTTAACTTCAGCTTTGCATATTCCTGTTACCTCTCCCCATTTGATCATGGCTGGAATTGCCTCAGATGTCCTCATGCCGTTAAATTTTCCCGAATTGCATACTATACCGTCCCCTTCAAATGCTTCCTTCATGGCTTCGCCGCCAAGCGCATCAAGGTTTTCTCCTTCAGGGTTTATCACGGGAATTATCGGTATATTGAACTTGCGGCAGAACTCAAAATCGCGCTGGTCATGCGCGGGGACACCCATTATGGCTCCCGTTCCATAATCCATCAGGATATAATTGGCAAGCCATATAGGAACAAGTTCCCCGGTTGCGGGATTTATGCCCCTAAACCCTGTATCGAATCCAAGTTTCTTCCCGCTCGCGGC
>Ga0123353_10018658_pt1 | contig 10267 bp, 8 predicted proteins | sample TergutLab28metaG_3_FD_92763 | JGI IMG/M metagenome (GOLD analysis project Ga0123353, IMG submission 92763) | Labiotermes labralis P3 segment gut microbial communities from Petit-Saut dam, French Guiana - Lab288 P3 | ecosystem: Host-associated > Arthropoda: Insects > Digestive system > Gut ...
AGCGCCTATAATGGCGGCAATGCTGCCGAGCTCGTCTTCCATCTGAACATACATGCCGCCAAGCTGCGGCAGGCGTATGGAAGCCCGCTCAGCAATTTCAGATGATGGGGTTATGGGATAACCGGCATAAAAGCGCGCGCCTGCCGCCAGAGCCCCCTCGGTAATTGCTTCGTTTCCCATGCCAAAAAGAACATCCTGCTGTTTCATACTTCGGCTACCTCCAGACTGATTGCGAAATCCGGGCAGCGCAAAACGCACAAATTACAGGCTGTACATTTATCCTGCAGAAAACGGGGCTTTTCTCCGTTTTCGAAGACAAGCGCTTTGGGATTGCAGAATGCCGCGCAAATACCACATGATTTGCACCAGTCATTAATTTTAAGTTCAGCTTTTTTCACTATAAACTCCTTTAGCCTTTTTTCTTCCGTCCAAGGTAGAGGCGGGATGGGTCTACTTTCATTCGCAGAATTTCAAGTTCTTCCGGAGTCGGTTCGCTGGAATATGCGGCTCCGCTTACAGCAATTTCCCAGCCGGTAGCTTCCTGAATTCTTTCAGGGGTAATACCGGAGAAGATTTCTGTTACGTGCAAGACGCCGGTTTCAGGATCGGGACGCATCTTGCATAAGTCGGAAATTACAACGACATCACCGCCCCTCCAAAGCCCGTAATCAAAACGGGTTTCTCCGCTTCCGCCCCTCATACCCGCAGGTGTTGTAAGGTACTCAACCCGTTTTGGGAAACGCCTTTTCTCGTGTACCATCATTACAATTGTTTTATCAGCCAGAGAGGCAATGCTGTTTGCTCCGCCTGAACCTGTGAAGCGTACATCCGGGCCTTTCCCGTCTTCCGATACTCCCGCAGGCCAGTAAGATCCCATGGCGGTGGAATTAAGATTTCCGTACATGTCACATTCGGCCGCGCCCAGCACTCCGATGGTGCAGTAACCGCGAGCGGCTATGGTGCCGAAAGCGTCAACCAGGGTAGAAAGGGTGCTGGCCTCGTAGGCAGCACGCGGGTCGGCAACCGAAACCGGCAGATGTTCAATGTGCGGCCCCACCGCTCCTGCTTCCAGAATTATTGTCATTTCTTTGGCATGGGTTTGCTGGGCCAGGCTTGCGGCCAGTAAGGGAAGCCCTGTCCCCACAAAGGCAAAAGCCTTGTCTTCCATCTCGCGGGAAACTGCTACTGCCAGCATTTCCATGTAGGAGTATTCGTCAGCTTTTAAACCGTATTTAGTTAAGTATTCCTGATAATCGCCTGACATCTCATCCCTCCTTGCTGAAACGATCAATGGTCGGGTTGTAATGATAGCGCGGATCGCTGCGCAGGGCCTCGAGTTTTTGATACCCAATCTTGCTTTCAAGATAATCCCAGTCATCTCTGCTTTCCACATGGCTAAGCCAAAATGCTTTTACTTCTTCGAGGCTCTTGTGATTTACCTTGCCGGTGTATTTCTGGAACCAGCTGTAATCGTAGTCATAATAATTGGGCATTGCCGTGGGATATGCGCCGTAGGGCTGTTCCACTATGGCAGCGACAAAGTGAGCTGCAATCTGGTTGCGCTCAGGGGTATGGCGCAGTTCCTCAGCCGGGCAGATACGCTCGCATTCCACTATAAGGGTTTTTCCGCAAAGCCCCTGATCGATATCAGGCCCCGCAAGCCCTTCAATGCGCACCGTGCCGTCAACTGCGGCGCGCTGTACCCGGATTACACTGACCTCAGGTTTTAGGGGAGGTACAAGGAGAACCTTCACTCCTTCTTTTCCTGTATACTTTTTTGATTTTGCAAATCCCCTGCGGTAGTGATTGGTTTTATTGCCGCAGGAGTCATCTCCCGATTCAAAGCGCCCCGGCCTGAGGCCAAAGCCGTCGAAAGGATCGTCTATTACACTGAATTTGGCTGGAGGTATTCCGGCATGTTTCTGAGAGCCGTCTTCATTTTTTCCCCTCAAGCCTGCTTTACCAAAGGTGTCGTATTCCAGAATGTCGCTGCCCAAATCACTCAGGCAGGGCATGAAAGGCAGACCCAGCCTTCCGGCCAGTGTGCGTTGGGCGAAAGACCAGTTGGAGTAATCTTCTACCAGTTCTATTACGCCTTCCTCAATACATTTACGAATGGCATAGGCTACAGGCATTCCGCCTTCCATGCCCAGGTAAGTGGTTTCAAGCCATTTAACAAGGCCGGCGCCTGAAAGCATTTCCTCTACTATGGTACCGCCGTTCATGGTCACAAAAAGGGAGCCTATGCCCTGGCGCACAATTTCACGCGCTATGGTCATTGGACGGCGGAGTATGGTAAAGCCGCCAAAAGCTATGTGGGTTCCCGGTTTGATAAAGCGCCTGACTGCTTCTTCGGCGCTCATGATTTTATTTGTCATTGCGGCTCCCCTCCGGGCGATTTTAGGACGCCGATTATTTCCACAATTTTTTTCTGCAGATCTTCCAGGCTCTCAAGATTTCGTTTTATCTCTTTCTCAAGATAGTCGCATTGGGGAGTATTGGCCGTCAGGCTGCCATTTACATTCCGAAACCCCTGCTCCTGTTTTAAAAATTCCTCGTACAGCCCTTTGGTTTCAAATGCGCTGTTTTCGGCCGCATTCAGGAGCCAGACATAATTCATCATTTCATTTTGCTTGTTCATGAAACACCCCTAAATATTCTTTCGCTTCAATCGGAAGCTGCTCTGCTCCGCTGCTTATAACATTTAACCAGTACGCCAATCAGTACTGTGGCGGCGCTGACGCCTATCCCGATAAACAGGGGATCTATATCCCCTGAGATTGTGAACCTTCCCGCGAATACTGCAACAAGGCCCAGAATGCTGGAAGCTATTACGTATTGTTTATCAACCCTTGATCGCAAAAACAGCGCAGCGCACATGGGGACAAACAAAACCGCACCCCGCAGGGCCATGGATAAAAAGCCCCAGGCCAAAATTACCGATTTTAAATTGCCCAGGGTAAAGATTACCGCTATCCCCAGGGCAAATACAATCATTATCCGCATTGCAAACAGGGTTTTTTTCCCCGAACTCTGCTTATTGATAAATTTCAAATATATGTTATTCGTAAGAGTTGTCGCAAAGCCAAGGGCCAGTCCCGCGCCTGTTCCGGTTACGGCAATAAGAAGCGTTGCCAAAATTATCCCGCCGAAGAGGGGCGGCAGCTGTTCGATAATAAACTGGGGGAAGGCCAGTGCAGGATTCATGTCCGGATTGGTAAGGCGCATGTACTGCCCGATTAAAATGCCTCCGGCGCCAACAGGAGGTATTATCAGGGCGCTATAGAAAGCTCCCTTGCGGGCAATACTGTCGCTGCGCCCCGAAAGTATGGCCTGTATATAAGTCTGTGTTGATAAAACTCCAAGCAATAGCGATAATCCTGCTCCGGCATCGACTCCGATTCCGCGGGCAAACAGATTAAAGTATTGTCCGTGCGGTAAGGCATTGAATAATGATGAAAAGCCGCCTGACAGCTTCAGTACCAACGCCCCGCTTGATATAACGGCAAAGTAAAGGAGAGCCAGTTTAACTACCCCCAGCATCCCTGCGCCCAAAACGCCTCCGAAGACCACATAGCACAACATGAAAGCCATGCCGATTAATGCGCAGATTATGGGGTCAACAGGGAATATGGAAATGGCCAGGGCATTAAATGAAAGAAGCTGGGAAATTATATTTATCAGCATTCCGAGAGTACCCAGAATTGCCGTAACAAGCCCGGCGCTTGCGCCGTATTCCTTGCTGATCATCTGCTGGATCGTTTCGCAGCCTGTGGCCCGCAAAGGTTTGACAAAGCCAAGGCCCAGTACAAGGCAGGCAATGCCGCCGCCAAGGGTGAACCACCAGGCGGAAAGGCCAAAGGAGAAAGCGAGCTGCGCCGTTCCAATAGTTGAAGAACCGCCAACGAGGGTTCCGGTGATTGCTCCCATAACGAGGAGGGAACCGGCCTGCTTCCCGCCTGTGGAAAAATCAGAGGCATTTTTAACCTTTTTCCCGGAATAGACACCTATGCCTATAATGACTGCAAGTGTAAAAATGGCTCCGATAAAATGCAGAGGTGACAGTATCATTTGAGCTTTATAGCCCCAGATCCTGCCCGATGAGTATTACCTTTATTTTTCCTGCCGGCTTACAAACCCTGGTCCTGACTATGTAGGTACAAATTGAGTCCGTTGAAAGACAGTCTGCACATTCACCGTCCGTGTTGCAGGGGCTTTTCAGGGTCGGGAAGCGCTGCATATTTGCCGGAGCTGCAATGGTTCTGGCCCTGGTTGCGGCATCCATTATTGTCTGGGCAACCTTGTTCATTCCGGCAACTACAATTACCTGTTTGGGGCCGTAGATCATGGCGGCGACACGGTTTCCGTTACCGTCAATATTGACAAGCTGGCCGTCTTCGGTAATCGCATTTGTCCCTGTAAGGAAGGTATCGCATAGAAGGGCCTGGCACTGCAGTTCTGTTCTTTCTTCCGGGGTTTTGGCTTTTTCGCGGTCAATTACCCTGTAGCCTCTTTCTTCTACCATTTTTGTTACATTGAGTCCCACGAGGGTAAGGGAACCGCCCCAGGAAACGACATCGGTTTTTGGAATAAGGGAAAATATTTTTTCCACCGCTTCTTTGCTGTCAGAAAAATACCAGGCATCGAAATGGCGGTTTTGCAGGGCTTTTACCACCTTTGGCCCCATTTTGTCGTAACGCACTTTCATCGGAGCTTCCATAGCTGCCTCCTTTTGGAAATTAAAGTTCTTACCTAGTTGTACCGGAGCGGAGTATTATTGTAAAGTGCATGATATGGTGCATTATTCCATTGAAGGCGGGTATCCCATTAAGGGAACCATTAAAGCCAGCGGCAACAAAAACGCCGCTTTGCCCTGCATAGCCGCGGCTCTTCTGACCGATGAGCCTGTGGTATTAAAAAATATCCCTGACATTGAAGATGTCCAGGTGATGCTCGAAGTATACCGTTCCCTTGGCGGCGAATTTTCGGTTCCGGCTCCCAATGTCCTGCATCTAAAAACCAAAAATATTTCTTCGTCCGAAATTCCGCTGGAATATGCCAGAAAAATAAGGGCTTCCATTCTGTTTGCCGGCCCGCTTCTTGCAAGAACCGGCAAAGTTGTGCTGCCGCCGCCGGGAGGCGATATAATAGGCCGCCGCCGCCTGGATACCCACTTCCTTGCACTTACAGAACTTGGCGCAAGGGTTCAGATTGTTGAAGGACACTCTTCCGCATCGGGTTCGGATGCTTTTATTTTTAATTCTTCAGGCCTTGAAGGGGCAGATATTTTTCTTGACGAAGCATCCGTAACAGCTACGGAAAACGCGGTCATGGCGGCGGTGCTGGCGAAGGGAGAAACCATCCTGACCAATGCCGCAAGCGAACCTCATGTTCAGGACCTTTGCCGCATGCTGTGCAGCATGGGCGCCTCCATTCAGGGAATAGGCTCAAATATTCTTGTTATACGGGGTGTAAAAAAACTCGGCGGCTGTGAGTTCGAAATAGGCGCCGATTTTATGGAGGTAGGCTCCTTCATCGGCCTGGCGGCTTCGACAAGGGGAGAACTCTTTATTCAGGGTACAAGGCCTTCGGATTTAAGGCCGGCGAAAATTGCTTTCGGCAAGCTGGGAATAGTCTGGGAGTTCGATGGAAATACCCTTCATGTAGGCGCAGATCAGGCCATGGAAGTAAACTGCGACCTTGGAGGAATGATACCGAAAATTGATGATGCTCCCTGGCCGGGATTTCCGCCCGATTTAACCAGTATAATAACTGTGGTGGCTACCCAGGTTAAGGGTACGGTTTTAATTCACGAAAAGATGTTTGAATCGCGGATGTTCTTTGTGGATAAACTGATTTCCATGGGCGCAAGAATTGTGCTCTGCGACCCGCACCGCGCAGTTGTCGCAGGTCCTACCAGGCTGACAGGCTCGGAACTTCAGAGTCCCGATGTGCGCGCCGGTATGGCAATGGTAATTGCCGCCATGTGCGCCGAAGGCAAAAGTACAATCAACAACGTGTATCAGATTGAAAGAGGTTACGAAAACATCGTAGCAAGGCTTTCATCACTGGGCGGGAGAATCAGCGCCTCGGAATAAGGATTTTCCGTTTACCGTAAAGGGCCCGGCGAATAAATATCAGAGGCAACTTCCTCCATACTTTTCCCGTAGTAAAGGTAACCGTAAACAGCGGCCCCTGAAAGAACGAGGCGTCCGTAGTTTCTTGTTTCATGAATTTCTATGGTTTCTAGAAAAAGGTCAACGGGAAGGCCGTCGCGGGGAATACTGCCCTGAGGAAGGTTCCCAGGGGGAATATTCCCCAGTCTTCTGTCAGCGGCCACGAATCGCCGTATTCTTCCCATGCCTCCGTTATATGCCAGAAGAGCTGTCATGGGGTTTCCCATTTGTTCAATAAGATACCTTAGATAATAAGACCCTATGTGTATGTTAACTTCGGGGTTTTCCAGGTCTACTCCGTTCTCCCTGCGGTAATCGACTCCGCTCCGGCGCGCAATGCGGCCTGCCATCTCTATGGCAGTGGGAGCCATGATCTGGGCCAGCCCAACCGCGCCTGCGCGGGAGACTATACTACTCATGAAGTAGCTTTCTGTACGTATCAGGCTGAAAAGCAGTTCCGCGCCAATCCCGGCCTCCTCTGCATATTTCTCAATCAGTTCCCTGTAGGGTTGGGGATAAAGCAGCAAAAGATCCTCGCGGCTAAACTCGTGATCCTGCCTGCGGGTGTAGCGTGTAACCAGATCCAAAGATTCTTTCCAGCGCTCTGCAGAGGCAAGAGTTTCCGCTATTTTCCGGAGTTCAGGAATTGAAAGTTTTTCTTCCCGTTCCCTTGTGTAGGGCAGGGCAAGATTCCCGGCGCCGCATTTGAAGAAGCCGAGCAAGAAATCAATTTCACCGCTGTTTGCCCCGGTATCCGTCCTGTTGCGCGCCGCATTTTCCGCAGGGGCAGCTGAAGCCTCAGGGATAAAGCTTGCTCCAAGTTTCAGAGCCGCCATTGTTTTATAATAAAAACCGGCCTTGTCAGCTTCAAAGGCAAGGCGGAAAAAGTTTTCTGCGCTGTACCCTGTTTGTAAATAGCCTTCCTCCGCTGCCCTGCCAAGGATCCATGCGTATTGTGCAAAAGAATTCCCCTGACTGCCCTGTCTTTCAAGAACATGGAAAAGTTCCTGCAGAGTTCCCCATAGCCGTCTGCCTGTTAAATGGAAGGAAAGCCTGTCCATAATATCATCAAAGTAGGAAACATCATTCCATAGGTGTATGGTTTCAAGAACTGCTAAAACCGCATCCATGGGGCTAACGGCAATATTGTTCATTAAGATGTACCAGAGGCAGCTGTCCGACTGTAATGCGTCAGGCGCAAGCAGAAGGGCCCGGCGGAATAATTCCGAAGATCTTTCATGGTTTCCCAGGGCGCGCTCAATCCTGCCTGAGTAGAAAATAATTCTGAATTTCGCGCCGGGTTCACCTACATGTGAACCTGAGGGATCGCCTACGTGTGAACCCGAGGGATCGCTTTCGTCTGATAAAAGTCTGTCCCAGGACTGGAAAAGCTTTGCGCCTTCTTCCCGCCGCTCCGGAGTGTACTGAAAGGCCCTGCCCAGATCCGGAATGAGATGAGGGTAACGGAAAAAAATGCTTCCGCCGTCTTCCAGAGCTTCTGACATTAAAAGAAGCGCAAGTCTGTAGTTACCGGGAACAAGCTTTGCCGCTATAACTGCCAGTTCTGCGGAAGAAAGCAGACTGGCGTCAAGCGCTTCCGGGTATGCCCAGGTTAAAACGTCTGTTGAAGTAACCTCAAACAGGAATGCAGGAATTTTTTGTGCCAGAGCTTCTGCTGCGGTTGAATCCTGCTTTGCTTCAGCTTTTTTTAGTTCCGCGAAAAGCGATAGAGCCCTTTCCCATTCATCTGTGCCGGAAACTTCGCTTGAAGAAACTTCAATTGAAGAAGCTGCGAATAAAGAAACTTCATGGTAGTTCCCGGTTTTATACAGACAGGCTGCCCGAAGAACTTCTGCCTGTACTCTGCTTCTTGCCGAATTAAGGAAGGTCAATACTTTCCTTGCCTCGTCCTCTGATTCCAATACCACAGGAATAAGTTTTTTGATCGCTTCCTGTCTTACAATAGGAGAGGGACTTTCCAGGGCGGCGCAAAATAGCTGGTTTTTTAATGGCGGATCTGAAAGCAAAGCTGCATAAAAAGGTGCGCCGGGATGTATCTTTGTCAGATGTTTTAATGTTGATACTGCTTTGGGAAAATCTTCGGGTATATCCGCAGAGCTTATAAAACTTATGTCTCCCTTTCCCAGGCGTTCGGCTGCTTCCGTAGTGGACAGACCCAGAACCTGCGCGTTACTGCAGCTGGCAAGAAAAAAATGGGAGAGGAAAAAAACTATGAAAATGGCGCCGCTAGTTCCTGGGCGGTACACGTATTGTGGTTCCCGATATTATAAGATCCGGGTTGGGGATGTTATTAAACCGGGCAATGCGGGGATAGAGCCAGGGGTTTCTGTAGAAGGCTTCGGCAATGTCCCAAAGGGTGTCGCCCCAGCGTATTGTGTACGGAACTCCCTCTCTTGGAATCACAGACGGTACCCTGTAGGAGGCAACAGGCGGTTGGACTCTTTCCCGTCTTGCCGCTGCGGCAGTTACCGGCGGAGCAGGAGGAGCGGCAGGAGCCTGGATTACCGGCGGGGGTGAAGCAGGCTGGGCCGGAGCAGTGGGAGCCGCAGCAGCCGCGGGTGTCGCAGGCTGGGCCGGGGCAACCGGTGCCGGAGCCGGAGGAGCAGCGGGCGGTGTTGCCGGCTGCTGTGTTGTTCTTTGTGCAGGTTTGACTGCGGAAGACAGGCCGCCATCCTTCAACAGGAAGAACCAGAGCGCCAGGCCTATCAGGGCAAGGGCCAGAATTACACAAATTACCATAAACCAGGGGAATTTTTTCTCTTCGCCTGCTGCATTGGCTTCCCTTGCTTTTCTTAGAAGTCCCGAAGGCGGAGCTTCGCTTTGTTCCAGTTCAAAATCAGGTATTTCGTATTCCCTGTTGTCTTCATCCAGGGATTTTAATGACACGCTCAGAACCTGGTGTTCTCCCTGGACAGAGGTATCGAGGTCAACCGCATCGGCTGTAATTTCCCCGTTTTTGGAGGAAGAAATAACCAGTTCAATGGATGGTTCTCCCCTGGGCCTGGGTTTGATATTTTCCATTACCAGGCTGCCTATATACTGGGCGTCAACCATGCTGCAATTCAGACTCTTGTAGAGATCGATTTGTACACTGCGCTGCTTATCGTGGACAGTGGTAAGTACTAATCTTTTTTTAACCGGAGAATTTTCCTCTAAAATTGAATAGAATTCCCCGTTGGCAATTTTTAATCCAATAGTTGAAACCACCGGTTTCTCTCCTTATTATGCAATTTCCCCTCTCTATTTTCGGTGCAAAATGCTTAAATCTGAACAGCACTTGAGAGAAGAACTCTAATAATTCTAGTTTGCCGCCGTTCATTTGTCAATCAGAGTTAATCCGTTAAAACTTACAGCTTATTGAAGAAAAAGGTAAAATTACCGATAATAACGATATGAGTCTTCTTCCGATTCTGGCTGTAGCCTTTTTACTTATCCTTATTGTCTTCGTGGTGGTTTTGCTCAAGGGACGTACGGGCACGACTGGAGGGAAACGGCCAAAAGGCCGGGACGCAATTGTAAAAAGTGCAAATAAACGCCTGGAGCAAAACCCCAAAGATGGGGAAGCCCTGTCCGATCTGGGGGATCTTTACTACCGGGAAGAAAACTGGACTGAAGCTTTTCAAACCTATGCCACCCTTGCCGAGCTTGGACGCGAAGGACCCAATGAGTTCGAAGCCAATCTGAGATGGGGAATGGCAGCCCTTAAACTTGGGCAAATTGATGACGCCTACAGGGCCCTTTCAGTGGCCAAAAATATAAATCCCAACAATTTTGAAGTAGCCTATAATCTTGGCGCCCTTGAGTTTCAGAGGAAAAACTACGAAAGAGCCATACAGATCCTGAACCAGGCCAGAATTCAGGATCCCGAGCACGCTCCCACATTAAGGACTCTGGGTCATTCCTACTTTAGGATGAAAAAGAACAAGGAAGCCATGACCTATATCCGGAAAGCCATTGATCTTGCGCCGGATGACAAGGAATCGCTATATACGCTTGCCGAATGCTATTATGAAGCCAACCAGACGGAACAGGCACTGCGTGTTTTCAGGCACCTCCGCGGCGATCCCGTG
>Ga0123353_10018659_pt1 | contig 10266 bp, 5 predicted proteins | sample TergutLab28metaG_3_FD_92763 | JGI IMG/M metagenome (GOLD analysis project Ga0123353, IMG submission 92763) | Labiotermes labralis P3 segment gut microbial communities from Petit-Saut dam, French Guiana - Lab288 P3 | ecosystem: Host-associated > Arthropoda: Insects > Digestive system > Gut ...
TGTTACACAGCCTTTATTGGTACTTGATTACTGACATTTTGGGACACCTAACAAGGGTCAAGCCGTCCAAGAATGGGTCCAATACGCTGTTCCAAAACGTTGATAACCTACTACCAATCAAAAGTGTGTAATATCCCAGAAGAGGGAAGACCTCATTTACACTGTGAAGGAAGCCTTAAATCCTTAGTATTTCCCCTGTACATTAACTTTCATTAATAAAATTACACATATATCAATTTATAACTCAGTAAATTATGTATAAATGCACAAATTCTTTCATCCTTCTCATTTTGTGTGCTTCACAGGTGCCAGAATGCTGTATCGCTACCTACCAAAATCAGCAGGCTTGAGGCGCATCACATTACACAAATCAATCTCAAGTGGTGATAAGATGTACCTCCTCATGTGTGAGTGTTCCAACTTTCTTGAAAATCTGTCAGCTGCTGCATTACTCCTGCCAGCACTGAGGGCCCGGCTCTGCGGTTACACTGGCCTCTACAGAACAGCTGCTTCATTCTGAATCCTTCTGCATGCCACTGAGAACATTACTCAAAACATACCAGTTACCATCTTTCCTGAAACATTTTCAAGGATAAAATTATTATAAATATAGAATTCATGAATTTTCAAGTCCATAAACTTTTAATCTTCTTTGTTTCTTTGGCACTACTGCTCTTAATGGCCTTGGTATCACATGGAGAGAACAGAAAACAGTAATTACCCACAATATAAACTCTATCATCAGTAACAGTAGAAAAACCAAAATTCATGTCACATATGCTTCAACAGTATGTGGGACTTTAAATAACTTACTGTTTCTGCTTGCTCGTCAAAGTAATAAATTCACCAAAAGACCTACTTTACAATCATATTTGCCACACTTTATAATAACCAAAAAATAATTTTGAATTACACATCTATTAAATCCTCATCCTAGTTAAAGGTTATGCAAAACATAGAATGGAACTGAAGGTACTTAACTCAAGGGCAAGATAAAAATTTATTGCCCTAGCATATATTTTCATCATCAAAATGCCACATAAGTGGACTCTAAATGTGCTGGTTCAAAACAAGTTGTCTACCACACTTAGTGGAGAATTCAAGATTGCCTCACTGCACCATTGACTTATTAAATAAGAATTAACTGTAGTTTGAGTATCACTCTGCACTTAGTGATTACTTTTCAGGCCAAACATTGCCCTGACTAAACAGACATAAATTTATGATACATAAAACGCAACATAAAGTAAATCTGACAAAGTTGTGTAAGTCAAATTACTCTTTTTATTTTCATTTAAACTCCAAGTTGTAACCTCAGTTATGTTTAATTGCTGAATGCTGAATCAACAATTCTGTAGTCAGTAACAGAACCAACAAAATAATCAACCAACCAACCAATCAACCACCACCACCACCACCACCACCAACAACAACAACAAAACAGTGGCACTTCACAATGAACTTTGATGAAAGTAGTCAAGCTCCAACCGGTGATACAGGCACAAAGTCATGTACAGTTTGTCTTAGTAATTAAATATCTACAATTCCTTTAAAATAAAAGTGAAGAATTGTTTGAGTGAAATCACAGAATCTGAGGATTACAGAAATTCATCATTCTAGGAAGCTGATGTCAGTCAAATCATAAATATCTGTTTATAGGAAGTCCACTGACACAAAACTTAATTTTCAGTGGCAGTACTTTGTTACTTTTACTACTGGCAGTTAGTTTCTGTGAAACTAAGATTGCTCTAAGGAACCATATTTGGTGAAGATGAAGTAAGGAACATGTGTGATATTTTTATCAGAACTACAGCTTTAAATTCCGTGATGAATAGTGATGCCTCAGCTGCTTAATTGAAGTCAATTCTAGTCATGTAGTCTTGTATTGCTGATACATTTACTGCAAACGTTATATCAGATTTTCAAGTAGTAAAATTTGAAATTTATTACAATTTTAATATTAGCATTAGATTCAGTACATTTTTAATCCTTCTTTAAATGTGACAGAAGTTTATTATTGAAATTTTATGAAGTAAACATAATTAATAAATAAAAACGCTTAAATAGAGCTATTAGAGTGCCAGCTTGAGACAATTCTTTGTGAATACATATTATTAATGCATTAATGACTGGAAAATCATTGGCAATATTGAAATCATTCAGAATTCTTGGATTGTCATATTCTACTAGGTTGTTAGAGAATATGACACATCTGATATAAATGTTAAGATATATAGGAGTTATTACATTAAACCATTGAGAATTGCCTGGTATTGTTGCATCAAGAATGTTTATGATAATATATTTCCTGATTGTACATATAGAAAAACTGTTTCAGCACTGAAGAAATTTGAAGTTTCATCTCATATATAAAGCTTGTTAGACTTAAAAATGACGAAAATTCGATAGTCAGCATTTTTCAATATTTTCAAGACATTTCAATCTATACAGTTAAGCACAGCAGTATAATTGACTGCAACAGAATTATCTCGGCTTAAGCAGTTGAATTTTAAACTTATAGCAGACTGGAAATAGAAATACATTCAAGATAAATAAACTGACAAATTACATAGGATCATATACAATACAGTAGTAGTGCTGCACTCTAAATATTCAAATTCAGTATATCGTATGAAAATTTTCATCCTAAGTAGCAACATGTCAAGAGTAAAGAGCGCAGGACACTGAGCTTTGTCCACTGTTGTTAGTACCATGATGATCACGGCAGTATGACAGATATCTAGCTGACTTGTTGCAATTTGGTACTGGCCAGGGAAGGAAAGTGTCACAATTTCAAGTGTGTGCTACAGGGTTTGGGAAAAATCCAGTGGAACCCAAACCTTAATAAATCACCTTGGAATATGATCTCTGTTACTTAAGGAAGTGTACAAATAGAATGCAACATTTCAGGTGGAGACATCAAATGTATAAATACAACTTAAAATCATGCAAATTATCTCTTTAACACACCAAATTTTAAGGAAAATAGCAAGTACAAAAATAGATATTATAGGAACAAAATTAGTACATTATTTCAGTAATGCTTGCACATAATTTTAATTGGTGGGAAATAACATCCACTTAAATAACTTTTATCTTTCCAGGAGATCATTTTCTTATATTCACTCTAAAAATAACACAGACATTTAAAGTAGGCACAAAACAATGAAATACTTCACATTTTAAAGCAATACTGAATTTAATGCCAAAACAAGGAACCCTATAATGAGAAACAATATCAAAACTCAAGCAATGTAATTGAAATTTCTAAGGACTACTGACAGAAAAGCAAGAAGGAATAAGTTTAGAAATAAAATAATTGAGAGAAGTTATAATTCAGAATTTGTTAATAGGATTATTAGAGAAAGGGCTACAATTGTTTAGCCATGCAAAAATTTAAATTTAAAGCAAACACTAAATTTCTGTCTGTACCCATTGCATCCTTTGTCTAACTTCCAAAACAGGAGAGTACATATAATAGCAAAGTTAAGAGGAAGTACTGGTCAAATTGCTCTGCTCCTCTCAAGTCAGTTATGTTGTAAGATGTAAGGTTCTCGCAGTTAAGTTGTTGAAGATTCAAATCTTTGGGCACATTAATGTGTCACTGGGTGAGCAGTTCCTCGAATTTATGTAACAATATAATGTCAAAATTCCTTTTAATGTACAGCTGTATACTGAAAGTGACAAATGAAAAAATCAACAGGTTTTTTTCCCCTCCTTCAAATTACCCTTATCTGGGTTTAAAAATACATCTTATTGCCAGTGATACAATGATATGTCAGTCAAACACAACAAAACTTTATTATGTTTATTGTTGTACAAGGGCAACATGTTTCGATTCTTACAGAATCATCTTCAGGCGCTTCTTAGAAAATAGAACCTTACTTAAAATGTTTAAAAACGCTCTGTGGGATCCCAAATGCTTACATTCTTGATAAAGCGTTTGGGATCCCACAGCGCGTTTTTAAACATTTTAAGTAAGGATCTATTTTCTTAGAAGGGCCTGAAGATGATTCTGTAAGAATCGAAACATGCTGCCCTAGTACAATAATAAACATAATAAAGTTTTGTTGTGTTTGACTGACACATCATTGTATATTTATATAGGTGTTAAACACTTTGGGATGGCAAACATTAAATATTGCCAGTGGATATCAACATTTTGTAGGCACATGCTTCCTCCACCTTCAAGGTGTAACTGAATAGGATCATGACACACTCGAATATGTAGCTATGTTAACATGGGCACTCAGATTCATGGAGGGGTTAGAGGAGACAGAATATAGACTGAGTTCATGCTTATAAAACATGCCCATATTGTCACCCTACTCACTTCAACCATGAAGATAGAGGAAACAGGTAACTCCAAAACTTTGGTATTCACTAGTAACACTGCATGCAGTGTCTCAAACCAGAAAACCATAATCTGAATAAATGTCAACATGAAAACCCCAAATCTTACACCCAAATTTTCTGTACTGGAATCTGATGGATTATGTGTGATTTCAGTTTCCCACTGCAGTGTAAATGAGATCTTCACTCCTCTGGAATATTACACAGTGTAGATTGGTAGTTAGTTACTGAAACTTCAGTAACTAACTACAAATCTATGCTGCATAACATCCCACAAGAGCAAAGATCTCATCTGACAGTTTTTTATAGTTTCAGACTTTGGACAACAGTACAATGTTTGTCACTGACAGTGCAGTTGGTAAACTCCTACTGGACTGATATGTCATTTTGAAGTATATGAATGGATGGATGATCCAATTTACTGTTATTTAACTGATCTGCTTAGAAACCTGTGCTTTGCTAAACTGTAGTGTAGTGTGGGGAATGTCAAGAACACTGAACATCCAAACTACCTGTACTACTGGGGAGTAGCATATGATTTCATATGCCTAATTATTAGGCAAAAATGAAATGTTTTCTGAGAAAATGTATTTCACAAATGAGGATTGTACCATTTGTTTCCAGAAAATGTGAGAAGTTTGGTGACAAATTTGTAATGGTTTCTTATTTAATAGCACTCAATTGTTAATATAAAATTTAATTCATAGTGGTAATAGTAGTAGTAGCAGCAGTAGCAAACCAACTGTGCCTCATATGTTTTTGTGACTCACAGTACCATCACTATCACTTCTTGTGTCTCTCACCCTAAGTAACTGACTTGTTTACTATTAAAGGTAAGTGGAACTGTAACTTTTAACTTACCTACCACTTGTTTTAGAGATTTTACATTAATGGTTTAAACTTTTTAACCTACATGACTTGAATTTGATTAATATTCTGATTCATTGTCATCACCAAGTGTCACCTTCAATTAAATTTCATTCTGTAATCAAATCACCAAACGTGAATAATCACACAGAAAGTGAGAAGTTTTTTTTATTACACGTTTAACTGACTTTGTGTGGTATAAATATAATGTTCATGCCCTGGCTGTCATCGTCATGGGTTTTAGTACACAGTTCTCTTGAAGAAATCATGCATTTCTGGCACTGATGAATGCACTTCTCCACACCATTTCCCATTACCTCCTCAAGTTCCACTATCATACCTCTTCTGCTGAATTCAGTCTGCATCGCAGGAAGACAACCTTTGCTTCAGAACAGCTGACATTCAGCAAGAGACTGTTCATGATGATTAGAAAGGTCGTGGAAGCACAGTGATACTGTTGTCAGTCAGATGCTCTGTCCCACGACAGAAAAATAAGCTGATGTGTTGTGATAATGGAGCAGATAATTTTCCATATACACAAAGATGAAAGTGTTTACAGTGGACACCATCTTACAGGTAGTAAACACCTGTCATATTTTTCCAGACTGAATTTGTGATCAGTAGCACTCTAGCTATCAAAAAACACCTACAGCATCATGTTCACCTATGAATGACCTGCATAAAACACCTGCTTGTGGGGTAAAAGTATCATTGCCTCCACAGCCTCCCTGTTCTTCAGATCTCTTACAGCCCATGACCTGTTCCCAAGTGTAAAATCCTTTCAGTGTGCAGAAAAGGTAAAAGCAGCTGAGAACATAGGGTGACAGCAAAAGATTTCCTGGAGTGCTTCCAGCAGTATTATGACCACAAAGGAATGTGTAACAGCATATTGCTCCAGTGTGTGCTGTAAAATTGGCATGACGATAAGTAAATACATACAAAAATATGTTCAAGAACATTTTGACTTTACCATACATATATCCTATTTTTGATTGTAACCACATAACTTTGAATATGTGACTGTGATTCTGAATTGACCTGAATGTTTCAATTCTGACAGCAATAACAAGTACTGCATAGAAACATAACTTTTTACTTAAAAGACATTTCCCACATGAGTGACTTCAATCTACATAAGACTTTGCAGTGTCATGGAACCCTCTTCCCTGCAAAGTCAATAAATTCACAGCATTCCAACATTAATTTGCAGCAATTCTCAGAATTTAATGACCACATGTGTTGTGGTATAGAGTTTTAATCAATGAATACCTCAAATGTACATAAGGCCATAAAAATTGTTACTGATGTTCCTACAGGCAATGTATGGACACTTGTACCATACTTCAAACTGTAAAAACAGTCATGATTTACCTGAGCGCAAAGTCAGCTTCTCTGTTGCACAAAACTACAAGTTCATTGTCAGAAGACTAGACAAGAACTGAAGAAGCATAAGATATGTCAGTTATAAGAAGACTTGAAAGTCATCCAGTGTAACTCTCAATTGCCCACTGTCACATCACACACTTATCACACCTCTGCATCTGTTACTCACCACGTACATGCTCATCCAGAAGTGATGTAACTCTTCTGAAAACATGAGTGCCAATTGTAAAGGAATTCTTTAATTAAGAAGGTTTTGACTTAAAATCAACATATTTGCTGCAGCACTTTTAAAAAATCATGTTTCATAAAACATGTATAGCATCTTATACTGTTACAGTATTTTCTCAAATGAGAATTTATGAAAGATCATTTTCCTCTGTTGTAATGTAAATAAATTTTACAATATTTACAACAAAATGTTCATTCTTCCTGTGCATCCAATTATATCCTCAACCCAAGTTTCATCATGATCAGATTCTTAAGAATATACAGCACCTGCTAATTTGCACTTAAGTGCAATCTGATGAGTCCATATTTGACTGCTTTACAATAAGGTCCTTTCAAAAGGTCACAGGTCTGAATTACATACAGTACTGTACTGCACTCTTACAAGCATTATAGCAAGTGTATCTGTTTTTAGTAACCAGGAATTTCACTTGAAATGTCAAACTAAACAAAAACCAGCAACACATTTGCGATTATTTTGAATACTAACAAAATAACAGCTAACAACTAACCAACCAGTTAGCTCTATAGAGCAGAATCCTGCTTGAGAAGCTAATAGTTCCTTGGGTAGTCTAAAATGTTCCTTGGATTTTATGGAACTCAATGGTTCAATACCTTGTTCACAAGTGCCCACCACTTGTCCCTGTCCTGAGCCAGATCAATCCAGTCAATGCACTCGCAACTTACTTCTTCAATATCCATTGTGATATTCTCTTATCTATGCCTAGGTTTTCCAAGTGGTCTCTTTGCCTCAGGTTTCCCCATCAAAATCCTGTATAATGCTCATTGATTTGTCAGGAATTCAATTACATTTGGTTCTGAAGACTATAGCCATATGAACCACTTCATTTGAGGACCCCAGACCATAAAACAAGAGGGGTGAGCAGTACTGTATGTAACCTGACGCTATCAAGCAGTGGTATGAACACATTCGATAAAACTTCTGATCTCACTCACTGATTACTAGTAATGCTAGCAGCCACTGCTAAACTACATCATATCCTAACCAAGCAACTAAAATTAACTACATGATGCACAGACCAAGCAACTAAAATTTGCAGCAGTACTAAGCATCACCATACCAAAACCACAACCCTAACCACTAACCACTACCACCTTCTGCATGATACTACTGTTCCAGTTTGCCCACACATTGCACAAGAAATTTCAATGAGTGTCTACAGACTTAACAGTAGCACTGCATTTTGATTCTTGTAACAGCCCTGTTATCAGTAGTAACAATTTACAGATTTACATCCTATCCTGTTCTGTGCTTATGTAACATGGATATCAGTGCTTGGGCCTTTCATTTTTCCCAGGCATGAACATATTTTTCAGATATCTGACAGTTTTCAGAGACAATATGTCAATACCCTAAATTACCAACTGCATGACACTGAAGCCACATTACACATATTACAGCCGCAGCAGGAGGAGACAGGAAATTGTGGTGGGAAAGAATAATATAAATTTTGTCAGTTTCAGTTTCTTGTGACCATTTCTGCTTGCAATATGCACCATTCAAAGGAATGAGATGAAGTGATATGTTACAATCGAAATACATAGCAGGGGTTGTACAGCACACTTCAACAGCACTGCATCACAAATCAGTGAATACCTTCTTGTATAGCTCCGTAGTACACAGGTATTATGGGAAATACAAACAGCTGGGTGTGCAAGGGATATGAAAGTGCTGTATTTTGGAGGAGGACAGATCATAATGTGCACTGATTAAGGGAAAGATGAACCTGAATTGCAGGTCACAAACAGGAGTGTTGAAGCCTGCATTAAGCAGTGGCAGAGAGGCAGAAATTCAAAACTGGGTCAAGGTGATAGCCATTGTACTGGTGTCAGAATCTCATAGATGAAAATATAATTACTGAAGCTTCTCGCTGACATAGAAATATCACAATGTACACTCAATATGTTTGAAGACAAAGTTGTGCAGTGAATACCTGGACTAAAGACGGTACCTAGCAGCTGAAGAATTGTGGAAGGTAATTACATACCGAGAATTTCAAATAGTTCCATTGCAGTGGAAGTGTGTAGCTGATGTTTTTCTATACAGACTGTTAGCATTCCTACACTAGCTGTAAACATTTGTTTAAAGGAGTGCGTTTATTTTTCATAAGAATAAGCTATTTGCATTTGTCTTTGACTGTGCTCACTGTTCATTTTTAAATTTCACTAACTGTGATGTTTTGCATTCTGAAGTTGCATTCTGTGGGGATTACAAAGAAAATCATCTTTCTTGCTCATTACTGTCTGAATGCAGTCACTTCATTATTCTACTTAAGCCACTTCTAATGGTTCTTTTGTACTTCCTTGATTGTGTGGTCATGATCACCTCCTTTGTGTCACGCATTCAGTCCCACGCTTTGCTGCGTTCAACTGGCATGACAAATGACATGCAAGAATGGTCTTCAGTTGATGCAACATGATAAATTTAACGCCTATATAAGAAGCATCACAGTTGACCTTAAGAGTACACAAAATGTCAGTGAGTCTGTCCAGCTCTGCATTATCATTACAACTGCTGTAAAATGCTGTCTCCTTTGACTTAAACTGCCAGCACATTAGACATTGTACCTATTGAAGATAAGCGCAAAACCCACTTAGAAACAATGCAAAGAGCACACTTAAAATTCACAGACAGTTTCATCACACTTGGAGGCCTTCTTCTATTTCTTTCTTTTTCTTTGTGTCAGTATTTACAGCTGGATGAACATCATTTCAACAACTTGCTGGATGTTATCACAACACACTGAACACTGCACATAAAAAGGTCACTAACTTCATCACACTTACTTATTTACTTCTTACTTACTTAATTACTCCAAGGAGCAGTCTTTCTTGAGAGGCTAACTGGTTCTCAGCTAGACAAGAAATTCCCCCTCATTTTATGGAACCGAACAGTTCGTTACCACATTCACAAGTGCCCACCACCTGTCCCTATCCTGAACCAGATCGATACCCCCAACATCGCATGTTCTGAAGATCCAACTTAATATTATCCTCCCACCCCTGCATGGGTCTTCCAAGTGGTCTGTTTCCCTCAGGTTTCCCCACCAAAATCCTCTGTATGCCTCCCTTCTTCCCCATAGGCGCTACATGCATTGCCCATCTAATTCTCCTCGATTTGATCACCAGAAAATACTGGGTGAGGAGTACAGATCACTAAGCTCCTCATTTTGTAGTTTTCTCAGTTCCCATGTTACCTCATCCCTCTTAGGCCCAAATATTCTCCTCAGCACTGCATGTGTAATGTCTGTGAGGATGCTCTTCATATTGTTCACATCGCCAATCATTTACAAGTTCTCAAACAAGATAACAAAATCCTTCTGCATTGCACAGTTCACACACCAAAGTCTTTCAAGCTAAACTTAATAGCTCCCAGACAATTCAAAGAAAGAAATACCTGGTATTAGGCAATTGGAA
>Ga0123353_10018660_pt1 | contig 10266 bp, 5 predicted proteins | sample TergutLab28metaG_3_FD_92763 | JGI IMG/M metagenome (GOLD analysis project Ga0123353, IMG submission 92763) | Labiotermes labralis P3 segment gut microbial communities from Petit-Saut dam, French Guiana - Lab288 P3 | ecosystem: Host-associated > Arthropoda: Insects > Digestive system > Gut ...
GGAAGCGTTTTATAGATTCTGCGGTAGCTTTGCATGATGTCAACAGCCGCTTCTATTCGTGTGTCAATTCCGGCCTCGGCTGTATGCTGGACAAGTTCCAGAGTTAATGAGGGTTTTGCCGTCATCAGGTTACGGAAGTAACTGAGCAGAAAAGAGTCGGGACCGCATGAAAAGTTTGTAACGAAAATTCCAAAAAGGTTCTCTCTCTCCTTTACAAACTGCGCCGCTTTCATAATTCTTTGACCCGAACCCCAGTACATTTTGGTGTCGGTTTTATACTCTGAAGCCGGAAGCATATCAAACGGAATAATAATAAATCCGCGCGAAGCCGCCTTGTGTGGAATACCCATATTTGCGTCTGAGGCGAATGAATTATAGGGCCGCCCAAAAAGAACCAAACCAAAAGTGTCGGGGTTATTGTCAAGACGCTCCAAGGCTTTGCGGCCATACTCCTGCATCTCTTTGTCAAAACCGCTCTGACACTCAACGGCCTTTTTAAAAGCATTCACCGCGGCTACGGCACTCACACCCATCGCAACAGCCATATCAACCATCGGCACCTGCGCCCTCTCATAACCGCCGTCCATGCGCAATACAGGAGCGAGCACGTCTGTACCGGACTCCTCTATCTCACGGCGAAATGTCGCTTTGAGATAATATGGCTCGGCCTGAACAAAAACGCATGTTTTACTGTAGGTTGACGGGTTGTCAACTTTCAATTGAGAGACTTGAGGCAGAAATATGTAATTTGTTTTTTTCTTCAGTAAATTGAGAAAACTTCCGTGGGCAAGTTCTGCCGGAAAACAAAAGGCAGATTCTATGCGCGAGATACCCTCGGGATCGATTTTATCTGAAAGTACAACCCTAAAACCCATCTCATTAAAAAAGTGGGAATAGAGCGGGTAATACGCGTGCGTGAGAAAAGTGCGCGGGATACCGACAGTTTTAACTGATTTGTCAAGTTTATCCACGTTAACCGGCTCACAACCTGTCCCATACTTTTCAAACAGAAGTTTTTGACGAACAGCGACCAAGTTCAGATCATCAACATCAACCTCTTTCTCAAAGCGCATATTGTAGTACTTATTGCAAACTCCGCCAAACGGATATTGTTTGTCATTTACACGGATGCGGGAGATTTCGCACTTGCGGTCACACTTCTCTTTTCCGCCGGCGCAGACAAAGCTGCCCTCACGTTTAGCTTCACGGTCTGTAAGTTCGTCGAGATCAAAACTTGCGGGCTGAGTCAACTTAAGATCCATGCGGTTTACGGTCTCAAGCGCAACGCCAAAAGCTCCCATGAGCCCCGGTTCCGGCGGAACTATTATCTGATGCTGCATAAGCGAAGCCATTGCAACAGGTACTGCTTTGTTATAGCACACTCCGCCCTGCATGAATATCTTTTTGCCAACCGGACGCGAACCCTTTACGCGGTTTACATAGTTTTGACATACAGAATACACTAAACCGGCAAGAATATCCTCTTTGCCAATACCTTCCTGTCCCGCGGTTTTAATATCGCTTGAGATAAACGCAGAACACTGATCTGTAAAGTTTGGCGGGTTATTCCCCAAAAGCGCCTTTTCGCCGATCTCTTCGGTGAGAACGTTAAGCGACTCGCGCGCCGACTCTTCTAAAAATGAACCGGTTCCCGCGCTGCAAGCCTCATTCATCGCGTAATCTGAAGGCACGCCGCCTGTGAGATACGTATACTTCGCGTCCTGTCCGCCGATTTCAAAAATCGTGTCAACTTCCTTATCAAAGTAGGAGGCCGCAGTAGCGTGAGCGATAATTTCGTTTATTACATTATCTGTAAGCGCGTGAAGAGCGGCAATCTGACGGCCTGACCCTGTAACGCCCAAACCTGTGATCGCGAATTTTGTTTTTCCAACCTGCTCACTGATCGCCTGATAGCAGTTGCGTGAAGCCTGAATCGGGTCGCCGTTTGTACGCAGGTAAACAGAAGCTAAAACAGCTTTGTCCTCTCTGCGCAAAAGTACAGCTTTAGTAGTTGTGGAACCTACATCAAGCCCCATTACACACTCATCACCGCTATTTACCGTACCTTTATTCATTGACTTGAAAGTGACAAGATCAAGCGCGTTGTTAAGCGGCGCGTGGCGGCCAAAAGAGGTCGGCGCGTCGTGAATGACAGACGCATGGTCCTTTGGAAGAACGATGCACTCATTATCCACAGCCCAAAGCGCGGCTCCGTACGCTTCAAATACTGAGGCTGTATCAGGAACTTCAAGCGTTCCATTGCGTTTTTCAAGACGCTCTGTTAAAATCTTCACCATTGCTGTATTAAGAGATCCGCCGCCAATGAGCGTGCTCTTATCGCTTTTAATATCCTTTATAAGTTCACCGATTTTATCAGCCATCATAAAGCAAAGACCGGCTGCGATATTTGCCCGCGGTTCACCTTTGTTAAGGGCATGCGTACAGTCGCTTTTGCAAAACACGCTGCAGCGGCCCGCGATTTTGTGCGGCGTGCCCTGCTTTGCAAGCTCAACCGCCTCCTCAAGCTGAAGCCCCATTCTGCGGATCTGCTGCAAGAAAAACTCCCCTGTACCGGAAGCGCATTTGTTACCGGATTGAACAGAACTTATGCCGCCCCTGGAGTTCATCACGTAAACGATTTGAGTTTCACCGCCGGAGCTGATTACAAGGTTAGGATATTCGCCGGATGGATAAATCTCTCTTAACGCGCACTCCACCGCCTCAGGCTCAGAGATCGTCGAGAGATCGACACTTGAGCGGAAGGCTCTGCCTGTTATAGCTATTTTGTTGACGTCTGCCATATCGCTTTGCGCCAACAATTTAAGCACAACACTCTTAGGATCACCATCATGAGCGACGCGTCCTGTCACTTCAATTTTCTTACCGTTATCACCTGCGTCAAGTTTGACATACTGTACTGTAGTGGCGCCAAAACAAATTCCCAGCGTTTTCATAACTGCTTCAACTCCCATTAATGCGATAATACATACTTATAATGTGATTTTTACTAGATTTTCATATTTTTATAGATCCCGCAATTAAATGCTGCGCCGTACCGTCCAAAGACCTCACGGCTTTAGTGCAGTCAAAGGGCGGTATGGCGCAATATTTAATCGTGGCTTCAATAATAAGAGTACAAAATAAATATTGCACACGCTAAATGGTACAATTTGTTGGTAAATCTTGTGATTTTGTTTATGATTGTATATCTTGAGTTTTACGGTATTCGTATGTTCCGGCGTTCCCAATGGTTAAAACCATAAGCTGTCAAGACGTGAAGACGCAAACGCAGGCATTTTTTAACCGATAATTTTTAAGTACTCTTCGATGCGTTCTAAAACATAAGCCGCGAACATCATCTCAATTTTTTCAGTTTTTCCGGTCTGTTCGTATTCACTGAAACAGTCATAGTATTCCCTGCGGTCGGTAAACTTAATATCAATCGGCGGATAACCCGCTTTCATGAACTCCAAATTTGCAATCAATCTTCCGGTACGGCCATTTCCATCAATGAAGGGATGAATACGCTCAAAACGCAAATGAAACAGCGCAATCTTTTTCACAGCGTTGTCTTTACTTTTTGAATATTGACTTATTAATTCTTGCATGAGATCAGGTACTTTAAGCGGATTGGGCGGAATGTGCGCCGCTCCCATAATTCTCACAGACGCTCTGCGGTACACCCCCCTGTCTGCCAATCTGTCGTTTAGAATTATTGAGTGAATCTCCATTATAACCAATTCACTAAGCGGAGCTTTTTTTGCAACTAAATCACACACAAAGTAAAAAGCCTCTTTGTGCTGTGTAACTTCTAAAAGTTCCCTGATCGGCTTTTTGTCAACCGTAAGACCGCGCAGTACAAGCGCTGTTTCCTGAAGCGTAAGCGTATTCCCCTCAATAGCGTTTGAATTGTACGTGTATTCAATCATAAAATCTTCATTCAAACGCTCAAGTTCGCCCTGAGTAAGCGGACGGCGCTTACTTAATTCCTGTTTCTTTAATTCAATTTTCTCATAAATCTCATCAAGCGTAAGCGCCTTAAATCTGTTGTCCTGCGGCTTCTTTGCGTTTTCAGGAATGCTGTAGCTTTTGCCGGTACGGATAGCGCCGCCTATTTTGCCCTGCTCGCACAGTACGCGCACGCGCCTTTGACTTATACCCCATTTTTCCGCGGCTAATTTGGTTGAAATGTAGTTCATTGCATTATTCCTCTTTTTGTAGAAATTATACCATTTTGAGGAATAATATACAAGTTGTTATTTTATTTTCAAAAAAATTATAGTCTTATTTATACTAATAAATTAATTCATGGGTACAGTCCAACAACTTAACTTCACATCTCTTTTTTGAGGATTTCAAGCAGATTATCTTTCCGCAGTGTCCGCAGGCCCAAAGCAATTGAACCCGCAGAACAAAGAAGTACAATCGCCAGCAAATACGCTATCCTTAGTAACCCCGAAACCTGAATAGCTGTCCACGAAACAATTAAAGCCGGCAGGAGTCCCGCAGCAGTTCCGGCAAACGCGATGATCATATATTCAGAAAACAGCAGACGTTTTATAAACCGCATACTGAACCCCTGAACCATAAGTAAAGCGAGTTCATAGCGTCTCTCTTCAATATCAGACAAAAGAATTATCCCAAGACCGCCGCATCCAAGCATCAGTCCCATCATGCCAAGAAGCGCGAATATTGATAGATAAGTGTTTTCGACAGAGTTAAATCCGTTTAGACGTTCTGTTGTCAACTCAAGATTAAGGCCGGAGTTGTTGTGTGCGTTTAGTAAAGCATCCTCAATCATTTTTTCTTTACCTGAAGACGGCGCTGATAAGAACAGGCGGTAGCCGCTTATAGATGGAAAATGACGGATGAAATCAGACTCAGCGATGATCACTTTTCCTTGAAGTACAGTACTTTTTAGTGACGCCGCGAGGATGATATTCAGCGTATCGCCTTTTTCATTTACGAGTTTTAATTGATCACCAAGCGATTTACCCAAACCCCATTCGATCGTGGCAGCGTCAGCGATACCGTATACGGTATTATTATTATCGTTGATTGTACCTAATGTTAGCCACGGCCGCGATTTGTCATGACCGTTCATAATCGAAGAAAACGAAAACGCGCCTAAGCTGTCAAGCAAGCGTTGATCAACACCGACAATAACAGGCGCCGCGGTTTTATTGAGATTAAGACAGCTCGCGTCATCGCCGTCTCTCACCCGCATTCCAATAGATAAAAATTCTGAATAGTTTACGTTGACGCCTGATTCCCGTAAAAACCGCGCGTTAAAATGCTCTTTTGATATACCGGAGTTAAGTTCGCCATACCAATAAAATCCGCCTGTTCCGCTTGATCTAATTGTATGATCAGATACCGGCTTATGATGAAATATTTGTGTTACCCCCAAGATAAGAAGCGCGCTTGCAAGGATTGCGATCTGCCCGAATGTTCTTTTCTTGTCACGAGTCAAATTGATAAATACAAATCTGTTTATTGAGAGATCTGATATATATTGATGACGATTCCCGCATTTTTCTTTGTCCCAACGAGGCTGCATCATCATCCCCGGGCAACGCCCGGGGCGGGGAGAAGCGCCGAGGCATCTCACAGCAAAAAACATCGAGATCATCGCAAATACAAAAGCAGCTCCACCTCCGAAGAGAAACGGCATCAATCCAACATGTAAATCTAATGACGGAGCCTGAGCGGCCGCGTGCCAAACTGTCTTCATCGCCTGTATTATCGCAAACGTATAAAGAGGACTCAAAAGCACTCCAGCTACAGTCCCTATAGAAAAGATGATAACCCCCTCTGATAGATAGATTGAGAGAATATGCTTACGGGAGTATCCCAACGCCGTTAAAAGCTTTTGCTGTGATGACCTTGATTTAACCTGTAAAGTTGACAAAAGCCAAATCAATAAAAAAGCCGCAAACAACGTGAAGAAACTTAGTCCTATAAACAAAGGCGCAAAATCTATCCCGCCGCTCACGGCGTTATCAACAAGTTCGCGTACATTTGTCAATTGTATCCCGCTGTTTGCGGGAGAGAGAGCGCCAAGCAAAATTGCTTCAATCTCATCCGTTGATTTCAAACCTGCCGGAAAACGTATCGCTGTACACACCCCAAAACGGTTATCCCAAATTTTTGAAGCCTTATTAAAATTAATTATCGCTTTGGGAGTACCTTCATATACAGCCCAGTATTCTTCATCTTTAGGACGTATCTTATGAAGATCAACAGGAATCGATGGATCCCAATCTGTACAGCTTCCTGCATCCGCAAGCCCAGGATAAGGCGGCATTAGTGAGCGGTCAATCCACGAGATTTTTTCTTTGTGGATAGCAGAGACTGCAAAATGCGCACTGTCAAGCCTTAAGCCCGATGTTTGAGCAGGAACAAAATATGTAAGCGTCAACGAATCGCCAATATTCGCGTTCAAATCTTTTGCGATCCAACTGCCAAGCTCAATAGAGTTATCACCAAGAGAATATTCAACCGCGGGAGTAGAGACAAAAGAGTACGGTGTAAAACGCTCGTCCTTTGATATTGAATTCACAAACCATGACGAAATCGGAACTGCTTGCGGGATAGCTCCAACAATTGCAGATCTAACATAATCGCTGATAAAAATGTGATCCGAAAATAGCTCAATATCACTTTTATCATCATTTTCTTTATCGTCCTTTTTGTCCTTATTGTCCTTTGACCCCACACGCCTAAAACTAAGCCCAACATCTCTCAGCCGAAAACTTGAATTTACAACAGCGTTGATCTCTTCATGCGCTATCACAGAAGACTCTAGTTTACGGATGATAATAGCGGACGCCATTTCAGGAACGTCATTTATCAATTGCAGTAACTTTAAAGGAACAAAAACATTATACAGCAAAAAATGCTCGGATTTAAGACTAAAATCTCCAAACTCTTCACTTGAAGCAATAGAACTCACAGGAAGTCTTATTGACGAAAGGTTATGCTGAACCCCAAAAGGCGCATCCATTGCAAGTGAGCCTTGTGATTGAAATCGCAAGATAATTTGATCACCAAATTTCAGATTTAACTTTTGCGCAAGCGCAGAGTTTACAATTGCAGCATCATCACCAAAATTCTGCGATGATACCCTATCAGGCCCAAACTCCCAAAAACGATCGTCAACCCCAATAATATTTACACGATGAACAAGATTGTTTTGCCCGACAACCCCAACACTGCCTGTTTGTAAAAGTATCGGCGCGGCCTTAACATTAGAATAAGCGGTGATTGAATCTGCAAGAGAGGCGCGTATTTTACTTGATGATGAGTGCAGAAGCCATTGAGTTTTTCCCAAACGATATTCGTGTATAGAGTGTATGCTCTCTCTAAGCGAAAACCCAATAAGAAGCGCACCTGTCAATATAAGAGCGCCAACGGCGCTCCCTGCGCTTAGAAGCAGATTACCGCGCAGATAAAACGTGAAACTGCGCCATCCAAGATTGAAAAAGGAGTGTAAGCTGCTACTATATTTGCGGGATGATTTTTCCATGATATACTAAGATTTCACACTCAGCTTACCGCTGTTTAGGGATAGCGTTTTATCCATCTGAGCGGCAAGCTCTTGCGAATGTGTTACAAGCAATAGCGCCGTTTGCTCCTCTTTGTTGATCTCAAGCAAGAGCGTCCCCAACTCCTCCGCGTTCTTTTTGTCAAGTGAACCGGTCGGTTCATCCGCGCAAAGCAGCACCGGTTTGTTGACAAGCGCCCTTGCAAGAGCGGCTCTTTGGCACTCACCGCCTGATAATTGTGATGGAAAATGATTCAACCTGTTTGACAGTCCTAAACGTTCAAGAAGATACGCTGCGCGCTTTGCGCTCTCTTTTCGATTTTGTTTGTCCTGATACGGCAAAGTGGGAATGAGAACATTTTCTAAAAGAGTGCACTGAGGTAAAAGATAATGGTGCTGAAAAACTATGCCTACTTTATAATTGCGCAAAACAGCAAGTGAACTGTCGTTCATCTCTGAAACTTTGCCGCCGTCAATTATCACATTACCGCTATCGGGCTTTTCTAATCCTGCGGCAATATGCAGAAGCGTAGTCTTGCCGCTCCCCGATGGGCCTGTGATAGCAACAGATTCGCCTTTGTCTATATTCAAAGAGACATCGTCAATAATTATGAGATCAGCAAAACCGGATGGCGACGGGTATTTTTTTACGATGTTTTGGAGTTTACAAATCATATACTTTTCGTTTTTGCATTATTATGAGGTATTATTTAAGTATAATTTTTGCGTATTATCTATAATGACAAAATATGAAATAAATACTGCTTGATACGCTTAATGGAAAGTTACCTTGAAGAGAGTGCCGCAAAATCCTGATACTGGCAGATTAACAACATATGGTAACTTATTTTCACGCAAGAAAGGACCGGCGGGGATACTGCGGCGCCTTTTAATTGTTGACATTAGCAAGTTGATGTAATTTGCGCATCTTCGTATCTGCTGTTATTTGTAATTGGAAGATTATTTTTTTGCGGTGTACTTGGATAATTCCGATAAATCAGATATGTATTCGAGCGCTCTCTCCTGCCCAAGGTTGTTCAAAACACGAAGTGCGCGAAGCAGAGTGTATTCGTTTCTGCTACGGTAGACTACAGGAGGATTGAGACGGTCTAAGCCCAACAGTTTATCACTTGTTATATTCAAGACTTCCGCGAGCTTTACCAATATCGCGGTAGGCGGGTCATTCTTGTCGCTTTCATAATAACTGAGGGTTTGGGACGACACCCCAACAGCAACAGCCAACTCTTTCTGAAGAAGTCCTGCTTTTTTTCGGTAATATGAAATCCTTTGCCCCAATGATGATTCCATTCAGGCTCTCCTTTCAATTTAAAATTAATAGTGCTATTTGAATGTCTGGGTGACTTTTTTCAAAAGCTTGTTTCTAAATTGGTAATTGATTATTTTTCATAATTCAATCAATTGAAATTTGATTTAAGCTTAAAAGAAAGAAAGAACACTATTCAATGTTTGTGTTGAAATATCCATAGATCAATATTTTTAATCACAACTTTCCAACAAATAAAAGGAGTTTTTATGAGTATCAAGCGTGTTCTGTCCATTACTGTCGCTGTTTCTATTACTGTCTTTGGTTTGATTTCCTGCGGGGGTTCTAAAACTTCCGCTGTAAAAAAAACATCAAGCCGCGGCGAATTGCGCGAACAGGAGAGCTGCGAGGCAATGGCATTTGAAGGACCTATACGGGCGAGCGGCAACTCAATAAGTCAAAACGAACAACACGGTACAAACGCTGCTATGCTGCAGGCGCGCTCAGAGCTTGCCCGTCAGTTGGAAGTGTTCATAAACGGAATGGACAGGGGTTTTAGTCAGGAGCATGTGAGCGGACAGACAGGAAGCTCTTTTGTAGGCAGTTCAAGATCGGTTTCACAAAATTACTTTGAGCAGTTTTTGCGCAACTCTCGTCCTATATGTAAAAATGTATATGATATGCCGGATGGCCGCTTGAATATCTATGTAACGGTAGAATTAGGCGATCAGGAGAAAAAAGTGATGTTTAATCAGTTGAAAAAAGACGAGATGATAGCTATTGATTTCGCTGAGCATCAGTTTTTACAGGAGCTTGAGAAATCTAAGGAAGATTTTCGCAAGCAAAGATCTAATCAATAAAATCCAAGTAAAAAGTAATGAAAATTAAACATAAGTTATCTATTATTTGGGTTGCGGCATTATTGCCGCAACTTATTTACAGTCAACCGGACGCGCCTTTTTGGATAAATGAGGCGTGGCGCGATATGAATTATCCGTCAAGCCATTGGTATATGGGTTTTTCGGAAGATAGATTAGGCCGTAATGAAAATACGGCGGAATCTCTTAAACGGCTTGAACGCAGTGCGCAAAACAAAATGGCAGAAAGTATAACGGTTCAAATATCAGGTAAAACTGCCTTAGAAGTTGTAGGACGCCAAAGACAGCAGGGGCAACAGATAAGTGAAACAACAGACCAAAGATACAGGCAATCAATACAGGCTTCCGCAAGCGCGGAAATAAGCAACGCTGAAGTCCGCTCGTATCACGATGCTCAGACAGGCAGGATATACGCGATTGCCGCGGTAAAAAAAACAGACCTTGCAAATCATTACGCTTTACGGGCGGAATTTCACATACAATTAGCTGAAAATGCCATTAGTGAAGCAAAACAGTTAATACAGCTTGGCAGAAAGAGCGATGCGCTCAGAAAACTTGCAGACGGCAGGCATAATTTA
>Ga0123353_10018661_pt1 | contig 10266 bp, 6 predicted proteins | sample TergutLab28metaG_3_FD_92763 | JGI IMG/M metagenome (GOLD analysis project Ga0123353, IMG submission 92763) | Labiotermes labralis P3 segment gut microbial communities from Petit-Saut dam, French Guiana - Lab288 P3 | ecosystem: Host-associated > Arthropoda: Insects > Digestive system > Gut ...
ATGCGTGCAGTCGTTACAAGGGTGTCGTCCGCTTCCGTTGAAATAGACGGAGCCGTCACAGGTGAAATCGACAAGGGTTTTCTGGTTCTGCTGGGTATTAAGAACGGAGATACGGAAGCAGATGTTGTTAAGCTTGCTTCCAAAGTTTGCACTCTGCGTGTTTTTTCCGATCGGGACGGCAAAATGAATCTTGATCTTGAAGCTGTCGGCGGCAGCATCTTAGTCATATCTCAGTTTACGCTGTATGCAGATTGTAAAAGCCGTCGCCCGGGCTTCACAGCCGCTGCGCGTCCGGATACTGCCATACCTCTCTACGAATTGTTTATCGGGCAGTGCAGGAACGCCGGATTCAAAGTTGAAACCGGTGTGTTCGGCGCGATGATGAATGTCAGTTCCGTCAACGACGGTCCGGTGACGATACTTTTTGATACGGAGACACTTTAACTTGGATGAAGTAATTGAAGGTATAGTCAGCAGCATCGTTTTCACTAATGCTGAAAACGGATATACCGTGCTGCGCCTTGATACTATTGACGGCGTCGTGACCGCAGCCGGTAGCATACCGGGTGTGGCTCAAGGTGAACGGCTCGTTTTATCAGGCTCGTGGATGACTCATCATCAGTATGGTGAACAGTTCAAAACAGAATCATTCGAAATAAAGCCGCCGTCAGGCGCCGATGATATCTTTCGCTATCTCTCATCCGGAGCGATCAAGAACATCGGACCGGCAAAGGCGCGTGATATCGTCGACAAATTTGGAAGCGAGACCCTCAGTGTTATCGAAAATGATCCGGAGAAACTTGCCGCTGTCAAGGGCATATCAAAAAGAAGTGCACGCAGCATCGGTGATGGATACCGCCGGCAGGCAGGGCTCAGGCGGCTGATAGATTTCTTTGCAACATATGGGGTTCGACCGCTCATTGCGACGCGTGTGTATAAAGACTACGGTGACGACGCGCTCAATGCGGTTCGCGACAATCCTTACCTGATCGTTTCCGAGGCGTATAGCGCAGAGTTTTTTGAGGCTGACGCAATTGCTCTTGATCTGGGCTTTGAAAGCGATTGTCCCCAGCGCGTTTCTGCCGCGCTCGTGTTTGAGCTTGTTCATAACCTTGGAAACGGCCATACATTTATTCCAAAAGATAAACTGACCTTTGCGGTCAGCGAGCTGATCAGTGTCGGATTTGAAGCAGTCGAGGAAGCATTTGACGCACTCTGCGAGTATGGAGATATCGTTGTTGACTCAGTAGCAGGTGTGCAAGGATGCTATTTAAAGCATATGTATGAAGCCGAGTGCTATTCGGCGGCAAAGTTGCTGAAAATGGCAAAATGCACAGCTGACGCCGCGAATGCAGAATGCAGAGTTAAGAATGCAGAATTGAGAGAAGATGGATGCGACAGAGATTTACATTTAGTCATCCGGGACATTGGTAGTGGCCAGGGTATAAAGTATGCGAAAATGCAATTGAAAGCTATTGAACTTGCTGCAGGAAGCGACATTTTGGCACTTACCGGCGGACCCGGGACAGGAAAAACGACAACGGTTCGCGGAATACTGATGCTGTTCGATGCTTTAGGGTTAAAAACATTTCTTTGTGCTCCTACGGGGCGGGCTGCAAAGCGTCTTACTGAGCTCACCGGACGTGAAGCCGCTACGATCCATCGTCTGCTAGGGGCTAATCTTGATGAAAACGGTAACCCCATATTCGAACACGATGAGGAAAATCAGCTCAGTGCCGATGCTGTCATCGTTGACGAGTCTTCAATGATCGATATCCTCCTCATGCATGCTCTGCTCAAAGCAATGAAACAAAACAGCCGGCTGGTAATGGTCGGCGACATCGACCAGTTGCCGTCAGTCGGTCCCGGCAACTTATTTGCGGATATTATCAGAAGCGATGTTGTACCTGTCGTCTCACTGACCGAGATTTTCAGGCAGGCTAAGGACAGCGGGATCGTAGGATGTGCCCATAACGTGAATAGCGGTATAATGCCAAACCTTACTGAAAAATACCCAGATTTGTTTTTCATGCGCCGGGAATCTGAGGAGCTTATCGCTGAAACGGTCGCTCAGCTTTATAGTGAGCGGCTGCCAAAAAACATGGGCATTGATCCGTCGCAGATCCAGGTACTTTCACCGACACGAAAACGCGCATCCGGAACAGTAGCGTTAAACGAACTGTTACGGGAAAAACTCAATCCCCGCAGTGCGGTCAAACGCGAAAAGCAAGTAGGTGATAATATTTTCCGGACAGGCGATAAAGTGATGCAGATCAGGAATAATTATGATATACTATGGGAAAGCCCGGACAAGCTTTTTAATGGTATGGGTATTTTCAACGGTGACGTCGGGGTGATAAAAGATATTGACCCGGGCAGGGAAATCGTCACAGTTGATTTTGAAGATAAAATGGTCGTTTATAATTTCGATCAGCTCCCTGAACTGGAACCCGCATTTGCTGTGACTGTGCATAAGTCGCAAGGCAGTGAGTATCATGCGGTAATTCTCGCTATGACTCCCGCTGCGCCAATGCTGCTGACAAGATCGGTATTATATACCGCAATGACCCGGGCAAAGGAGTTGCTCGTCATTATCGGAAGTCCGGCAGTTTTTGAGAAGATGGTGCAAAATGATAAACGACAGAGACGATACTCCGGCCTTCGGGCAAGGCTCGCAGTGGCGCACAGTACCGGAGGCGTTTAATGAGCTTCTTTTCTTCAATTCTGGACCTTCTTTTTCCTCCAAAATGCGTTTTTTGTTCACGTGTGCTGAACAAAACTGATGACGGCTGGTGTGACAGGTGCACCGAAGCGTTGCCATATGCCGATAATCATGGTCGTCAGGATGGAGAAACCTTTGACTTTTGTGTCTCTCCGTTATATTATACCGGTGTCGTCAGGCGTTCGATCCTGCGCTACAAGTTTAGAGGAGCTTCGCACTATGCCGCCGTATATGGCAAGTTTCTTGCGGAATGTATATGTGAAAATCCCGATCTCAGCTACGATTTGATTTCCTGGGTACCTTTGAGCAGCAGGCGTAAACGTTCGCGTGGTTATGATCAGGCTATGCTGCTCGCACTCGCAACCGCTCTTGAGCTTGACGAGGTTGCCGCCCAGACACTCATAAAACCTCTCGATGTTCAGGCTCAATCAGAATTGGGAGATAAAGCTGAGCGCAGCGCTAACATTAGCGGTGCTTATATCGCATCGGACACAGATATCATTGCCGGCAAACGGGTTTTACTGATCGATGACGTCGTTACAACATGTTCAACACTGGAAGAGTGTGCCGGAGTCCTGCTCGCAGCCGGTGCCGCCGGAGTCATATGTGCAGCACTGGCAAGAGGCGAGTAGGAAGTTTAAATAACAGAATTTCGGAATAACCCGTTGAAAAACGAGGAGAATTTGCATGGCAGTATTACTTGGCAGAGATATCGGTATAGATCTCGGAACGACTTCTGTTCTGCTCTCTACCCGCGGCAAGGGTGTTATTATGCGGGAGCCTGCGGTCGTTGCAATGGATAAGAATACCGGGCGTCTGTTAAACGTCGGGATGGCGGCACAGCGTATGTTAGGCAGAACTCCGGGAAACATCGTCGCGATCCGGCCAATGCATGAGGGTGCGATTTCAGATTATGATATGACAGAGCGTATGCTCAAGGAGTTTGTGCGAAAAGCTTTATCGTTCTCAATGCTAAAGCCGAGGATAATCATTTCTGTGCCCTCGGGTATAACGGAGGTTGAGGAGCGTGCGGTCATCGACGCGGGAGTTGCCGCGGGCGCGCGTAAGGTTTATCTCATGGAAGCGCCGCTAGCCGCGGCAATCGGCGCCGGTTTGGATATTACCAAACCGGACGGTCATATGGTCATAGACATCGGCGGAGGTACAACGGATATTGCCGTGCTCTCCTTATCCGGTGTCGTCGAGTCGGAATCACTAAAAGCGGGCGGCGAAGCATTTGATGATGCGCTGATCAAATACATAAAACGCAAACACAATGTACTTATCGGAGAAAACACGGCTGAAGAACTGAAGAAAAGCATCGGCTGCGTATTTCCCCGTCCTGAAACTGTAGCTGTTGAGGTAAAAGGCCGCTGTCTGCTGACCGGTCTGCCGCGAGTCGTGGCTATCAGCTCTACCGATGTTTTGGAAGCGTTTGAAGAAGTTTCGGAAAGCATCGTCGAAGCGGTGCACAATGTTCTGGAATCGACGCCTCCTGAGCTTGTCGCGGATATATCACAAAACGGCATCATCCTGACAGGCGGCAGTTGCCAGCTATGGGGTTTTGATAAGCTGATTTCAAGTCGAACAAGCATTGCTACATACACGGCAGATGATGCCGATCTGTGCGTAGCAAACGGTCTTGGAAAGGCTCTCAACTGGGTCGGCGACATGACAGAAGGCACAATTAATCTCGCCCGCAAAAGGCAAATGCGTGTGTAGTTACTTACACAGAAAAAAAATAAAAATTTTTTTAGTTAATTTTTGTTAATAATACATGATTTATCAGGTCTTATTAAGTACACTAATTATAATCATTTTCAAACAGGAGGGAACTTCCGTAATGGCTAAAAAGCAGTTTAAATCAGAGTCAAAGCGTTTACTGGATCTCATGATCAACTCTATCTACACTCATAAAGAAATTTTTCTGCGTGAGCTGATATCAAACGCGTCAGATGCGATCGACAAGCTGTGTTACATCTCACTTACCGATGACAGAGTCGGGCTTACCCGTGATGATTTTAAAATAAATATAATAGCCGATAAGGAAAACAGGACGCTTACAATAAGTGATAACGGTGTTGGCATGACTGCGGCTGAGCTGGAATCGAACCTTGGCGTTATCGCAAGAAGCGGAACCCTTCAGTTTAAAAAGGATATGGATGAAGGCTCTGAAGATATGTCCTCAGCCGACGAATTAAATATCATTGGGCAGTTTGGCGTAGGGTTTTACTCGGCGTTTATGGTTGCTGCCAAGGTCACTGTCGTTTCACGCGCTTATGGAGAACAGGGCGCTAACAAATGGACGTCGTCCGGCTCAGATGGATATTCGATCGCCGCCTGTGAGAAAGAGGCGCCGGGTACAGACATCATTATTGAGATCAAACCGGACTCGGATGACGAAAAATACGACAAATACCTTGAAGAGCACACTTTACACAACCTTATCAAAAAGTATTCCGACTACGTCCGCTGGCCGATCATCATGGATGTCACCAAGAGCCGGCAGGTCGAGACAGACGAGGTGGACAAGAACGGCAATAAAAAGAAAACATGGGAAGACTATACAGAAACTGAAGTCATAAACAGCCGTGTTCCGATTTGGCAGCGCGCAAAAAGTGACGTTTCGGATGAAGAGTGCGCGGAATTCTACAAGGAGAAGTTCTTTGACCAAACCGATCCGGTCGCGGTAATACGCATATCCGCGGAAGGCCTTGTGAGTTATAATGCGATGCTGTTTATTCCTGCTGTCGCACCGTATGATTATTTCACACGTGAGTTTAAGGCTGGTTTACAGCTTTACTCGTCAGGTATCATGATAATGGAGCATTGCAACGACCTGCTGCCTGAGCATTTCCGCTTTGTCCGCGGCGTCGTCGAATCGCCGGACTTCTCTCTTAATATATCCCGCGAGTTACTTCAACATGACCGTCAGCTCAAGGTCATATCGACCAATATCGAGAAGAAAGTCAAAGCTGAGCTAAAAAAACTGCTGGAAAATGATGCCGAAAAATACGAAACTTTCTATAAAGCATTCGGCATACAACTAAAATACGGAATAGCAAACGGTTATGGCATCAACCGGGATTTGCTCTCAGATCTGTTGATGTTCTACTCCTCAAAAGCTGAAAAACTCATCCCGCTTGCCGATTACATTAAAAACATGCCCGAAGAACAAAAGCACATTTATTATGCAGGCGGCGAAAGCGTTACGCTGCTGGACAAGCTGCCCCAGGCGGAGCAGGTCCGCGAAAAGGGTTATGAGATCCTTTATCTGACCGATGATATCGACGAGTTTGTAGTACGTATGCTCGGGAAATTTGAAGAAAAAGAGTTCCGTTCGGTCGTCGACAGCGATCTTGAGCTTGACAGCGAAGAAGACAAAAAGGAAACAGAGCGTCAGGAAAATGAGAACAAAGACTTATTGGAGTTTATACGCGAATCGCTTGACGGCAAAGTCGCTGCCGTCCGTATATCGCATAAGCTCAGGAGCCATCCCGTTTGTCTTGCCGCGCAAGGGGAGATAAGTCTTGAAATGGAGCGCTATTTCAAATCGATGCAAGGGCGTCAGGAAGGCGGAATGTTTGGAGATATGCGGGCTGAGCGTGTACTCGAGCTCAACGCGGAGCATCCGTCTTTTGCGGCACTAAAGGACGCTTTCGAAAACAATAAAGATAAAGCAGCTCAGTATGCAAAGCTGCTGTATGGGCAAGCTCTGCTGACCGCAGGCGTTCCGCTTGAGGACCCGTCGGACTTTTCTGAGCTTGTCAGTTCATTATTATTCGGATAACGTATTGGAGGGTTGGGATTATGGTTAGATTAAAAACCCTAATTTCTATTGCACTTTCTGTAGCATTAACGATTTCCCTTATGGGCGGAGTCGTACCTACGCTGGCAGAAGAACCGCTTGAAGAAATACTGCCGGAGGACCAAACACCGGTAGTACTTGAGCATAATACTCCCACACAGCAACCGGCGCCTGTAAATGAACCAAAGAATGTTGAGCCCGCCGGTAATACTACGGAAACAAAGTCCGGTAATGATTCTACGGAAACAAAGTCCGGCAATGATTCTTCGGAAACAAAGACCGGTGATGATCCCACGGATACAAAGACCGGTGATGATCCCACGGATACTGAGGATGGCGATGATCCTACGGACACTGAGGATGGCGACGAGCCCACGGACACTGAAGACGGCGACGAGCCCACGGACACTGAAGACAGCGACGAGTCCACGGACACTGAAGACGGCGACGAGCCCACGGACACTGAAGACGGCGATGGTCCCACGAATGCTAAACCCGGTGATGATCCTTCAAACACTGTATCTGACAACGACCTTCCGAATTCGGATACCGTTGAAAAAACTCCCGATGTATCAGACATCCCCGCTATTATCGATCCTGAAAATGATATACTGACAGTTTTTAATACGCCGTCTCATTTCACTCCGGCAGCCAGTGCCGTTGCGTTTACCCACCGGGGTAACCGTATGGGCTGTCCCGCAATCGTTGCGGAAGCTTTGAAGTACGTAGGGCATCATCCCCGTCCGAACATGTTTAATAGTTATAGCGGCATGGTGGACGATTGGTGTGCAATGTTTGTAAATTATGTGTTTGAAAATGCAAACAGTTGCCCGATCCATACAGCCGCACAACACAGAGCAGTCCAGATCCGCTCATGGTCATGTACATCGATTATGGATTCTGCCAGAGCGCAGGGCAGATGGGAAGACGGAAACTTTAAAAATCCTGCTCCCGGCGACTGGATTCTGTTCAACTGGGGCAGTAAACCTTGGAATGTTGCTCAACATATCGGAATTGTCTCAGGACATGATGGTGAAAGAGTATATTACGTTGATGGCAATACCGGCGGTAACCGGGTGCTTCATCAATCCCGGTTATTAACTGACAAATGTATTCGCGGCTATGTGATCATGTTCCAGAACCCTCTGTATCCCACACATTCGGCTTTTGATGATGTATATACGAATCATGAATACTATAGCGCGATCGCCTGGGCATATGAAAATGGTATCATAAGCGCAGAAAGCAGTCTCTTTGATCCTGACAGCGCAATTACCGGTGCAGACTTTGTTTTAGCATTGTGGCGTCTCGAAGGAAGCCCCTTACCGGCAGTACCCGGCGCAGTATATTCAGAAGCGGATGTAAGCAATCTTTCATGGTATCGCGTCAATGCTATTTCCTGGGCTTATGAAAACTATCTGCTGGACAGCATGACCGGCGGATTCAACCCGGATGTTTCGATAAGCAGGCAAAATATGGTACAGATAATGTATAATTACTTTACGGGTAAAGGTGGAGTCGCCATAACGGATGTTTCTGTACTGAGCGCATATTCTGACAGAACAAGTGTATCATATAAAAGCACAGATGCAATGTGTTGGGCGTTAGCATACAGGCTGATCAACGGCTCCGGCGGTTCCATTATTACCGGTGGCAGATTACTGCCGGGCAGTACATTCACACGCGCGGAAACAATGCAGCTCTTATATAATTATGTTAATTGGTATGCAAATTACGAAGTTATTTTCCAAACTGATGACTTAGCGGATGATATCGAATACATTGATATTGATGTACCGGATGAAAACATCGTTACAGGGGATGACTATACTGAGTCTTTCGAGTTTAACGATTATCCCGAAGATGGCTATTTGCCCGAAGATGACTACTTGTTCGATGATAACGACTTACTCGATGATATCTTACTTATGGAATAGGGAATAGGATACGACAATAATGGCTATTGACCGCCTCGGTTAATCATGGTATGATTAGCGGGGCGGTCAATAATCATCTTATCATTCCTTGCCGCGCGATAAGATGAGTTACACTTGGTAGTTTACCGGCGCGACGGCGGAAAGGATGATTAATATGAAAAAGTTTTTATTACTGCCGCAGGAAAAGCAAAATAGAATAGTCACAGCAGCTATGACGTTATTTGGCGAAGTCGGTTATAAAAAAGCTTATGTCAGCGAGATAGCAATGTCGGCAGGTATATCCAAGGCGCTTATATTTCATTATTTTAACAGTAAAAGGGGTTTGTACTCATATCTTGTTTATTATACAGGCAAGATCGTGATGACTGAAGCTCAGGAAAAAAGAGAAATGCTTAGCAAGGATTTCTTTGAAAGAGCTGTTATCAGTATAAAGTTCAGACTAACGATAAAAAGCCGCTATCCGGCAATGAGTAAATTTATGGAAAGCTTCTATAATGAAGACGATCGGGAAGTCGCTTCAGATATTGAGAGACTACTTGCTATTGCAACGGATATGCATGCAAAGGCAGATCTCGCCCCTGGTGAAGAAGGAATATTTAAAAGCGGTGTCGATCCGGCACAGGTCGTAAGTCTCGTTGATAAATATTCGGAAGGTGTAATTAACGGCTGGGACAGCAACTCTTCCATCGACGAGATCATGAGTGAGGTTTCCGGTTGTCTGAACATGTTAAAGCTCAACTTATGCCGATAGAAAAAGTTACAATGTAGACTCCAAGTTTCTTCTCCCTTCTCCCTCGTCCCATAATTCTGCATTCTGCATTCTTAATTAACTCAGTATGCTACTCCCCAGACAACCATTGTATCTGAAGGCTTACCACAGATTATGCAGTTGTCCCCGACATGTTTTTGATCGAAGGGGATACAGCGCGAAGTAACGCCTGCTTCTTCTTTCATCTTTATCTCGCATTCGGGAGAGCCGCACCACATGGTTTCAATGAATCCGCCATGCTCTTTGTGTATTTTTTTCATTTCATCAAGCGTGGCTGCGGAGCGGGTGTTACGTATAAGGTTGTCTTTCGCATTGTCATATAGGCTCTTTTGAATATTATCTAGCAGTTCGCTTACGCTTTTTTCGACATCCGGCAGCGCAATGGACTGCTTTTCTCCATTGTCCCGCCGGACCGTGACACATTGCTCGTTATCTATATCTTTTGGACCTATTTCTATACGCAACGGAATACCTTTCATCTCATACTCGGCAAATTTCCAGCCCGGGCTCTGGTCGGATGTGTCGATTTTTGTACGCACTCCGGCTGATTTCAAGCGGTTAACTATTGCTTTCGCCGTATCGAGTACGCCCGGCTTGTGAGCTGCTATCGGTATCACAATAACCTGCACAGGCGCTATGCGTGGCGGCAGGTTTAGTCCGTTGTTGTCTCCATGCGTCATTACCAACCCGCCAATCGAGCGTGTTGTTAATCCCCACGATGTCTGAAATGGATATATCTGCTTATTACTCTTGTCTGTGTAAGTAATATCAAACGCCCTTGTGAATCCATCCCCAAAATAGTGGGACGTACCGCTTTGAAGAGCTTTGCGGTCATGCATCATGCACTCGACGGTGTAAGTACGCTCCGCTCCGGCAAATTTTTCCTTATCTGTCTTCTTGCCTTTGAGAACAGGCATAGCAAGGCAGTCCTCGTAAACCTCCGCATAGACCTCCAGCATTGTTTCCGTTTCTTTCAATGCCTCCTCCGCCGTTGCGTGTAAAGTATGACCTTCCTGCCACAGGAATTCAC
>Ga0123353_10018665_pt1 | contig 10265 bp, 4 predicted proteins | sample TergutLab28metaG_3_FD_92763 | JGI IMG/M metagenome (GOLD analysis project Ga0123353, IMG submission 92763) | Labiotermes labralis P3 segment gut microbial communities from Petit-Saut dam, French Guiana - Lab288 P3 | ecosystem: Host-associated > Arthropoda: Insects > Digestive system > Gut ...
AGCCCAGACACTACTCCAGCCTAACCGCACCTAACCTCCAACCTACAGCAAACCAAGAACGAAACGACCAATGTGGTAATCAACATCATAGTCGCGAGCTCCTGATGATGGGCATAGTAATGCTTCAAACACGCTGAGCCTATAAGAAGTACAAGAAAATATCAAGTGGTATCTAGTTGGTTTTTTATCCTTCTTCAGTTATAAGAATGATGCACGGTCCAATAAACGTCAGATGTCTGAATTAATATTCTTTTTTTAAAAAGTCGTGAAGGAGAACGTTTACAGAGCAAACACAGCGGTAGTGAGACCGTATCGTAAATATTAAATGGGGAAAAAATATATTACTCTTAAGTGTAAATAACATTCGTTCTATATCATCCTACTGCCCTTATTTAAGAAAAAGTAAAAATACTGTATCCTGTAACGAAATACACACGATCATAAACGTCGTTGCTTGTATTTTATTAAGATTATTAAAGAGAGGTAAAATAAAATTTAGAACATCGAAATACCTGGAATTAAACTGCCAAAAATCTGTGAAAAAAGTACGGTGTACACAGCCTGCATAAAGTTGACTTTATTGGGAATATCCCTCTCATGTGGTTGAATATTGGAATGCTCTGTAAAGTTTCAGCCAATGCTTTAGGACTCAAAGTATAAAATTTTGTGCTGCGGTTTATGGGATTCGACGGAAATTTAAATTTAATGACCTCATGTCAGCTTGGTTTCATTATGGACAAACGTGTTAAAAATAAGTTTTGCTCGATACCTTCCTTTGAGTGCGTACCACATCAAATTGCAATAAAATCTATGAAATGGTTTATGAGTTAGGCCTATATAACCGAGTTAATCTATGCCTTTATATAACCCAGGATTAACTGTCCATCGATAAGCTCGATAGTAGAAGTGGTCCAGAAAATTGTAATGCTAGTCATTTATATCTAAATGGGACAAAATATGTGAAACACTGTACTGAACATGAACACGTTTGTGCTTGTGTGTAGGTGTATGCCATTTGAACTATCAACCAGCTGAAGGATTTTTGATAGAGTTTCGTACAAACATTACACAAATGTAAGCCACCCACACGCCCTGCGTTTTAATACCCTGCCAAGATTAATAACAGCAGAGCGGATACGCAAACTTTTGAGGCGGGAGTTATAATATCTACCGTTTCTTTAGAATCCTTAAACAGTATACTGTAATAGAGTTTGCGAAAACATGCAACATTTTTGAAGTAATTGCTTTGGAGAATGTAAAGTAACAATATATGTCCTGTGCAAAAGTTTTATCTAGCTTTCTATTTAATGGAAATAAATGAAATATTAGAGGTACATGTGCGAAATTTGCTACGAACATTGACCATAAACATACCCACATATCCCGCGTAAAACAAGTTAAAGTCAACAAACAAAGATATGGCGAAAATGCGAAACTTTGAGGTTACTGGCGACAAAGTTTAAATATAGCGAATTTGTACTCACTAACGACATGCTTACAATAATAAAAAACAGAACTTACAGATCTGCAGGTCTGCAACCTCCGGCAAATAGGCTGTTCTGGCTTACTCGCTGCAAGGCATCATCTCGTTTAGGGGAAAGAGGGAATTTCTGCAGCTTCCTGGCTCCATGGATAGCGGTACCATCACCATAAATTCTCCAAACACTAGCGCACAGCTCACCATCGTGCATTCTAACTGACCACCATGTAACTTCTGAACCTGAGTCTGTTATCCTTCTTCGGAGGATTAGGTGTGCGACAGACGTGTAACCTGGTAACCACAAAAACGTATACAGGTACAAAATATACTCTACTGCACCATGAATCATTACAGTTTAAATACTGGTCAAACTGAGTACTTTTTTTCTACCGTAGATCCACTATAACCTATCAATTTTTGCAATCATTTCACTTAAAAAACGCAATTTTGCTGCCCGGCTTCCTGCTAAGTTGATGTATTTTCTATTATTGTCAGTAACAAAGGATCGGCCAATATACGATGAGCATCTATGAACTCACGTCCTATCTCTGAATGTCCTGCTGCTTGGGTAGACCATGTCGGCGACGTTGTTTCAGTTTTTAGACCGAATATCCCTGTTGTATTCAAGGATATGTATCTAAAGAAAGCAAGTAGGATTAAATTCTATACTCAATTTTTATCATATATGTAAAAACAGCTGTTTTTGTATGCGTAACAGAATATGTGTACAGACTTTAATCCTACTTGTTTTCTTTACGGATCTAGTTTTTGTGTCCAGTACAGGATAAAGTGTTTACAGAAACTGACGTGGGTTACTTTAGAGCCTGCCACTGTGGAAAAAGTGTTAGGGAATTTATTTAATCAATACACCAACAAATGCACATATATTCATTTAATGATCTAAAATTCACATAAAAAAACTTAAAACACTCCTACATGTTTCGATCATACGATAATCATCAGGGAGCTTATATTGTTCATTGCTAACGTTATAGTTTTAAAACGCTCAGTGATTTACTATAACTTTAGCAAGGAACGATATTTGCTCCCAGAGGATGATCGTATGATCGAAACATGTAGTAGCGTTGTAAGTGTTTTAATGTGAATTTTAGATCATTAAATGAATATATGTGCAATTGTTGGTGTATTAATTAAATAAACTACAGAATGCACGGCGGAACGATAAAGAAAGTGTTAGAAAAATACACGGTTTAGGCGGAGAATCAGCTGTGAGTTCAGGACGCAGCCCACCTTGTAAGCTGTCGCAGCAGAGTTCAGCGTTGTAACAAATGGCTGTTGTACTGGAGTGCCTCACTTCCCGGGTTAATGTGCGCCCATAAACTTTGCTCTACATATGACAGCAAAATTATTGCCTAAGCCATAACATTCCGTGGTTTCCGGCTTGAATGTGACACCTCCTAAAATCTGGTGGCTACCGTATGCAAATATAACCCCCTCCCCCCCTCAAAATAATATTTACGACATCACAAGAATTGTAAGTATAAGAAATATGAATATTATTTCTATTTAGAAATGATTTATGAAATTTGTTACTAAATATTTGTTTATTTATCACAAATATCAACATTTGTGGCTTCACGTAGGTCAAATTCTTTGGCTCTTGAATAACTTCGTGCATATTAATTACATGGACCAAAAATTGTCAGCAGCTCGTGATGTATACATATAAGCTCAACACGTTCCTACCTCCCTTCGTAATGACAACGGGGTCTACAACGCCCGTTTCTAATATCTGCTTACTCTCATGGGTCTAATTAACGCAGAATACCATCGCCAAACTACAGGCATATTCAGCTGTAGACTCTGAATTGCGTTTGGGAGGTACCTGCTTCGAGTCTCGGCCAGAAAGTCAAGTATTCTGGTGAAGAATTTTCATTGTTGCTTTCAGTCCCAATTATTATAGCAGGACAGTACCATAATTTACGCCATGAAAACGTTCTTCCACATAACTTGTAAAAATTCTGTGCTGTTAATTAATGATGAAATGCTACATATTCTGAGTTTCAGGCTAAATTTTAAATATGTTACATAGTGACTAGGCTACGGGCTGGATGGTATGGGCTTCTAATCCTGGCAGAAGTATGAGTTTTCTTCTCTTCCAAAAGTCAAGAACGGTTCTGGGGGTCCACCCAGACTCCTGTTTAATTGGGACCAGCTTTGTTTCACGGAGGTAAATGGGCTGAGGCAACATGTCGAACAATCTCCTCACTCGATCTCCAAGGTAAAGAAGGACAGCTACATATATATATATATATATATATATATAGTCCCCTTTTATGTCTTCATGACGTGGACACAGAATTATCTCCCTTCTTCTTTACATGCATGGAGAGATTGATAGCATTTCGGAACGTACTGCCAGTACTGTGGGACAGTCTTAATATCCTACTGAAACAGAAACACCTGCCTTCAAATGATTTGGTGATTCGTGTTAGAACAAGCCGCTGACCTCAGTTTGCAAGCACACTTAAAGGGATTACAACAGCTTAGGGCACCGTCTGCCCAGCCGATGTAAACACACACAAACACACACACACGCACAGGCTCGGCTTTCGGTTGCGGTGTAATGCATTAAACGTAGCCGTCATTAAATACCCTCTCTGTTAGTTTCCAAAGTGTTAAGAAGATCTTAATTTTTAAAGTGTTGGTGTTAAAAAATCAGAAATATGTGTACTGAACAATGACACAAAATACTAGTTTTTATCAATTTTATTTAAGGCAACGCTTTTCGACTTTAACTGCGAGTCTTTTCCCCTTTCACACTAAAAATACATTATAAATTATAAAACCTTTTTAATGTATATGAATCATTAAAGATCTTCATAAGCATCAAAACTGTTTTACACAGATATATTTTTTGTGTGAAAGGAGAGATCCCTTTCTTATGCAGCACATAATTTTTCCCTGTCAATAGAAGGCCTGATGACGGCTGGCAATTAGCGCCGAAAAGTGAAGCCGTGAATAGGGTTGATAAAAACTTGCGTGATGTTTCACTTATTCAATAAGTACGTCTGTTCACAAGATCGTCTGATGTATTCTGTGCAGTATGAGAGTACTTCAAAATGTTTCCGCACTTTGCATTTTAAAAATCTTTATGTTACAGACTTTAGAAGAACATTAGTTCTTGACATAATCTCCTTCTTTTCTCGATACATTTAGCCCAGCGACCTGCAAGCTTCATAATGCCACTGGCAGAAAGGTGTTTAGTTGGTTACGTAGCCAGACAAACACAGCTTCTTTTACCTTGCCATCACCTGGGAATCTACGATCTCTTACAGTGCCTTTTAAATTGTGGGAGCCCTGAAAGAGGCAATGCGTGGTCACTTTCTGGCCATTGTGGCTCCCTTTCAACCCTAGAGCAGATCATGCGAAATCTGTTTTAAAAAAAGACAATGGTGCAGGACTTTTATGAGCTATTCAGCTGCGTCTCCCCCTGCAAACTGTATTTCCAACAATGCTCTGCATTCCAGTGAGGCCGAGGTACCAAATGACTCTGGCACATCCTACTGTTACTAATTTGCAGATAAGACTGCACCTACCCCTCTATCCTGCGCTAATTCCGTATTAACCTCCGAAACTATAACGCTGTGACACTGAATTTATACCCGGACATTGGAGATTAACTAAATTCAATGGACCCAACTGAGTAGGTTTCAGAGTTATGTTTCCGTTATGTTGTGATGACAGCAGGCCCAGCTTCTGAACATGTATTATCATCTAAACGCAAGACGATAGGAACAGCCGATATATGTCAAGCCAGTTAAAGAGTAATATTTACAAAACTCTGCTTCATTAACTATTGTCTAATCTTTAGTTGAAAGAATTTGCAGCGATTAATTTTACTAAATCTTCTCCGGAGGGCAGCCATTTTAGCTAGTTTTCAAAGAAACCAGCATCCCATGGTCAGGTTTTTTACGTCTGTCAGGCCATGGAAAATTTACTTAATTTTTTAAAATTTCTTATCAGGCAATTTGGACCTACTTCTTAGCAATTTTTTTTCTATCTTTACTGTTTCTCAAGCAGTTAATTTCAGACCGCATTTTAGTTGCAAACGTATCGTCCTGGGTTTTTCCTTAAACTGACTGAAGTGCATGGTACTCCCACTGAAGTGCATGGTACTCCCACTGAAGTGCATGGTACTCCCACTGAAGTGTATGGTACTCCCACTGAAGTGCATGGTACTCCCACTGAAGTGTATGGTAATCCCACCCCTTCCTTATCTTTACATTAAACTATTCAACACGTTTAAAAATACGACGCCAATCCCAGTGGCCGCGCAGTCTAAGGCATCTGTCTGCGGACGCTTGTCTGCTGAGACTGTGGGTTCGAATCCCACCGAAGCCTGGATGTCTGTCTGTTGTGAGTGTTGTGTGTTGTCAGGTAGAGGTCTCTGCGACGAGCTGATCACTCGTCCAGAGGAGTCCTACCAACTGTGGTGCGTCGTTGTGTGTGATCTAGAAACCTCGTGAAAGAGGAGACCACGGCCCACTGGGGGAGCTGTTGTGTCAAAAATAAATAAAAATATAATACGACAATTTATGATTGGAAGTCGCCGTCTAATGATTAGAGAAGTCAAATGTCTCTCCGCAGACGGGTTACAATCTCTGAGGTTTTCCTCAGTAAGACAAGGCATTCCTGGCGCCGTACCGTAATGCAGTTACCTTGAATTTATCGGCGGTTACAGAGTGATACAGAAATTTGTCATAACACAAACCATTCCTAGGAAATGCACGAGTGAAAGAATTCTGATGGCGGTAAAAATGGAAGAATTTATGCTGTAGTTCTTCCTTACACGAACAGTACATCCTTGTGGGGCATTCCTCAAGAATAGCATAACATGTGATTCCTATATCAAAGGAGCACGAGACAGTGACTGTACGTATGACTGTGCTTCATGTCTCCAGTAACATGATGGACTCATTATAACAAATTATCCTGTGCTATCAGATTCAAAATGTCCGCCCACACAGTGGGAAGAAGGAACTTGACAAGGAGACAGAGCAAAAGGAAGTGTAAAGAGAAAACGGACTATTTTCTGCCAGACTGTAAGAATACCTTATTAGGGGTGCCCGGAGTTAATGATTTTTTAACTTATTTCAAGGAAGAGAAAGCTTCGAATAGGTTTCTAAAGATGTAAATTCTGACACGTTTCCAACAATTAAAAATTTATTTTTCATTCCAATAAGTGCATTATCATTTAAAAGTCACCACTTTAATACAGAGAGAACTACTGAGTCCCACCTACTGAAAGAGAGTTAAAAACTTTTCTCTGTCAACACCGGTATGCTCGTAGACTCTGTGTTCTTAAGGATTACATTGACTTCAGATCGGGGTATTCAGTGCTCCGCCAGGGACTCGACACAAGTACGTTCCCATTTTCAGTTTATAAATTTAGCACTACACAAGCGTGTTGCGTGAATCTTGTTGTTCTTAATGATGCTTGTGACTGTACGTTACACGGTGGGGCGAAATTGTAGGTAGCTTTTCGAATGCTTACAATAGAAATGTATGAAGATACTTCTGCTCAGGTCAAGCAAGGCCATTAAAACACAGGTTCTAGAAATTCAAAATTTCACGTACACGTTTCTTGAAGGACACAGGAGAGAATGTTGTCGTGATTTGCGAAATTTATTCTGAATTTGACAAGACAGTGGATTTATACGTTGAACAATTTACAAAATATTTTAATTATTCTCAGTACCTGAAAATTTTTAAACACTAACTAAAGAGTTCAACCATAATTTTTCTTTTGTTAATTTATAAAAAACGCCCTCTAAGTGTAAAGTGAAACATGTGCTATTTTGCCCAACATATATTCTAACTTCATACAAAATGTTACTCTTCTAAGTAGGCAAACATTTGTTCTTGTGCACGCAGTAAAGACATGAATGGAAGTGGAGGTACGGTCCACTCACTATTAACTGCGACACAGGATGGAGGTTGAAGGTTAACTCCGGCTGCTATGTCTCCCGCGGAAATAACTCAGATATCCACTACAATGAGGCCTGATGTGTTCCACAGTCTGCCTGCAGGATAGGTATGCTTATACATTCATTAATATTAGACAGCGAACAGCAAAATATCAGTCTCGTATGTCAACAGGACTGCTGTTTGATATTCACAGAGACGCCGTACTGTGTTAACACAAGTGACGTGTTCGCCTAACAGGTACAATTCCACTACACCAGATCATTGCACGTTACGTGACTGCAATATCGCCCCCACACAAAAACGTTCATTCGACCGCCGTGTTATTGTTGTTGTTGTTTATGGTAGAAAATTAGAAAACAACAAAGTAAAACATCTTCTAAAGGATGAAATTTCAAAATAAATTTCAAAAAAATAAATAAATGTTATATTAATTTACTCCGTCACTGGTTTACAGACTCACGAGTTTATAAATAACGATCGACCTAAAATTCTGTCCAGGCTTTCGTGTGGATACAACTTCCTAAAATTTCCCTTTACACATGCTAGAGAATACGTAATAAAAAAAAAACCACAGAGGGAGCGCGGGGTTTATGTTGAAATTCAGCTAAGTATTTACACCCCTGAAAATCACATAGTCTCTTATTTTCTCTCTTTCCTCGTTTGTTTCACTGGTGATCTCTCCTGAATCTCAACTGTAACTGTTGTTAGAGTCACATAACTTTGTTAGAACTTCGTATGCTAATCAGATTTCCAGAACTCGTAGGGAGAATATTTTGAAAGGGGATGGCTTCCCATAAGAAGTATAAGAGGCAAGGTTATTATAACACTGATTTTCCACACTGCTGGTACCTGAACCCAAAGCACAACAGAATTCACAGAAGTGATATCCCCACTTTAATTAATCGATAAACAAGAAGTTAAATTGCAGTAGACCTGGGGTTCTGGACTTTCCCTCCAGTGTACAGAATTTACGAGACCACGAGGACTCCTCAGTAAATCAACTAAATTTACTCCGTTGAACACAACATAGGTTTATTTGAATTGCGTCTTATATGAATGCTGCATATTTCGACCCCTTCTCATGCTATCATCAGGCATGTCGATACAAAAATCATCTAAAAAAGATACAATGAAACAAAATGTAAGAGGACCCCTAGTTTTACAGTCACCGTTTTCTTACAATATTGAAATATATATGTATAAATATATAAAAAATAAATTTTATTTCATTGTACCTTCTTTAGATAATTTTTATACTAACATGCCTGTTTTGACCTGAGAAATTGTGGAAACATTTAGCATGTATGTAAGGCGCAATTAAAATAAACATCTAATGTCTTCGACGGAGTAACTACCGTCTATTTAGTAAGTGATACAACGATATTGCTTCTATAAAGATTCCTCGATAACTCTGAGACATTCTGCTATAATTTCAAATTTATGCTTCGCAAAATTAAGATGCATAGCCTAATTATCAGAATGTCTTACGAATTCAATGAGCGTTGTAAATAAATTAACACCTTTCTCATCAGAACACGCATTGAGGAATCCCGCATTAAATGTGACAGACCTACGGTTTGTTCAGTGCACAGAACGTATTTTTGAAGGACACTGTAAATAAGCCCGCGGCCCGCAGGCTGGTAACCACTGGTCTACCAGATTGCAACGCTTCAGAGAATGGTCGTGTTCATCTACCTGCTGAGGTGATCCGTTTGAAAGACATGGCATCAGCAATGGGACAGAAAAAGCCATTTGCCGAGACCTAGAACAAATAATATGCTCCATTTTCAGAACCGTTCAGAAATTTAAAATAAAATTGGAATAAGAAATTAAGTGGCCTTGAACGTCGTAATGGCAGAAAATTTAGAAAATGTTTACGTTACATGGATTAAAACGGCGCCTACACTAAAAATTCATGTCTTTTACAATGTGACACCATGTAATTTGGTAGCTGTGTGTCAGTGTTTCAGACGAACTCGCTACCTTCATCGTCCCCGCATACTCATCTATCATGATGGCAGACGCTTCAAGATTCTGCGAAACGCCACTTATCTTCTAAGGGACTGTATGACCTCACATACCACAATACAGTCGACAATAGTTCAACGCGTCTTCGTAGTCTTCTGCCTACCAATTCATGTTAATGCAGTTCTTTCGGGAATCGGCTTAGAAATTCTTTCCAAAAACGTTGACACTTTCTACAAGCTTTACTTCTGTATTGATATATTGTGTAGTTCTGTAGGTCTTTTTTTAATACTTTCGTTACACCTATCAAGATGGAAACCCTTCCGACTTGATCCGAGTGTTGCCCGCTACGATACTCCTCCGGAACATTGAGGATCCTTAGGCCTATAGTGGTTTCCCTCAATGTCTCCAGATAATTTCTGTTGTACTGCTTTAAATAAATGGAGATTGTAGAGTCTCAGATACAGAGCGTCGTTAAAAGCACCACATAAACTACGTCATATTTAAAACCAATCATTTTAAACCCATATTCTACAAGGAAAAGCATTTCTGTTATCTGAATTCTTCTCAAATCTTCAGTCGATAACATTCACCACTCAGATGTAACCGGTTCGATTCGACACCGATTATTTAGCTGAAGATTTTGTAATTTTTGTCAGACGCTCCAGAAAAATACCGGTGAAGCACTTACCATGACTGTCTCCTTCCATAAGTTGAAGAAATCCAACAAGATACAACAGTGTGCAGATATTTATTTACTGCTAAATTACTCCACATGTTTCGGGCTTCCATCGCTCCCATCATCAGGAGTACAACAAACTGTAGTTGCAGCCTCTGGTACAGATCATACTATCTGGGGAGCGAGCTG
>Ga0123353_10018667_pt1 | contig 10265 bp, 5 predicted proteins | sample TergutLab28metaG_3_FD_92763 | JGI IMG/M metagenome (GOLD analysis project Ga0123353, IMG submission 92763) | Labiotermes labralis P3 segment gut microbial communities from Petit-Saut dam, French Guiana - Lab288 P3 | ecosystem: Host-associated > Arthropoda: Insects > Digestive system > Gut ...
GCGGTGAGCAACCGCAAAAACGATTTCAGAAAACACTTGCATTCGGCGCTGTTTTTTGATACAATACCTTTGGAAGGCGAACAACGCATTTGCATCTTTTTTGTAGTATGGTTACAGCGGTGCTAAGAACCCCCGTAAGCAATCAGGCTTGCGGGGGTTTGTTGAACAAGAAGTTAACATGAATCGCACGCCAGAGAAATTTTGCTAACAAGGCTTCATGCTCTTGAAAGTCTGAACAGGATATGGTAGAATAATCTCATCATCATTGCAGAGGGAATGCTGGGGAGAAGATGATTTATGGGGTGTGACATCAAATTACCATGGCCCGAATGGGAAGCGGTCGAGTCCCTTGGAAGCGGCACATTTGGCGAAGTCTATAGAGCCGAGCGGCGGACGCACGGCGTGGTTTCCTATGCCGCAGTTAAGATAGTCCATATCCCCGATGATGATGCAGCAATCTCTTCGCTGCGCGGCGAAGGCCTAGATGGGGAAAGCATTCGGACGTTCTTCAAAAACGATGTAGAGAACGCGATCAATGAAATCAAGCTGATGGAGCGCATGAAAGGCACTTCTCATGTCGTCAGCATAGAAGACTACAAGGTGCTTGAAAACGAAAATGGTTTTGGGTTTACGCTGTATATTCGCATGGAACTGCTTACCCCTCTACCGGAGTTTATCGCAGCGCATCCAATGACGGAGGCGGACGTCATTCAGTTCGGGATAAATCTGTGCAACGCCCTAAGTCTATGCTCAAAATATAACGTCATCCATCGGGACATCAAGCCGCAGAATATTTTTGTCTCACAATCCGGCAGTTATAAGCTGGGGGACTTCGGGAATTCACGTCGGCTCGAGGGGGTCAGCCATACACGTTCCGTCAGTGGAACGCCAAATTACAATGCCCCCGAAGTGTTCTCGGGAAGAGAATATGATGCCCGTGTTGATATTTACTCCCTCGGGCTTATCCTCTACAAACTGCTGAATCAAAACCGCCTGCCCTTTATGGAAAAAGATTCATCTACATATGGGACGGCATTACAGCGTCGCATGAATAACGAAGAAATTCCTCTGCCGTCTGAAGCAAGCGAGGCGATGACCCAAGTAATACTGAAAGCTTGTGCGTTCGATCCGACAGATCGGTATCAAACTGCGGTTGAGTTTCGCCGGGCACTTGAAGGAGTTATTGGTAAACAGACACCGCCAGAAGCAACCGAAGCAGCTCCCGCCGCGCCGCGTTCCCAAAAGAAAAAAACGTTTGTAATACTTGGATTCGCTCTGTTGGCTTTGCTTGTTGTTGGCGAGGCTGTGCTGATTGGAGTTTTAGTTCTCAAAAACAACAATTCCGTTCCAACATCAGCAGTGTATCGTCTTGAAAACGAGCTAGCGCTCAAGGCAAAAATGCAAGAAGCAATGCGGGGCGCAATGGTTGACTTTTTATATGCTGATTACGATGGCGATGGAACATATGAAGCCTTTGGTCTCTGCGAGAATTATCAAGATGGCGAGCGGGTGGACGGCCTCAGTATTTGGTTCGCGAATGATGACGATGCATTTGAAGTGGAGCAAGTCGGCGGCTTTCTCAGCGAGCCTGTTATTGCAGGGCAGAATGTATTCTATGTGTTTGAGATATCCGCTGGCGGTTCGGGAAGCACTTCGCATGTATATGGCGTAAGGAACGGAAAACCATATCAGCCTTTGATAGCTATGCAGAGTGAAAAACATCTACAGTGGTTTAGCGGAGAGAACGGCGTTTTTACTAGTAGCTTAGATGATTGGTCAAGAGGATTTCATGGTCATACCCTGCAGTTTTATCGCTTCGATGAAACGGATAAAGAGTTCTATGAAACAGAGCGTCCCATGCCACCTGCGGTGCCTATCGAAAAAATTATTTTTTTTGAGGACCATATTGAGATAGGCCAGGGCGAAGAGTGGGGAACTACGATGTTTACGCCCACCATAGTGCCCGACAACGCTTCTTATCCTGAAGTCGTTTGGAGTGTGGATAGTCCATTAGCGACTATTGAGGATAACTCAATTAGTGTTGGCAACGAGCTCGGCACGTTCACGCTCACAGCAAGTGCAACGGACGGCAGCGGCGTTTCAGCATCAATAACGGTTGAGATAATTCCAAAGCAAGAATAACATGTGGGAGGATGCGCAATGGGATGTGACGTAAGCTTTCCATGGCCCGAGTGGGAAGCGGTGGAACACTTGGGAAGCGGTACATTTGGCATGGTGTATGAGGCCGAGCGGCGGGAGCACGGCTTCGTTTCTCATGCAGCCATAAAGATTATTCCCATCCCCCGCGATAAAGGAACAATCCATGCGCTGATTAGCGAAGGCTTGAGCGGCGCCAGCATCCAAGCTTCTATTGAAAAGCATGTGGAGAGCGCCGTCAATGAAATCAAGCTGATGGAGTATATGAAAGGCCATTCCAACGTTGTCAGCATAGAGGATTTCAAGATCGAAAAAAACGATGACGGGTATGGCTACACGCTCTATGTTCGTATGGAACTGCTGACGCCGTTCGCGCAGCATGCGGGAGTCAACCCCATGTCCGAAGCGGATGTTATCAAGCTGGGGCAAGATATTTGCACCGCTTTGGAACAATGTGCGAAACAAAATATCATCCATCGGGATATCAAACCGCAAAATGTTTTTATGGCGCCCTCCGGTGACTTCAAGTTGGGTGATTTCAGCAACTCGCGTCAACTGGAGGGAACAAACCATACACAGTCAATCAGCGGCACGCCTAATTATAACGCGCCTGAGATCTTTGCCGCGCAAAAATATGACGCACGGGTGGATGTTTATTCGCTCGGTCTTCTGCTCTATAAAATTTTGAATGACAACTGTCTGCCCTTTATGAAAAAGGGTTCATTAGCCTTCGGCGCCGCTTTACAGCGCCGCATAAACGGCGAGGCGCTCCCCCCACCATCGAAAGCAAGCGAAGCGATGGCGAAAGTGATTCTAAAGGCTTGTGCGTATGATCCGGCAGATCGCTATCAAAACGCGTTCGAATTCAGGCAGGCGTTGGATGCGCTTGTTCTTTCAAAAACAAATAATTCGAATTTACCGTCCAACGGCGAAACAGCGCAAGAGCCCGCCACGCCGGCAAAAAAGCAAGTCAACAAAAGGATCATCGCTGTGCTGGCGGCGGCGCTGGGCGTGATTGCTTTGGCTGTCTCGATAGTGGTTTTCAGTAACAACAGGGCGGTGGCAAAGCATCATTTTGCAAAAGGCAACAGCTACAGCCTCAGCGAGCAGTACGAAAAAGCTGTTGCGGAATACAGCGAGGCTCTCCGGCGCGCGAGGAATTATCCCGGGGCGCTCTTGAACCGTGCTTTGGCCTATAATGAGTTGGCGCGCTACGATGAGGCCGTTAGTGATTACAGGGCCTCCGGTTCATCCGAGCATAGTAATATATTCGCTAGAGCTTACTACGAAAACGGTCTGGAGAAGCTTGGGAGCAAGGATTACGGCAATTCGATAAGCAGCTTTTCAGATGCAATATCTCTGCGCAGGGACTATGCTGAAGCCTACTTCCAGCGAGGCATCGCGACCTTTTTCAATAGCAATGTTGAAACGTTTTTATACAACGACAACGCTCTTGATGATTATGAAAAGGCAATTGAGTTGGAGCCTGCATTGGCCAGCTTAAAGGACGCCAATTGTGCGGAAATGTTTTTTCAACTTGGAAAGGAAACGCGAAAAAATAACGCAAATGACCTATTCTGCAAAGCCATCGCGCATGACCCTGACCGGAAAGATCTCTATCTGGAACGGGCGGAAACCTATTACTTTATGCTTGACGACTTTGAGAGCGCATTGAAGGATGTCGACAGTGCGCTGGAATTGGACAACGAATATGCGGACGCCTGGTCGAGGCGTATCTCGTTTCTTGAATATGAAGAAAAATATAGCGAGGCGATTGATGACTGCACAAAATGGTTGGTGTTTGAGCCTGAAAACGCGAGCGTTTACCGGCGTCGCGCATATTCCCATGAAATGCTTAAACAGTTTGATGAGGCAGCTAAGGATTACTATAGGGCAATTGAGCTTGACCCGGAAGAAAGCTACAACCTCTTCTCGCTGATCATGTCCTACGAGGAGAATGGGAACTACAGCGAAGCGCTCAAAATTTATACAAAACGGATTGAGCTTGACCCCGAAAATGCGGACAGATACTGCGAGCGCGCTATGTGCTATGTAAATCTTGAGCGGTATAACGATGCAATCAAGGACTACAGCAAAGCCATTGAGATTGAGCCTACTGCGTATCTCTATGCCGAAAGAGCCAAAGCATTTAGCTATCAGGGCCAACACAATAAGGCAGTAGAAGATTTCGCAAAGGCAATTGCACTTGAACCAAATGCTGTGGAGTATTACATCGAACTAGGTGAATACTATCACAATAACGGCAAACACAGAGAAGCTATCCAGCAATACAATAAAGCCATTTCAGTAGACAACACCCTGATTGATGCGTACATCTATAGAGGGAATAGTTTTGTTGATCTAGGAGACCATCAGAGTGCTGTCAACAGCTATTCCAAAGCGATTGAAATAGCCCCTGAAGATCCCTGGCCGATGATTAACAGAGGTTTTTATTTTGAAAATGCGGAACAATACGCTAAAGCAATTGATGATTATAACGCTGTTTTAAAAATCGATCCGGATGATGATTATGGATGGCATTATAGTGTTTATCAGAATCGGGGCGATTGCTATTATTCCCTTCGGAAATATAGCGATGCTCTGGCGGACTTCAGTAAGGCAATCGAATTGGATCCAGAAAGCTCATATTGCTATAGCAGACGCGCTGACACCTATGTCAGGCTGGGGAGGCTGTCCTTCGCCGCGGCCGACCGTAAAAAAGCAGATGAGCTTGCATGATTACAAATACCCTGAAACGAAAGAGGATCGTTTGCGTATGAGCAATCCCGATGAATCCATCCTGACCCCCCTCGACTTCACGCGCCGCGCCGAAGACCAGCTTTACAGCGTGGTCGACCAGGAGTCGTTTCTTGACCAGGACGCGGACCTGATCTACGAAAGCCTGAAAACCAAGACGCGCCTGATCCCCTTCTGCGATCACCTGAAAAGGTATGTCTTCCGGAAAGCGGGACTTGCCGGGGATTATCAGGACATTGACATGAAGGTGTATCAGCAGATCATCAGCGACGCCTTCAGCGAAAGCGCCACGCCGAAGGCCTTCACGGAAACAACCGCGAAGATGGGTGCCCTGACGAAGAACTGGCTGACGCGCGCCGCCGTCAGCCGGCAGACGGTGTTCCTGCTGGGCTTCGGGCTTGGCATGGGCGTGGACGACGTCGCCGATTTTCTGATGAAGGGCCTGCGGGAACACAGCTTCAACTTCAAAGACCCCATGGAGATCATCTGCTGGTATTGCTTTAAGCACGGTTACTCCTTCGCAAAAATGCAGTTGCTCAGGCAGCGGTATGAGAGTATGTCGTTGACCGGGGACAGCGCGATTTATTATGAACGCACTAGAGCGGTGTACCAGCGGGTGGAATTGGTCAAAAGTGACGACGCGCTGATGGACTATCTCGTGCAATTCAAAGTGGATCGCTCCAAGGGCCTGCACAGCGTCACCGCGCAGCGTTGGTTCGATGATCTATACTGGCAGTGCTGCGCCATTATCGCACAACAAAAAACTATACTTGAGGAAGAAAAGACAGAACAAGCGGTTGAGACATACAGAACAAGGGTGAAGAATTCATCAAAGTATTCCGAGGAGGAAAAACAAGCCCATGTTGCGGATATGCGTCGCGAGGCGAAGCGCTGGACGGCGGAGGAGATCGGCGGCGCCGACTTCGAAACATATCTTTGCACGATTGCCTTGAAAACGGATACAGCAGGGAAAGTCATAGACGCCCCGGTAGATCACATTGCAAAGGAGTTTGACATCAAGCGCTTTACCCGGCAGCATGTGTTTGATCTGCTGAAAGACAGAACCCCTGTGAACAGATATGACCTGCTGACGCTGCTGTTTTTCGTCCACGCCCACAAGGAAGACGCAGACCGCAGGCGGCAGCTCTTCGAATTCTGGCAGCAGGCCGACGAGATGCTGCTCGACTGCTCCATGGGCGAACTGTACACAGCCAATCCATACGAATGCTTCCTGCTGATGTGCATGGTTTCGGAGGGACCGACGGCAACCTTCGCTGATGTCTGGCAGAAGATGATTGAAGATAAGAACGAATAACCATTAACAACATAAGCACCGGCGATCTCGCTTGAGGTCGCCGGTGCTTTTTTCGTGGGAAAACGGTTGCGACGGAGCGGAAAGGCAGCGTGCTATGATATGGGTGTCAAAGGCAAGCGACTACACGCAGGCAAAAAGCCAAAGGGAAAACGCCTACGACAGAGATGGCAGCACAGATGTTATGCTATAGGCATCGAAGGCACGGCACCTCCACCAGCCCGAATAACCACCCATCCAAACAATAGAAAGTCAGGTGATCAATGAAGAGTCTTTAGTGCTTAGGTGATCAACAGCAGCATCTTCCATCCCCACCGTGCCATCCTCGGCAAGACATCCCGCATCTCCTCTTCCAAGCCAGCTTACTCACACATCTAACCAAACAAACCAATCACAAAACAAACTACTCTTGAGTTTAGAAAGGACTCAAAACCATGAAAAAGACAACCAGCAAAATCATCTCCCTGCTCCTTACTCTAGCCACGGTAATCGGCCTCGCCGGCCTGATGGCCACGTCCACATCGGCAGCCTACGAGAACACCTGGAGGAACACGGGAAACCAGCGCACAGACATTCTCGGCGTTGCGCGAACACAAGTCGGTTATTCCACATTGCCACCGAAGTATAACACTTGGTTTGGTTCCATCGACGGAGGCTATAACTACGCTTGGTGCGCTACGTTCGTTGTATGGTGTGCCCGACAGGCAGGAATCGACAGTTCCATCATCCGAGGTTCGGCCGGTGCCAGCCCAAGGGCCTCCTGCCTAAATGTTCCGTTCGTCTCAAGGGGGCAACACAGCCCAAAGCCCGGCGACTTGGCTTTTTTCAAATGGGCCGATTTAAATTCAGAGTATACCTGGGACCATGTCGGCCTCGTTGAATCTGTTGATCCCGACGGCACTGTGCATACGATTGAAGGAAACTCCAGCAAAAAAGTGCAGCGCTGCACCTACTCAAAAAATGGAACCAACGATTATAACAAGCTGTCAAGCATCGTGGACTACGGCATCCCCAATTACAAAACCGCCAAGCCCTATGATGTCAAAATCAGCGCAGACAAGAACATCCTTCGCACAGGGGAAAGCATCGCCTTCAATTTCAGCGCGAAGAACGCGACAGGACATTGCCTCGTTTTGCTCAAGTGGAACGGCAGCAGCTATCAGCGCTGGAACCCCTCTACTGCCAAATACGAATCCAACACGTTTATCAACCGCGGCCTTGACACACGCTATACGCTCACGCCCAAAACGACAGGCAGCTACGCGATCTATTTGGCCGCGTGCAACGGGGCGGAGTGGGCAGACAGCGACTGGATTTATTTTAACGTGACCAACGGTATAACAATCTGCGCCTGGTTTTCTGTCACCCCGACAGGCAGCAAGCTGCATAATGGCTTGATAGGCTACAAGCATTACCTGGTGTACGAGCTGCTCGATTCGTTCAGCGGCAAGCCGGTAAACAGCGTATTCAAAGACATGAACTTTTCTGTGGAACTGAAGGTCATCAAGCCGGGCGGCTCCTCCACCAGCACGACAAAGAACCGAATCGACAAAGGCTCGCTCTCTGCGACAATGAACGATTCCGGCAGTTACAGCGGTATGGTAAACGTGAAAAGCAACGGCAAACCCTTGGTGAGCACCGAAGCGGCAATTACCATTATGCCGTCCGGCGTTGGGAACATTAACCGCGACGGCAAAATAGACGCAGGCGACGTGGCAATGCTGAAAAAGCATATTACCGGGATCGAGAGTATTCCATTGTTCAACCGGATCTATGCAGACCTGAACGGGGATGGGAAGATTGACATTACGGATTTAGCTATCCTGAAGCAGTATGTCGTAGCGTGATCAATCAAATAACTAAAATAAAGAAAGAAGGTACTACCCATGCAAAAAACATTTACAAAGCTTATCTCCCTCCTCCTCGCCCTGGCCACAATGATCGGCCTTGTCGGCCTCACGGCCACCACCGCATCGGCAGCATTCCCTTCGTTGTCCAGCAGCCGCGTCATGAAAGCTTACACCATCGCTACCCATAATGACACAGCGGTCTACCACAGCCAGAACGCCAGCGCCTCCAACCGCAAAGGAACCATCTGGGCCAGCGACGAAATCCATGTCCTTAGCATCAGCGGCTCCTGGGCCTATGTATCATATCCAGTTTCGGGTGGCCGTAAGGAGGCATACTTACCGCTCAGCGCGATCACCAAAAACAACATAGCGCATGTGACTTCCAACGCGAGAGCACAGGTTACCGCCTACCGCAGAGACAGCACTAACACCTATAGCTCCACCTATTATGTGGGTAACAAGGACAGCGTTACAGCTATTGCAACCAGCGGCAGCTTCGTGCAGGTGATATACCCGATTACCGGCGGCTACCGTATGGCCTGGGTGAAGCTTGCGGACTACAACAACTACATCAAGCCCATCCCGACGCCGGTTCCCACAGGCAACCCCATCGGATATTTGGATTCCGCTGTCGGTGGCAAGGGCACGGTGACAGTGAATGGCTGGGCATTCGATTGGGACAAAGTCAGCGCCTCCCTGGGGATTCACGTGTATGTCGGCGGCCCAGCGGGTTCCGGTGCGGAGGGCCACGGAAATGGCGTCGCAAACCTGTCCCGTCCCGATGTGAATAATGTGCATAGAGGCGCAGGCAATAATCACGGTTACACCTATACGGTCAACACAAGCAAAAGGGGTTCGCAGACCGTTTATGTCTACGCGATCAACGCGCCCGGAACGCCCGGCAGCAATGTCCTGATAGGAAGCAAAACCGTTTTCATTGACAGTATTCCCATCCCAACGCCGGTTGCGTATTTGCAGACGGATAGCCGATGGAAAGACGTTTCCTACGGATATCGTGATACCGCACGCAAAGAACAAGCCTATATCGGCAAAAGAGCGGGGTATACAGGCGATCCGGGTTCCGGATGCGGTCTGCTCGCAGTCACAAACGCCGTTAACTATTTGACCGGGAAATTCTTGGACCCCGCGGCGCTGGCAAAGCTCTCTGTCAATAACGGATATCGTGTCGATGGCGTCGGAACCAGTTGGGGCTTCCCAAGCTACGCTGCACAGACATACGGGGCTTCGCATGGTTTCAAGTTTATCAAACTGACAGCGTATGATGCTGACCTCATCAATCATCTGAAAGCCGGTGGCGTTGCTACAGCAGTTGTTTCCAATCACTTTGTCGCCATGGTCGCATACGATGCCAGCAAGGATAAGATTCTAGTGTTGGACTCCGCCCCTGGCTATGGTGGCCGCCCGTCAACCGCCGCAACGTGGATCAGCCCCAGCCAACTGAAATCGGGTTGCTTCCAGACACAAAACTATTCGCTGTTAAGTAAACGATAAGCAAGAACTAGCTGGTGAACCCGAAAAAATATCTGCAGAGAAAGTAACTCAAGGACAGTTCCCTGTAACGAAAAAGCACATCGCCCCGGCAGGAGAAATACTGCCGGGGATTTTTTGTTTGCCAGGGCATAGTTCACTCTGTCGATTGAGGGAAAGAAAAACACCCGTTGTGATTTTATCCAATCGCAAGGCCGTATGAAGCGAGGCGATTGGGCATCTACCCAAAGTTTCGTATTTTCAAAAAATAGTTTCGTGCAATCGCCCGATTTCTTACCGATACAAGTAAAGGGACAATGCTCACTGAAGAATTTTCTGGCAAGCCCTGAAAAGGACCTCTCAAAACGGCCAAAAAATCACGCTTAGTGGGGGATGCTTTATTCTCCGAGAAGAATTCCTTGCCGTGCTACCTTCCGCAACCCATCCCGACCGAAAAAAATTTTTCCCGATCCATTGAAAAAGGGTCTACAAAACGGCTAAAAAATCACGCTTAGTAGGAGACGCATTTTTTCCTGAAAAATTTTTTTCGATTCATCGGTTATCAAAACCACAAATTACTGTGTGCGTTAAAATAAAAGTGCAGCAAAAGAGCGCGAAAAGTGCAGCACCCTAATGGCAGGAAAAAGAGCCATTTCCAACACCGGTCAAAAAATGTTATCCTTTGAGTGGTGAGCACAAAA